>Ga0207125_10236_pt1 | contig 10979 bp, 6 predicted proteins | sample Alteio_BWMinHeat_19_FD_153556 | JGI IMG/M metagenome (GOLD analysis project Ga0207125, IMG submission 153556) | Enriched cells from forest soil in Barre Woods Harvard Forest LTER site, Petersham, Massachusetts, United States -... | ecosystem: Environmental > Terrestrial > Soil > Temperate forest >...
TTGAATTTGTCTGGAAAAAATAGAAGCATTGGTATCCCCAACCAAGAAAGAGGGCCCATAAAGGGACTCCCTTTGGAAAAAAATGGAAAGCAGTAATTAGCTATAAGCGCCTGCCATAAAATACCTGTTGGGGCGTCTGACGTAAGACCAAATTTGTATGACTCGCCGTTCAGGAGATATTCTAGAAAAGGGAAAACTATAAGAGCAGATAATCCAAGCGCTATTGTACCTATCAAAACGGTCTTACGTACTGCTGAAATCCGAAGAGAAGTTGTTTTATTTGTTTGATAAATCACCAACCACATCAATAACGTAGCAATAGTAATTGTTGTAAAAGCTATCTCGGGATGGGCAGATAAAATATCAATTGCTGCCGCTATCCCTGCAAGAACTACATTCCAGGGAGATTTGTTTTTGCCAGCTCTAAGAAAGCAGAAAAATACAAATGGTGTTAGACAAATTCCAGTACCCATTGCTTCAAGTCGCCATTGTACCCCCGGGCAAAAGGCAAATAATAAAGCAGCTACAAGTCCAGCAGTATAGCCAAATTCAAGTTCTAAGCTAAACAAGTAAGTAAAGATTGTGCCGAATATCAAAAGCATAATAAGAAGGAGATTCCATGTTTGCATGCTGGGAAGTAAATTGAATATTGCAAATATAGGAGAAAACACGCAAGCTTGTGGATCACCAAGCAGCGGCATGCCAACCCCTTGCAGTTCATTCCAAAGGGGTAGTCCATGATGCCAGTATTCAGCGACAAAAAACCTATAGGGCAGAAGTTGTAATATCCATGCCGGATCTATTATGGAAGCTTTGATTGGGCTTGGGGAATAAAAAAGAGAATCCCATGTTGAAAGCATGAATAGATTCGATATTGATTTTCGACACAATAGGACCTGTGAGAAGCGGATAAACAAGATCCCTACAATTGTTGCTAGGCATAGGTAGTTTTTTGATATTTTGATATTAAATTGCTTCATACTATGTCTTAGTAAAACGATACGCGACTACGTGAAAGATCAGGAAGCTGTCTTGTATGCAGCTCTACTTGAATATTTCTGAATTGAGCTTCGGAGCATGTTCGATCTGCGCCATATTGTGCATCTAGCCATGGCAGCGGCCATAGACCAATGCGTATTTGCTTTAGCTGGTTACCTATGACTCCGAGAGGTAATAAATCTGTGATTTCAAAACGCTGCCAATTGGGACCACTCTTGATATAGGCAGGAGTTAATTCGAGAAATTCCTCTTTATTTTTAGGTCCTATGGCTGCAGCTGATATAGCAATTTTTCCTGGTCCGTGTAAAATCCTACATTCTCCGCTTACCAGAAATTCAATATGTGATGATCGAGTTAAGGCTGGTACATTTATAGTTGCAAAAATCCCACCCAAATATTTCAACAAATACCGACTTACGTGCATTCCAGAACAAGATTTGTCTTGTGCAAACAAATGGAAGCCCGATGGGCTTACTTTTAGTGTACAATGATTTAATGTTATTAACGTTTTTGTTGGTATTTCAGGATATTGTTCTGGCGAGATAAGAGCAAGCTTTATTCGTACTGCATCAGGAAGTACTTTAGGACTTTCAGTAATAGCGCTCTTAATTAGAGACCGTTGAATGATAGGTTCAGTAAGATTTGGATCGGGTGCTCTTCTTTCCAAGCCATCCATCCGGTTATTTAGATAATCTCCGATAACGTATTTGAAGGAGGGCATATGCTGAGTTTCTGTTGAATCACCAAATACTATGCCAGGAGTATCACCACCTGTTATATCGATAATGTTGTTCCCATGCAGATTTACCCAATCAATCGGTACTGCGACAGCTCTCCATTGCCGGTAGTCCAGAATCGACATATTCATTAGAGCAGCAAGCTCACGAAAGCCTCTAAGCATTCTATATTCTTCGCTGCCGAAGTGATTAATTAGCCACACTGGCTCATTGACATAGTGTCCATTAATAGTAACTATTGTATAAGGCAGTTGATTAGCACAGTCAATGAGAATTAATGCCTTCTGGACGCCTGGTGGAATTTTTGCAGTTCCTAGATCAATGTGCTTTTCTAGAGTCACTCCCGCTTCGATTATATGCGATGTTTCAAATGGTTTACCAATTTTAGTAAGGGCTTCAACTTTGCTGATAAACACTATTGATAGCAGTGCTAGAATTCCAGCAACTAAGACTTTATTTTGAAGTTTATGTTCCTTGACATAGAATAATCCATAACCAGCAAAAGTGAACAGAAAAGGCATCGCGGTATACCCATATCTACCTACGCAAGGAAATAATAAATACGTGAAATGAAATATAATCATAACTAAGCTTAAGGTGGCTAATTTATAAGATTGGGAATCATGCAATTTTTTCTTTCCAAGCAAATAAGCGTATATTCCAAACAGGCATAACCCTAAAACGAACAGATGATAATATTGTTGTATGCGGGGTGTGACACCAAAAACTGTTTCTCGGAGTGCATTCCATGGATAAGCAAATAAGCGAGTAATTTTTGCCATAGTTAGTGTAAATAACGGCAATGGAAACTTTTGCCATTGACCGATGATAATGGAGCTTGGACTTCTTCCCCTTGCCTCCTGCCACGTGGTTGAAGGGCAGAGGTACCAGCCATCTGTGGTGAGATCACAACCAGCGGCTGCATTACTGTTAGGATAACGCGCTGCTGTAATTAAATACTCGCCATAAATAACTCTCGTGTAGTTTGCCCAGGGAATTATTATCAAAGCGAATATAGTTGTAAAAATAAGTAGAATTCTCATATATTTTGGTGATTTCCACACAGCGACAGCTATGCTTACTACGATGCTAGGAATGAGCGCTGGTTTAGACATCCAGAGCAAAATAGCTGTGATACTGGATACGATACTAAGGGCCAAACTGTCTGTTGCCAGAACAAGGCATAGTACGAAAGATAATTCTAGGAGAATTGCAACAGCTTCGCTTCTGTATAAGCCGCTAGCAATTAAAGATGTAGGATAAAGTCCGAAGAGGATGCCCGAAATTAGTCCTGCCCATGTTGCGCCTGTTATCCGTCGACATATTTCGCCAATCAGGCAAGCTGAGATTGATTGCATTACAGAGAATATAATGACAAATATAGACCAATCGGTTTCGGCTAGTTGGCGCCCTAGTAAAAACGAGAGAATTACTGATATTCCAGGGATAACTGGTCCATCTCGCGTAATATTCACTGCAAATTGTGGGTTGCTTAACATGGACCAAGTAAGGTGTCCATGTATTGCGGCTCGAATATAATTTGTTATTTGAATTCCGGTAAACAAATAATCATATCCATCATAGGAAAAGGTAGCTTTTACCTGCTGATAAAAAAAATGATATGTGAGATTGGCAACTAAAATAGTGCAGAAAAGTATTGGTAACCAAAGGTGCTTAAAAACTTTGGAAGAACGCTGTGACTGCCAGATGGACCGAAGATAGGTTGTGGCAAACTCGGTTTGCCGAGAAGTTACTAGACTCATCTGCGCATCTATACAAAAAACAATAACTATGAAATTGTATAAGGTATTGGTTTGAAAGATGATTTGCTAGGATAAAAATTGTTTCTTATATTTTTCTGATGAAGTGCCTTCTGAGTCACACCTTTTGTCATGACAACTGGGGATAACGGAATGTAAGCGGACTTGTAGCGCCTAACATCTTTTAGGAATCTATAATAAGCGATGACATTTATTGTATTAAAATCTAACCCCAAAAGTGGTATAGTCCTCGGTCTTTTTATTGCTTGGGTAATTACTAGTTCACTAATAGTTCATCGCATTGATACTTTGGGTGCCTATTCCTCTCTTTGTAGCACTAAGGCACTTGAATATATCAAGGAAGTCGGGCAAGCAGATCCAGCCAGTGTGAGACTTAACCAATCATATAGTCAGTGGGCACTGGCTCTCAATATGAGTGATCCGTCTAACTATATTAAAACAGGATTGGGATTTGCCGAAGGTAAAGGGGTAAGCCTCAAAAATATCACGCCAGCCGATCCGCATAGCAACAAATACCTGGCTTACTATTTTCAAGCGCCTGGCACACCGATTGTAATCGGCACAATGATCAAGCTTTTTGGCGCGCAAAGTGTCTGGCCTTATTTTATTTTGATCGCCACTGTTCATTTTATAACGGCGCTTCTTACTTGTGTTTTAGCTAGCAGATTTATTAAAGAGAATGCTTATATCTTTGGCGTTGGTTTGCTCAGTTTGTTGTCTGCGCCAATTCTGGATTTTACCTTCGGTATCGGGTTATTTTCTTCAGAGCCACTAGCCGCGCCATTTGTAGTGATTAGTTTCATCGCCATGTCTAAATTTTGGGCGGGAGTAAAAGATGATGGTTTTGCATTTAAAAAACTTTGTTTGTGGGCATTTGTCTTTGGCGGAGCTTTAGGATGTGCTGCTTATTTTCGGGATGTTTACGCAATTTTTGCCAAGTTCTCTTTTGTAGTTCTTATTCTGATTGGATTAATACAAAGAAGTCGGTTGAAACAAATCGCGCTCTTTGTGCTTATGAGCAGCATTGTTTTGTTTGCTGTGCAATATCCCTGGGAAAAGCGTAATCAACGGCATTTTGGTGAATTTACTATGTCTGGCTCGGGATATTGTGGCACTGGGCTATGGTACCAAATATGGTCCGATTACAAAGAATCTGCTAAATGGAGCGGGGATGCTGCCATGGGGCTTGGTAATTATTTGGCACCTGAGAAGTCCGCGCCAGTGATGGGTTTGCTTTCTAAGAATAGGCAACAGGGTAACAAGTATGCTTGGCAATCTTTGATTGAGGCGGTATGCAAAAAGCCATGGCAAGCTGTTTGGTTTAAGCTAAGAGCTTATGATTGTCTCTGGTTTGGACAGCGAGCTAACTGGTATCTATATGCTTGGTCCTTGCTGTCCACAATCAGTTTTATTGTCTTTTTATGGCTGAACCGTTTCAGGTTCATACCAGAATTGTGCTTGTTTCCGCTGTTTCTTTTGTGCATCTCGCCGCTCATACATTATGAGCATAGATACGCGCAGCCATTTCTTTTTTTTCTCACCCCTATTACTGTTATGTATGTCGTGAAGTATTTTCGCAGTAAAGATCACTTGGTTCTTTGATTAGGCGGATGCTCTTTTGCTTGTCTTTGCAGCTCATCATCTAGATTTGTAAGATTTCTATTGTTCGTTTTGTTTTTTTCCGCTTTTCTGCGAACTTTGATTTCTATGCCGCCTAAGAGGTAAGACTTATTTCCATCCTTGATTTCCCACGCATTTTTTCCAATGTGATGAATCAACTCGTGCTTGGCTGAAGGAGAAGACAAAACGTTACTTGCTTCGGATTGCATTTTCTCTTTAGGAGAAGGTAAAGACAATTCGTTTCTCGATGACGATTCATCTAATTTAGGTGATTCACTCTTTAATATCGAGTCTTTATGGGCAGCAGATTCCCCCTGCGAATGATTAGACATATGCTTCCTCCCGCCTGGGTAAGCTAATTTCTAGAATTTTTCCCCCTTTACTGAGAACGATTTTGCCGCTCGGGTAGCTTTCAAATGTATTAGCTTCCATTTTTTCTACTAATTTATGGCGGGCAAGAATTTCTGCATGTTCGGAGGAACCAGGCAATGAGCAATTAAAGCCAAAATATTGACTGCCATCGTGTCCTATTTTGATGTAACAATATTCTATGGTATCGTCATCTAATAGGATGGCCGCTTCGGAAAAGTCTGGCGTTTCGTCTAATAAGTCAAAGTAACTTAATGGTAAGGCGTTTGTTAATGATTCTCTCGATTCTGCGCTAGAGCAATTTTTGCTAGCTAACAAGCTACTCACCAATTGTCTGGCATTGCTTTCATCTTTTAGCTTCATTTTCCTATCTCCACTTTTCTTTATAGTAATGGCCATTTGTCCTATTGGGGCAGGTTTATGTTTTTAGGACAAATGGCCTTTTGATGTGCTTAGATAGCTTAAGGAAATCGTGTGACAAAGTTGTGGCAAAAAGATGGCTTTATGGGGCTGCAAATTAAATTGCTGTGTAAAATAACTACATTTGGGGGTCTAAGGAATATTAATTTGTACCGGCATCGTTTTATTTCACAGGTTATATGCACCAAGCAGGCAAAGAGTCTAATTTTGCTGACAGGTTTTGTCTTAGTGGTTTTTGCTTTTGCTATTTTGGAAGGAATAGGCCCCAATAATTTTGCTCTTGCCAGGACAAACAATAGGGAAGACGGTTGGGCAATACGCCAAAGTAGTAATTTTGCCGGTACGGTATTTTCGGATTTAACTGATTGTGCTTTAAAAATGCATATTGGGCGATTAGGGTTGACTATTATCACTAAGGCTCCAAAGTGGAATGCTTTAGTCTTTAATGAGAATTCCAAAACTTATGTTGATTTACCCTATCAGCATTGGCAAAAGCAATTTGTTGTGAGTGGAAAGAGCAATTGTCGGGATGCTAGTGGGAAAATTGCCTTACAGGTACGCAACACCGGCAAAATGAAATATATAGAAGGATTCGAAACGTATGAATGCTTGGTATCGAAAAAGGGTGATTCTGGCAAAAATATTGCAGAAGAAAAACTTTCTCAGCTCTGGATAGCTTCTGATATTAAAGCCCCGCCACAAATAGCTCAGTTATTTTGCAGTCATTTAGGCATTCCGGCGCAACACGGGATTCCACTTCAAGCTAATCGATATATTAATGGCAAAAGGGTGTCGGCACTTGAAACATTGTCTGTTAAACGGTGTTTGATTGCAGCTTCTACTTTTGAACTACTCCCTGGTTATAAGAAAGTAAAAGATGAAGTTGAGCTTTTCATGGGTCAATCAACTAGCGACGCTATGGAAGATTTGCTAGATATACCGGCAAGTAATAATGAATCTCGATTGAGCAAAAAGAAATGATCGATACCGCTAAAATTAATGGAAAGAAAACTGCTAACGAAGAGAAGCAATTAAATTTGCTAGAGTGGTTACCTGTGGCCGGCGTACTTATATTAGTAGCGCTTGTTTATGCGCCAGTCATTTGCAATGCATTTAATGGTGATGATTTTGTTCATCTTAGCTGGTTATCTCGGGCAGTGAACCAGCCTGAACTTCTATGGCGTAATTTCCATAGTCCCTGGCTTGATATCACCACGGCAAAATTTTATCGTCCTCTCATTTCTATTTTTTTGTTGGCGGATTATGTATTTTGGCAGCATAATGGTGCCGGCTTTCATCTAACTAATCTATTAAGCCATTTAGGAAACACTTATCTTGTTTGGCTTATCCTAAGGCATTTAGCTGTACTGGACAATGGCAAAAATATAAACCATATCTGGTGCCTGAGCGCAGCGGCTTTATTTGGGCTTTATCCTCTGCATCCAGAGTCTGTCTCTTGGATTACAGGTCGAGTAGATGTTTTTGTTACTCTGTTTAGCCTGGCTAGTATTTTTTGTTATATGCGGCGACGCTTATACTTTAGCTTCATTTTTATGGCCCTGGCTTTATTGTGTAAAGAAATGGCCATTATTTTGCCGGCTGTCTTTTGTGCTTATGAATTTACTTTTGCCTACAAACAGTTAAATATACCAGAAGACAAAACGAATCAAAATATCTGGCTGTATTTATTGTCTGTAGTTAAAATTACCGGCCCGTTTTGGATCCTCCTCATCCTTTATTTTGGTTTGCGGTATTACGCCCTGGGAACATTTGTTGGTGGTTATGATAATAGCCTTTTTGCTTTTGATAATTTGAGAGGGCTGCTGTCTACCTGGCGCCGGTCATTTTACTTTTTGTTTTTTCCCTTTAATGAGGCCATTTTAGGAAAGTATAGTCCAGTTATATTTTTATGGGCATTTTTGCTATTAGTGAATTTATTACTCATAGTAAAACAGCTTTTTGGGGAGAAAAAAAATGTAGCTACTTTTATTTTTTTAACAAGTTGGTTGATATTAGATTTACTGCCAATTTATAAACTCTTGAATATTTCTGCTGATTTGCAAGGTAGCAGGCTTGTTTATCTAGCAACAGGTCCTTTGTGTGCATTGTTGTGCCTTGGTTATGCCGGTGTTTTGGAAAGTGGCAATAAAGTAAAGTATTGGAAAATGGGTGCGCTTATTGTTATGTTGTCTGCTGCTGGAGCAGGGCTATTGGTTAACAATTCTGCTTGGGTGAAAGCGGAAGCAGCCTCGCAAGCAATTGTAAGTGAATTGAATATTTTGTCTAAGACAAAGGTAAGTGATTCTGTAGTGTACATTGTCGGACTACCCGATCAAATCGATGGGGCTTACGTATGCCGCAATGCTCTTGATGGCATGAGCAAATATCCTCAGATTAGCAAAGATATTCGTTACTGCTTTAATCTTGATGAGATCAATCATGTTTTTCCTTTTGGTTATGCTCGTCGTTCAATGATTGATTCTAAGTACGGTAATCAGATTTCTGCATTCTATGTTTGGGATAAAGAAGCACAGAAATTAAAGAGATTTGACCCAACAAAGATACAATCATTCTGCAATCAAGAAGCACCCTCTTTGCCTGCAAATCAACCACAAAATATATGGTCCGGGAAAGATCTAGCTAAAGTTGTGTCTGTTTGTGGAAGAATATTCTGTCCAAAAGTAGGTTCTAGCGTGACCTACTTCGATTCTTCGGGGGCTCTTTATGTTAAAAGTGCCTTATCCCCCGATGACCGCGGTGAGGCGTTATGGCTACGATTAGATGGTAGATCCTGTTTTGATATGGATTGTTTGATAGTTACTATCGATTTTATTGGTGTAAATGCTTCGGCTGTTGCGAAACCCGCGTTTACTTTATTCTATCAAAATGATTTATGTCCCGATTTTGCTGGTGTTGATTCGACACATAAACTAGTTTGGCATTGTTCATCGGAAGCAACGGAGCAGCAGGCTATTTTTCCGCTCTATGGCCAAGCGGATTGGGCAATGGGTGGCAAATGTCGCGGATTGCTCTTAAATTTACCTAAATGTGGCGAATATAAAATAAAGAGCGTTGCTATTGAGCGTGCTGATAAACATATGCCTCTTTTGACTTTTCAGCCTAACGCCAATCAAAATAGTCTTGGTTTCATTGAACTAAATGTATCTCATTCATTTTGTCGGCTAAATTATAATGGTAGCAAAGTCGTTGGGGCAAAGAAATTAGCCCTTGAAATAACTGCTCCGGATAAGATGTTTGCTGTGCCCAATGATTCTGGAATGCCAAAATTACCGCTATTTAAGAACTTAGATGGATTGACTGGACTGGTATCATTGAAAAGAACAGATTTTGCTAGCCCTGGCATATATGGATTAAGGCTAAGAGCATTTACCAGTGATGACAAAAATGTTGGTGTAGCTGGAGATCATGTTGTAGTTACCGTTAAATGAGTCGATAACAGAAAATGATCGAATAGTAGAGATGATCGGCTAACATAAAAGATCGGCCAACATAAATGAACAAAAAACAGAGATGATAAACGAATGGGTAATAGAATGAAAGTGAATAAGAAAGAAATGGCGAGCAAAAGCGAGTCGTTAATAGCAAGTGGAAAAGGCATATGGCCATTGATAATTTCGGTGTTTCTTGTTGTTATCTATTGGCTTTTGTCAGCAGTAGCGTTTTATCTCTCACGCAAAATTGGAAGACTCTAACCCTATGCTTTGCCCATTTGTAAACTCATTGCATGGCGCTACATTAATTGCCCCATGACTTTGGCACTGGTCTATTTAGCTCTGGATTGAGTGAAGTAATCGGTTTCTTAGGCATAGGATTGCTTTGACTATTGGAGCTAGGATCAAGAACTGAATCGAGCGAAAGTGGATCAGCAGGGTTGTCTACTGTGTCTGGCTTAGATGACATACCTTGTACAATCTGCTTAATTGAAGATGCACCGGAAGCAAAAGGAAATGGGGGTGGGGCAGTTGCTTGTTGAGCAGCTTGTTGTTTGGATTGATTGCGGCCGGAGCTCACTAATACGGCTGATGTATCCAATTGTATTCGTTGATCTATGGTGACGGGATTTTGTTGCCCTGCTGTTTCAATTGTGGCGGCCGGCTGTCCAAGAAAAGTGCCGCAATTAGTGCAAAATTTCTTTTTGGCCGCTGGTTGTTTGCAAGCGGGGCATATGTGATGAATGAGATTATCTTCAAGATGTTTGGGCATAGTTACAGAGGTTGTACTGGGGCCATCGGGAAGCACACCAGCGACTGGTTCAGTAATTATGTCGATAATTGGGTTTGTAGACACAGCCGAACTAGCTTCTGGTACAACGCTTGCTAAAGTGTCAGCAAGTTTGCCTACCGCCGATACGCTAGATGTTTCTGCTTGAGGTACCGTTCGCCAACCACCTTCTCCCAGATGAGACTGCCAAGGTACATGAGTTGGAGGTGGCGGAACCGCAGCACTATCATCAGAATCTGGGCCAGAGCGGGTAGAGACATTGTGCAATAAGTGCAAGCGAGCAATTTCTTCAATACCTCTCAAGTCAACCATAAGTGGTTTGACTTCACCAAATTCAGGATCACCAGCTGGAGACAGATAAACTAAAGCGTGTTGTTTTTCCATGCGTTTGATAGCATCAGAATCAACCCGGGCTACTACTTGTTGAGAGTGAATCCTGTTCCAACTGGTTGGGAAAACACCAAAACCATTTGCTTGGAAGTGGTCGGACAAACCTGGAACAATGACTGCTTGTTTACCAATTTCATCCGAGAAGAAGCGAGCTGTGGTTTCATCAGCGTTGTGCAGGCAAACACGAACAGCGGCGTTAGAGAAAATAGTCCTTAGTTCAGAAGCGCCTGAGGCAGCAGGATTAATAGAAAAAGTGTTGCTAGCAATCTGGCTGACGTTTTGCAAAATTACGGTTAGACCACCATTAGCACCACGGACAATAGCAGATAATCTACCGGCTGTGTCTAAGTTCAAAGTTTGATATTCATCAAAGAAAGCAAAGAGAGGCAAAACTGATATAGTACCGTATCTGGTGTGTAAA
>Ga0207125_10177_pt1 | contig 10966 bp, 8 predicted proteins | sample Alteio_BWMinHeat_19_FD_153556 | JGI IMG/M metagenome (GOLD analysis project Ga0207125, IMG submission 153556) | Enriched cells from forest soil in Barre Woods Harvard Forest LTER site, Petersham, Massachusetts, United States -... | ecosystem: Environmental > Terrestrial > Soil > Temperate forest >...
GTTACGATGGACTGAATTCACTAACCTGGGAAATGCTTAAAGAGATGCAATCCGCGGGAATGACCATCGGTTCCCATACGAGAAGTCACGTTCTGCTGACGAATGAATCCACGGAGAAAATGGCTGATGAAACGGCACGCTCCCGGCGAGAACTCGAAGAGCGGCTTAGCGTGAAAGTGGAACACTTTGCTTATCCTGACGGCAGGCACAATTGTGATGCCATCGCCGCCGTGGCTGAAGCGGGATACCGCTTTGCCTACACCACGTGCCGGCAGCGCGACGCGGAGTATCCGTTGTTGACGATTCCCCGCAAGGTGCTCTGGGAGAAATCGTCGGTCGATTCCAGCGGATGTTTTTCCCCCGCAATGATGGCATGTCAGATGAATTGGGTCTTCGATCTGGGATCGAACTGCTCGCACGACCACACGCGGCGGCTGTCCCAATGAAAAATGAACCCGGACTCCTGCAGATGGAGTTGACTCGCACATCCTTTTACACGATCGAAACTCCGGCGGAGCCCGCAAAGCTCTGTTTCAAACTGCTGCTGCTGTTTGTCGTATGCCTCTACGCCCTGCCTGCCCAGCTGTTTCCGGCCCTCGAAGCGCTGCATATTACTCAAGTCATCGCCGTCGCTGCATTAGTACTGCTCGTTCTCGAAAAGTTGACGACGCGCGAGAGCTTTGTCCTGGTCTGGCCTGAAGGCTATCTGCTGCTTGCTTTCGTGGGGGCGGCGGTCCTTTCGACATTCTCCGCCTTCTGGCCGTTGCGAGCGTATGAAGCGTCACTGGACCTGATAAGAATCGTCCTTGCGTATTTCTTGATCGTAAATACGGTCGTCACTGAAAAGCGGCTTCGTGCCATCCTGCTGGCGTCGATTATTGGTGGACTCTTTCCCGCGGTGGGAACCTTGAATGGTTATATGCACGGCGATCTTATCGAAGGGAGGGCGCATTGGATCGGTATCTTCGGGAATCCGAATGAACTGGCTTACATACTTGTCATGCTCGTGCCATTAGCCGTGGTGCTGGCGGGCAGCGCTCGATATTCCGTGAAGATCATGCTCTGGGCGGCGATCTCCTTATATGTCGCGGCAATTTATGTGACATTTTCCCGCGGTTCGCTCATCGGTCTTTTGGGGGTTGCGGCGCTGCTGACGATCCGTCAGAAAGGTGTGCTCCTGAAAGTCCTGATGGCCATTCTGCTGGCTGGCGGCCTGGCGTTCGGGGCTGCTTCCTGGACACGCAGCGACGGCGTGAGCGACATCAAGCAGGACTATACGTTTCAGCAGCGGATTGCGACGGTCAAAGCCGGCCTGTCCATGTTCGCCGCTCACCCGATTGTCGGAGTCGGCATCAATTGCGCAGTCGTCGCCTTTCCACTCTATGCGCCCGCGGACTTCAAGTCTAAGGGCGCGCTCGTGATCCACAATACGATCATTCAGGCGCTCAGCGAAACTGGTGTGCTGGGATTCGTTCCTTTCATACTGTTGATCGCCTTTGGCCTCTATCATGCGAGAAAGAGCGCACGTTCAGAGGGTCTTCAACCGCTTGGCCGCCGGATATCGTCCGGTCTTGAAATCTCGATGTGGGGCGCCATAATCTGCGGCCTCTCAGGCGGATTCCTTCTAAGTTGGTTTCCATACATCGTGATCGGGCTGATTTGTTCCACTCGTCAAATCGCCGGTGCTGCAGCCAGTGAGTAATACAAGTACGGACTCCACGTTCAAACCCGCGTTGTTACTGACGTCAGGACGGGTTGTGGCGTTTCTCTTCACTTTCTTTATTCCGGTTGTACTGGTCCGAGTCTTCAATCCTGCCGATGTCGGCACATACAAACAGCTGTTCCTGATCTTCATGACGATTTTCTACGTCGCCCAGTTTGGCATGGCGGAGAGCCTTTACTACTTCATGCCGCTGAATCCGGCGCAAAGCAGCCGCTACGTGATCAATTCCGTCATTACCCTGGCAGCAGTGGGACTCATCTGTCTCGGGCTCATCGCGGCAGGGGGTTTTCAATTGTCGCGCGCTCTCAACAATGCCGCGATTTCCAGATATGCCCTGTCTCTGGGAATTTACACGCTGCTCATGCTGGTGTCGGCTGCGCTCGAGATTGCCATGATTGCGCGGAAGCATTATCTGTGGGCGTCGGCTACCTACGTCGCGTCCGATACGCTGCGAGCGATACTGCTCGTTCTTCCGGTGGTCTTTTTCAAACGGCTGGACTGGCTGATGATGGGCGCCGTGGCGTACGCATTCATGCGGTGCGTGGGGTTGATTGTCTATCTTCGCCACGATTTCAGGGGCGAAATGCGTCCTGACTGGGCGCTCTTTCGCAATCAGCTTCGGTATGCCATTCCATTCGGCCTCGCTATTGTTGTGTCAATACTTCAGACCAACCTTCATCAATACGCCGTCTCGCACTATTTTGACGTCATGACATATGCGATTTATTCGATGGGTTGCCTGAACATACCGATTGTCGACTTCATCATTACTCCTGCAAGCAGCGTGATGATGGTTAGAATGAGCGAACAGATAGGCCAGGGCCGTACCGATGGTCTGATCGCGATGTGGCACGACATGTCGCGCAAGCTTGCGTTGATATTCGTTCCTATGGTAGCGCTTCTGTTGTTGAATGCGCACAACATCATCGTTCTGCTGTTCACGGAAACCTATCTGCGAAGCGTTCCAATTTTCATGGTCTGGTCCATCGCTATTGTGTTTGCGATCCTGCCGACGGATGCCGTGCTGCGCGTCTTCGCGCAAACTCGTTTTCTTCTCATCCTGAACATCATCAGTCTGGCGCTGATTGCCTTCAGTATCCGATGGTTCCTTGCCAGATTTGACATCATGGGTGCGGTTTTGATCACTGTGGTGACCGCTGCAATTTCCAAGAGTCTGGCGCTGGTGAAAGTCAAGAGTCTGCTTCGCGTTCCGGTTCGTGACCTTCTGCCCTGGGGCAGTCTGACTCGAATACTCATCGCGGCCTCGGCGGCGTGCTTTCCAACCCTGGTTGTACAGAATCAGTTGCGGTTGCCCATTCTTGCGATACTTCCGATTACAGGTGTCATCTACTCGTCCATCTTTTTAGCTCTCGTCCTCCTCCTGGGCGCACTGACTGAAGACGAAGTGCTTTCCATGACGGGATGGGCGCAAAGGTTCTCCCCCCTCAAACTCTTTGGTACTCGCGGAACCAACTAAACACTATGTGTGGCATTGCTGGAATTGTCAGTCTGGATAAAAGACCGGTGGATCCGGGCGATTTGCAGAGGATGTGTGACGCAATCGTTCACCGCGGTCCCGATGACGAAGGATATTATTTTGAGCCTGGCGTTGGGCTCGGGATGAGACGCCTGAGTATCATCGGCCTCGATACGGGCCATCAACCGATTCACAATGAGGACGGCTCCATTCAGGTCGTCTTCAACGGCGAAATCTATAACTACAAGGAACTTCGCCACGAACTCCAGCAGCGCGGGCACTCATTCTACACCGAGACCGATACCGAAACGATTGTCCATCTCTATGAGGAGTATGGAGCCGGGGTTGTCGACAAGCTGCGCGGCATGTTCGCGTTTGCTCTCTGGGATGGCCGGCGCCGGCAACTGCTCCTGGCGCGCGACCGGCTCGGTATCAAACCCCTCTACTATGCGTACATTGATGGCAGGTTGATATTCGCTTCCGAACTGAAGGCGATTCTCCAGTTGAATGAAATAGATGTCGCCCTGAACTGGAAATCGGCCCAGCGTCTCTTCACATTCCTGACAACGCCGGTTTTCGAGAGCGTGGTTGAAGGCGTTCACAAGCTGGGTCCTGGCCAGATACTGATTGCGGCTGCGAATCAGGAACCCCGGGTGGAGCAGTATTGGGATGTCCGCTTTGTTCCGGATTACGGGCATGACGAGGCTTTCTTCGTCGAGCGCTTGCGGGAATTGTTGCTTGAAGCGGTTCGGCTTGAAATGGTCAGCGACGTTCCGGTCGGCGCGTTTCTAAGCGGTGGCCTCGACTCCAGTTCTGTTGTCGCCATGATGAGTGGGCTGGCCTCTGAACCCGTCAAAACGTATACGATCGGCTTTGAAGACAGCGGGTACGACGAGACGCCCTACGCGCGGCAGGTAGCCGCACAGTTTGGCACAGTGCATACCGAACAGATTCTCGCGACGGACGCTCTCGATGTCATCGAGGACATCGCATGGTATCTGGACGAACCGCTTGGCGACTCGTCCGCGATTCCAACCTACATGGTATCTAAACTTGCTGCCAGGGATGTGAAGGTTTCTTTATCGGCTGACGGCGGCGATGAACTGTTTGCAGGCTACGACAAATACTTAGTGGAAAGCAGGGAGAGGAATTACAGATTCATTCCGTCGCCGCTGCGCAGTGGATTGGGCCACATCGGCAGGGCGCTTCCGGATTCCGCCCGCGGCAAGAGCTTCCTCGAACACATTGCATTGGATGGCGTGAACCGTTACCTCGACGCTTCGACGTTCTTCAAACTCGAAGATCAGAAGCGCCTGTTCAGGTCCGAGGTTTTTGAGCTGATGTCCGGCGATCCCTCCCGTTCGGAAGCCGAGCATCTGCGCAAGCAGAACGGCAACTGGTTATCGTCGCTGCAATACCTGGACCTCAAGAGTTATCTTCCGCTCGATATCCTGACTAAGGTCGATCGAATGAGCATGGCCCATTCGCTCGAAGCGCGAGTGCCGCTGCTGGACCATAAGCTGGTTGAGTTTGCCGCGACGATTCCGCCGGAACTCAAACTGAAGGAAGGCGCCACAAAATACATTTTCAAGAAGGCCATGCGCGGCATTCTTCCCGACTCCATCATCGATCGCCCGAAGCACGGCTTCGCCGTCCCACTCGGGAAATGGTTCAAGGGCCGGTTCGATGACTTTCTGCACGACCTGTTGCTGTCGGACACAAGCAAGCGCCGCGGGATATTCAATACCGGCCAGGTTGAACATCTCATCCGGTTGCAGCGGGCGGGCCGTCCTCTCGACTCGCAGCTCTGGACTCTCATTTCATTTGAACTCTGGTGCCGAACCTTTATGGACAAGAAACCGGCGCCGCGCCGGCGGCAGGGTGCGGCACACTCCGCGGTCCTCGCAAGATAACGACATGTTACCAATCAAAGCATCGCAGTTTATGACGGTAAAAGAGGTCAGTGTCCGTTCGGACTTCATGGCATTGAAGGGAGAATGGAACGCCCTCGTGGAGGCAACATCGGACTCGCCGTTCTACCGTCATGAATTCATCCGGACATGGATCGACAACTTTGCGCCAGGCGCGAAATTATCGATTCTGACCGGCCGCAACAAAACCGGACGGCTGGTTGCCGCGTTCCCGTTAATGAAGACTCGCAGCTTTGTCTGCGGGTTTCCGGCGCGGCAGACCGTCTCGACCGCCAATCCGCATTCCTGCCGTTCCGACATGCTTGCCGAGAATGGGATTGCCGCCGGTAAGAGTTTCTTTGCACACCTGGCTGCCGACAAGAGCTGGGACGTGCTCAAGATCATGGACGTGCCCGCCGGCGGTAACGCCTGGCATCTTTACAAGGCGGCCGAGGCGGCAGGATTTCCGGTTGGCACATGGGAATCGCAGCGTAGTCCTTATCTGGAACTTCCTTCTTCCTACGAAAAACTGCTGGAGGGGATGAATTCGCATTTCAGGTCGAACCTTCGCCGCCATCGCCGCCGCCTGGAAAAAATGGGCACAGTCACTGTCGAACGTGTAACTGGCGGCACGAACCTTCAAGAACGCTTGGAGGAATGTTTTGCAATTGAACAGAAGAGCTGGAAGGGTCTCAATGGAACGGCGATTCTTCAGGACACGAAAACCCACGCCTTCTACACGCAGGTCGGACACATCGCGGCTTCCCAGAACTACCTTTCACTCTTTCTTCTCAAGTTGAACGGTCAGTCGATCGCTTTTCATTACGGGTTCATATACGGCGGCATCTACTACATGCCGAAGGTTGGATACGATGAAGCATTCGAAGCGGGCAGTCCCGGCCTCGTTCTCCTTGAAGAGATCCTGAAGGACAGCATCGGCCGCGGTCTCAAGGGGTGTGACTTCCTTGGAATGGACATGCCCTGGAAGAGAGATTGGAGCAAGCAAGTGTGCCGTCATGACTGGCTCTTTATCTACCGGGATGCAATCTTTGGCCGGGCTTTACGGGAGGCCAAGTTCAATTGGATTCCCACGGCGAAACATCTGCTGCATCAATTAGGAATGAATCATGGAAAAGCGATTTAACCCCGGCGTGTTCGTGCCGGCTTTCCCAACCATCGGCCTGGATGTGTTATTGCAAGGTCGGCAATTGGGAACACACCCTCCGTTCAGCGTTCCGGGCGCCCACTATTTCTTCTTTGCACGCAATGCAATCTGGCACACGGCAAAGATGCTTGGACTCGACGGCGGCGAAGTCCTTGTGCCGTCATATCACCACGGTGTCGAGGTTGAGGCGCTGATAGACGCCGGCGCACAGGTGAAGTTTTATCGAACTGGCGAAAGGTTTGAGGTCGACTTCCTGGATGTGGAGAGAAAGATAAGCCCCAGGACCACGGCCCTCTATCTCATTCACTTCGCCGGCTTTCCGGGTCCGGTGCGCGAAATGAAGAAGCTTGCCGAGAAGTACTCGTTGCCGTTGATTGAGGACTGCGCTCTCTCATTGTTTTCGATGGATGGCGATGTGCCGCTCGGTATCACAGGCGATGTCGCGATTTTCTGTCTGTACAAACTTCTGCCGGTTCCAAATGGCGGGGCGCTCGTTTTTAACGGCCCCGACCGTTTCAATATGGCGGAGCTGCCGCCTCCATCCGCATCGACGACATTCAGCCTTGTATCGTCTTCTTTGCTGAGAAACATGGCGCTTCGCGGAGGAAAACCGGGACGAACTCTCCGGAAACTGGTGCTGGGCCTGGGAAAGGGCACCATGAAGGCCTCGAAAATCACGCATGTCTCAACGGACTCACAGCATTTCAACCGCGCCGACGTGAACCTTGGAATCAGCTGGATTACGAAACGGCTTATGTTCAGGCAGAACATCACTGCGATCGTGGAAAAGCGGCGCCGCAACTATCTTTTTCTGCTCGATCGTCTTCGCGGCGTTTCGGCGCCCCTGTTCGACGCTCTTCCGGCAGGCAATGTGCCGCTGTTTTACCCGCTGTTGGTTGAAGACAATCGAGTCACGGCGGAACGGCTTGTGGCGCGGGGAATTGAAGCCGTCAACTTCTGGTGCGATTTTCACCCGGCCTGTAATGCGCTGGAGTTCCCCGAAGCCGCGAAGCTGCGCAGGAGCGTCGTTGAGATTCCGTGTCATCAGGATCTGACGCTCGAGACGATGGCGAAAATTGCTGACGCGGTGCGCGAAGAGTTGGCGGCCGAACCCAATCCTGCAAATAGCAAAGCCAGGCAGGCACAAGCGGCGGCACGTTATGCAGTCTGATCGGCTCAATATACTTCAGTTCGTCACTCTCTTCGGAATCGGTGGGACAGAGCGGCAGGTCTTGAATCTAATTCATGGACTGGATTCGTCGCGGTTCGGCGTTGAGGTGGCTTGTCTGAAACGGTGGGGCGCCCTGCTGCCGGAGATGGAGGCCGCCGGAGTTCCCATCACGGAGTACAAGACAACCAGCCTGTACAACCATGTCGCGATGTGGAACCAGATGCGCTTCCTGAATCATTTGCGCAAGGGCAACGTCGACATTGTCCATACCTACGGCTTCTATTCCAACGTTTTTGGCCTGCCTCCCGCGCGGCTTTCCGGCGCTAAAGTACTGGCATCCATTCGCGATACAGGGGAGCATCAGACACCGATGCAAAGACGGGTCGAGAAGCTGTATTGCCGCATGGCCGATTGTGTTGTGACCAATGCGGAAGCCGTGCGAAAACGTCTCACCAATGAAGGTTACGACGCCGAGAAAATTGTTGTCATCCACAACGGAATTGAGTTGACGCGATACGCAAGAAAGCCCGGTGAACTCGGGCTGCATCGAGAGTTGGGTGTTCCATCGACCACGCCTCTGGTCGCAGTTTTTGCCCGGCTGAATGAGCTCAAGGGTCTTGAATACTTTCTGCGGGCGGCCGCAGGTCTGATCGAACGTTTTGACGACGTGCGATTTTTGATCGTGGGCGATGGCGCGTCACGAGTGGAATTGGAAAAATACGCCGGAGAGTTGGGGTTGAATAAGCACGTCGTATTCCTGGGCTTTCGTCTCGACGTTCCAACATTGTTATCGGAGATCTCAGTGTCCGTTCTCCCAACGTTGAGCGAAGGCCTCTCCAACAGTATCCTCGAGGCAATGGCGGCAAGCGTGCCCGTCGTAGCCACGAGAGTTGGGGGGAATCCCGAAGTCGTCCAGTCCGGCATTACCGGTTTGTTGGTACCGCCGCGCGATGCCGATCGGCTCGCCCAGGCGATCGGCCAGTTGCTGGAGCAGCCACAGCTTGCCAGAAAGTTTGGCCTCGCCGGGAGAGATAGAGTCAGCAAACAATTTGCTCTTGAGCAGATGACGCGAGCAACCGGGCGTCTTTACGAAGGGCTGATGGAGCGGCCCGGCAAGAGCCGGCAATGGCAGGCATCCTGAAAGTTCTTCTGGTCGGCCCTTTCCCACCTCCGCACGGCGGTGTATCAGTACATGTTTTGACACTGCAGGGTCTTTTGCAGAAATCCGGGATTCCCTGCCGCGTCCTCAACATCAGCCCTGGCGCGCCGAAAAGCGATCGATATGACTCGATTCGAGGACCATCGCACTTCACGCTCCTGCTAGCGCGTTACTCGTTGGGAGGATGGTCGCTTCACGTGCACATCAATGGACACAACCTAAAGAGCTGGCTGGTGGCTTTCGCCGCCGGATTGGCCGGAGTTACCGGACCGGGCGCAATGCTGACCATCCATTCCGGAATGTCGCCTGCCTATCTCACCAATCGGCGTTTCGGGCGGCTTGTTGCATGGGCGGCGTCGAAATTCTATCGGCATATTATTGCAGTGAATCGCGAGATCAAGGACGCGCTGTGTTCGCTATCCGTACCGGAAGCACGAATCGAAATCCTGCCTGCGTTTCTTCCCGCTCCGGCTGCTGCGCTGGAATTGCCTGGCGATTTCGAGCCGTGGTCCCGCGCCCACCACCCGATCATTTCAACGGCACTATTTTACCGGCCTGAATACGGCTTCGAATTACTGGCTCAGGCCATCTCGGTACTGCGTATGAAGCATCCGCGTTTGGGTTGCGTCGTGATGGGCGATACCGAGTCCCGGCCGCAAGGGCTTCCGGAGCATGTCTTTGCCATCGGCGACGTGACGCATGAGGGTTGCCTCGGAGTGATCGCACAGTCCGACATATTCGTCCGGCCTACATTTTCGGACGGCGATGCCATCTCCGTGCGTGAGGCTATTTCGCTCGGCACGCCGGTGGTGGCGAGCGATGTGGTCCGCCGGCCCGCAGGAGCCCTTTGCTTCAAGACCGGAGATGCGCGCGACCTTGTCTCGAAGATCGAATCTGTCCTCTCAGTGGCAAGCCGTCCTCCTGCCCACAGCTCTGAATCTGGCCCGAATGGCATCCACCGGTTGTTGGAACTCTACGGTGCGCAGGGCGTCAAGATTCCGGAAGCCGGTTGACGACGATATTCCCCTCCTTTTTAAGGAGGGGTGGCCGCGCGAAGCGCGGTCGGGGTGGTTGGTAAACGTTGCGCAGCCACCTTATGAATTTCCGCGAAGCGCTCCTTATTGGATCGGTACGCTGCGCGAGCATCTGTAAGGATGCTTCGCGACTTTACCAACCACCTCGGCTGCGCTACGCGCAGCCACTCCTCCTTAAAAAGGAGGAGAATTCTTAGTCCTGAAGTTCATTCCCATTCACGATGAGTAAGCTCAACAGGCTGGTAACCATGGATACGCGAGAGATCGTGTATCGTGTCCAGGAGAAGTTGCGCTCCGAGACAGAGCGGCTGCGCCACTACGCCGGAGTCGGCGTTGTCCCCGCTGATGAGGTTCTCGATCATTTCAAGAGCTACCTCGTACAGAAGGCCGAGCCGCACTTCTATTTCAGGACCGCGGGGCCCGAGCGTGAGCGGCGCCTGGATTTTATTCGCCACACATTTCCGATGTGGATCGAACAGGCTGTCGACGACGCCGACCGGATTTGCCAGCATAAAGTGAAGCTCCTGGGATTTGGCGAAGTTGAACTCGGGGAGGCCATCGATTGGCATCGAGATCCTCTGACGGGAAATTCGTGGCCGCGGCGCTTTTGGTCGGACTACGATCTCGTTAGCGAGTCTGCCGCCGGCGATCCCAAAGTCATTCACGAGTTGAACCGCCATCAGCACATCGTCGCTCTGGCAAAAGCATATTTCCTGAACGGCGACGAGCGGCACTCGCAGGAAGCCGTTTCCCAGATGGAAAGCTGGATCGATCAAAATCCACCATCTGTTGGAATCAATTGGCAGTCCAGTCTTGAGATCTCCATCCGCGCTATTTCCTGGATCTGGACGATCTTCCTGCTGCTTCCATCGCGATCGTTGACCGATGCCAGTGCGGCGCGCATCGGAAGGTCGTTGTTTGCCCAGATCGATCACGTCGACCGCTTTCCGTCGCTCTTCAGTAGTCCCAACACCCATCTTATCGGTGAGGCCACAGCCCTTTTCGCCGCCGGGACGGTGTTCCAGGGAACCGCGCAGTCCGGCCACTGGCAACGAAGAGGCGCAGATTGGTTGATTCGCGAAATGGAGCGGCAAGTTACCCCTGACGGAGTCCATGGAGAGCTTTCATCGTATTACCACTGTTATACCGTCGACTTTCTCCTGCAGGCGCTGACGCTGTCGAAGGAGAACGGCTTTGAGTTCCCAGGCTGGATGTGGACACGCCTCGATCAGATGATGGAGTTTCTCAAGCACTTCAGCCGAAACGGCGGAACCCTGTCTCTCGTTGGCGATGATGATGGCGGACGGGCACTGACTATAGCTTCCAG
>Ga0207125_10237_pt1 | contig 10933 bp, 10 predicted proteins | sample Alteio_BWMinHeat_19_FD_153556 | JGI IMG/M metagenome (GOLD analysis project Ga0207125, IMG submission 153556) | Enriched cells from forest soil in Barre Woods Harvard Forest LTER site, Petersham, Massachusetts, United States -... | ecosystem: Environmental > Terrestrial > Soil > Temperate forest >...
CTGTAACTTTGCTCGAAAATGGATCTAAATAAATGTAATGTAATGTAATGGGAATGGGCGCTCTCGGAACTTTGCAGCTTTACCCGCGTTTACCCAGGTTTTTTCTCTTATTTGGGCACGTTTTGGTCACTCCTGGAACGCCTCCAAGCACGGTACCTTCAGGACGGATCTTCGCTTCCCGGGCGCAGAAATGCTCTATGCACAAGCATATGGCGAATGGACTTTTATTGGGGCGGCGCCGAAGGCCGTCGCGGTTCAGGCAACCCTTATACACTGCTCGGATCAAATAAAAATTCGAAAAAAGGCTCCTCAAGCTGAGGTGCATAAGTTTGAAACATACGCCTCACGGAGTCCTCGAATTTGGCGGGAGTAGTTTCTCCCCGTACTTTTGCTATCTTTGAATCTAGTTCGTAATGCGAAATCCAAGCGCGTACATCGTCGGCACAATTACATTGATAAATATGTCGGTCGAAGCGACGAGCCAAATTAATTGTCATAGCAATTAATGAGGAGACGTCTTTCAAGGAAGGCGACTGGCTTTCGAAATCATCTACGAGTTGCTTAACGTCTAATCCGCAGTATTTCCCAGAAATCTCTATCGAAGAGTCCATCAAGATTTTCAATTGATCTTTATTCAAGCTGGCACTGGATTTATGGGTGATCCGATTTCTCCAGTGCAAAAGAAGAATTGTGGAAATAGTAAGATAATTTTCATCTCCCTCTCCGCCCCCTCCAGAAAAAATAATACCTGCCAAGTCAGCGACTTTTTCCGCAATTGACGGATCACTTCCGGACTTATTGTTCGAGCCATGCCAGCTCTGAGCTAACTGCGCAAACCGAGGTAACGAAGCAACCGCTGCAATATAACTTTTGAAACTACCCGCAGCGCGGGGAATTACAGCGTCCAAAATAAATTTGCGTGATTTCCTTGCGGCAGTTTTTTCGTCTCCCGGGTCCCACGATATGTTTAGAGATGCGGGCTTTTTATGCCCTCGCTCGACTGCGTCCAAGCCGACAATAATGGTGTTGAGACAAAAAACAGCATTGCCAATATCATCAAGTAGCCGAGAAAGTGCCACTGAACTAATGGCTTTTTTCTTGGTGGCGCCGTTAGGATTTGAACCTACACTTCCTGCTTTGATCATAAGCTCCTCTAATCGGCAGACGTGCGACCTCACACTGCGGCGCCAGTTTTATTTTCAAGTCTGGACCAATATCACCAATTCAATTCAGAGGCAAAGATTGGCCTGAGGCCAGTGAAATCTAACGGGATGGGTGCTCTCGGAACTTGTCTGCATTACCCACCTTTACTCGTGGTGAATTCTAACTAAATTATTTTCCGCCTTTAGCTCGCGGCCTCTTCCGCCCGGTTATTTCTTCGGCGGTCTTTTCTAGGAGCGCGGCCCCGGCCTGTATTGCGTCCATTCCGGGGGATTTACTCGCACGAATTTGTCCCTTGTCATGCTTCCAGTGGCGCATCTCTTTTAGAGTATACGCGAAACTCCACTCCGCCGCGGTCGCGATATTATGAGCGAGAATCGCTGTGTCCAAATAGGCCATCACTTGGGGAAGAGCATGATCGCGTTCAACAGATGGCACGAGCACGAACGATCCCCCCTTCCCGTGAGTAATGAATCCTCTGCCCAAGGCTTCGAATGGTTCGTGGGTAAAATATTGTGTTAGCTGGCCATATGATTTTCCGAGCGTCGGAAAGACTTTCGTGGCCTTCGTAACAGTCTTCGGTTTGTTGAGTTTTCCTGCCCTAAACTGCTCAAAATCTTTCTCATCTATCTTCATGGCAACGATCGCGGCCACACTCTCTACTACGGTTCGCCGAGCGGCTGCTGCTGGGTGAATAAAACCCTCCTGCAGAGACCGGAATGCTCCAACCAAATCGGATAGACAGTTTACCCACATGATGGAGAATGCAAAGTGACGATCATCCATGTTTTTGGTGGGGATATTGTCATGGATGAGGTTGATCGCATCCATTGCTTCTTGCAGATTTAGCCAAGCCGCTTGCTTCAAGGATTCGAGCCTTGGTTGCTTCACGCGTAGATTCGAGAAGACCCCTGACTCGGCCAAGCTTTGGATTCGATATTGCCTTTCCATTCCTACGCTATATCACGAAAAATCTTGTGTGAACTGGAAGGCGCGCTGGCGAAGGTGGGGCTAGCGCAGATCGATCCTAAATTGATGATTGAACTCTTCGAGACTCATGATCGCGCGCTCGCATTGCTCAATGGGAATTTTCCGGACTATGGAGGTGGACTACCCTTTGAGAGGGGTAGGCCCCCCGGAAAAGCGCTGAGACAACACCTCTTTTGAAGAGCGCATCTTGACTAAGAAAAAAAGCATGATTAAGACCTCCACAAATTTGATCTATGGAGGCACTACGCAAATGGGCTACGAATTTTCATTGGAGAAAATAGAAAGGGCATTCGATGACGCCGCAGATTCTTGTGAGTGCTGTGGAAAGTTTCTAAGCTGGAGCAATCAAGGAAGAAATGGAAGGGGTTCGTGGGAGGCTCATCATGGCAGTGGCCAACGGCCTATTATCCTCTGCACCAACGGGAAAGAAAACTGTCACTTGAACTGTGGACACGACGGCGATTTTCAAAATGAAGGAATTACGCCACGTTTTCATAGGGACAACTAGCAGCTCCTTTGCTGCATGTCCCTTACGCCGTCCCGTCACAGATACGTCTCAACTCCTGCGTTCCCTATCCGGGCTGGAACTAACCCGCCGCCTTCTTCATCTTCCGTTTGGGCCGACGGTCCTGCTGTGCCCGTTCTACCTTTTCCAGTCGACCAAGTACGTGCCTTTGGAACTCTTCAAGTCGCATGGATTCGGAGAAAGGCTTTGAGAGATGCACTCTGGGCTCAAGGCCAAGCTGCACGCGCACGAGTTCCTTCATGAGCGTCTGGTAGCCAATTTTCGTTTCCGTGGCTTTCGCCTTCAGCGCATCCAGTAAATCGCCCTCAATCCGCATCGAGATCAAAACCATCTCGTCCCTGGGTTCGATCTTGGCGGGCAGTGTGTCTTTCTGTGCGTACTTTATTTCAGGTTTTCCCATGATATTCCTCCCATTTCGCCATTAGCTCTGCGTGCCGACGCTCGATTACTTCCCGTAGAACATCCAAATCTCGCCGGGAGAACCCTTCCGCGTCTATCCACTCCATGGTCACGAGATTGAAACGGGCTTTCTGGCCTGGGCCCTCCACGTGGCAGTGCGGAGGATTGTGATCATTGGCATTTATCTTGATCTTTCTGCCGTGGAACTCGTCAACGGTGACCATGAATCTAGTATATACTCGTGTATATACAAATTCAAGCCCTTGCTATTGTTTAGACTTTCAGAGGTTCTGTCAGGAATCATTCAATAAATCCAAGATTTTGGCTGCGCCATTGATTGGGGGACCGGGTTGCTGCGGGCCATCCTGGCCCTTGCCCTGCGGGCTCGGTTTCGCCTCGCGCAAAAGTAGCATCCTGCTACTTTTGTCGAACGGCTGCACCTTCGGTGGCCGCTTCTCTGCAACCGGCACCCAATCCAATAAAAAAAGGCCGCCCTCTTCGAGGACGACCTTTTTTTATGGAGCGGGAGACCGGGTTCGAACCGGCGACCTTCTCGTTGGGAACGAGACGCTCTAGCCAACTGAGCTACACCCGCGCTTCGAGATTAGTTTTAGTGGGGGGAGCCCTTAGTGTCAATGGATCAGGAATAAACCTGCAGCTCGGCGGGCTTGATTAGGGTGTGGTGGTGGGATTTGGCGATGTGCTTTAGGGCTCGCTTGCCCCACGTGAAGATGAATTGCGACATGCCATAGTTCAGGTGCTTTTCGCGGCTCACGCCGGCGTGCTCGAAGGAAACGCTGCCGAAATGGTGCACGTATACGTCTTTGGCCCAAACGGTACGGTAGCCGGCGTCGCGCACGCGGAAGCAGTAGTCGTCGTCTTCGAAGTAGCCCATGCCGTAGTCTTCGGAGAGCAATCCCACCTTTTCGATGATTTCCCGCGGAAGGTACATGCAGAGCCCACTAATCTTCTCGCAGAGTTCCCATTGGCCGCCATTGTTGCGGGCGACGTCGCGGTTATAGCGGAAGAAATCCTCCACGCCATTATAGCGGGTGGGGAAAAGAGCCTGGCCGGGTTCGGTGTTGGTGGAGGGGCCGATGATGCCCGCACGGCCGATCCGGTTCGCGTGCGCATGGAGGCGGCTCAGCCAAAAAGGGGAGACGAGGGTGTCGTTGTTGAGGAGAACGATGTTCTCGCCACGAGCCGCCCGGATGCCTACGTTGTTACCGGCCGCAAAGCCCACGTTTTTCGGGTTTTCAATCACGCGCAGGCCGGGAATCTTTTTCGCGGCGGCGGCGGTGCCGTCGGTCGAAGCGTTGTCGACTAGGATGTATTCCACACGCAGATTCTTTTCGAGTGACTGCGCGTGAGCCAGGCTGCGTAGGCAAAGTTCGGTGTAGGCCCACTGATTGTGACAAAGCACGATCACCGAAATCTGGGGTTTCTTCGGGCGAGTGAATTTGGGAGCACTAAGGAGGGGGGCTTTGGACGTAGTTTTCGGAAGTGATCGGGCTAGGCGCGGGCCGCTTCCCACTTTTGCAATCAATTCCCCCAGGCGATCTGCCACCGAGCGCTGATTGAAATTTTCCGTGAGGTGCACGCGTCCGTTGCGGCTCAAGCGTTCCCAGAGCTCTTGATTGCGGTGGAGGCGCGCAATCTGTTCCGCGAATTCCTCGCCCGTTTCGGCGATGAGGCAGTTTTTCTCGTGGTCGAGCTGTAGGCCTAAAGCGCCGAGCCTCGTGGTGACCACGGGCAATCCTGCAGCCAGAGCTTCGCCAATTTTCCCGCTCATTCCGGAGCCGAAGAGAATCGGCGCAACGCTCACCATGGCGCGGTCGAGGTAGCGGCGCGTGCTTGGCACGTGTCCGGTAACTTCGAATTGGTCGGCGCAGGCGCCGAATTTTTCCATGTTGCGGATAAGGTAGGGCGGATTATTTCCCAGCACTGTAATGGGGCTCGGGCCGATAAGAGAAGCGAGCGCCGGGGCGATTTCGTGTTTGAGAAAAATCGCCGAGCTGGAGTTAGGTCCGTGGTCGAAGTTGCCGGTAAAAACCACTCCCGATCGGCCGGCCCATGGCGGTGGCGCACTGGAGGGGAGGTCGAACAAGTTGGGCAGCAGGATTGTTTCGGCATGCGGAAGGAGGGCCTTCAGCTCAATCTCGTCGTCTTCGCTGGCCACCACGATGCTGTCGCACTTGGCGTAAGCGCGAAGCTCGTGTTCTTTCACGTGGGCCGCGTAGTTGCGGTGATCCTGCATTTTTGCGGGGAAGGCCTCATCGAGGGGTTTGATTTCCTGTTCCGCGTTCACCGAATATTTTACGCGATTCTCGAGGTAACGGCACTGGCGTTCGAGGCGGAGAAAGTGAAGGTCAACGCTGTCTACGATCACGTGGGCCCAGGGCTGGAGTTGGCGGATCAGGCTGATGTATTGGTCGGCCTGATAGAAATATTCCAGCCAGATTACGTCGTAGCGCTTCTTCAACAGGAACGGGCGCACATCGAAATCGTTAGTGGGGCGCACGGTAAAAGGAACGGGCTCCGCGGAGGTTACGGGCTGCACGCCGATTCCGCGGAGATCGGCGAAATATTGGTCGTCGAGGAACTTCATGTTCTTCTGCGAAAACACACCGTCGCGAACAAGGTAGGAGACGGGGCGCTCTTTGAATTTGTGCATCACGGTGTGCCAAGTGGCGAGGAAGTCTACGTGGCCGCTTTCCGTGAGCAGCCGAAGTGCTTGAAAAAGGCGAAGGCCGGCGCTGGCGCGATCGTGGAGGGGGGCCGTCTTAGCAATTACCAGAATTTCCGGCTTGCGGCTCATAGCTTGAGCTCCGGGCGGCGGGGAAAGAGGCGGTCTTTCACCGCGTTCATTTCCATCCGGAGAAATGGAGTGAGGTTGATCCAGAGGTCGGTGGTTTTGGTCGCGGATGTCCACTTTATCGGCGATGCCCTTACGCTTCCGAGAGTGGAACGCAATGCTTCTGCGCGAAGCGGGTTCGACCGCTGCAGAGAATCGAGGAGGGAATTTGCACTATCCCAGAATTGGGCTTCGTCGGCGCCCTCCACCGGAAGAAACGCGGCCAGCTGGCGCTGCAGAACTTCATGCCGGGTAGGATAGCGGCGCGCGAAACAGTCCATCGCCGCTTGCATCGAGGTAACGATCTCGCCTTTCTCCAGCGCGATTCGAATTGCGAGAACCAGCGTAACCACTTTTTCCACGAAATGGTCGAACTGCTCGGGAGCAGGCTGCATTCGCAGTGCGAACGAAATCTCGGAGAAGGTTTTCCGGAGCATGCTGAGGGGGAGCTCGGGCACGGGCGCCGGATAAGCGCGGGACTGAATCTCGCCTTGCGCGTCGGTATATTCCTCGCGGTGGGAATAAAATGAGTGGAAGGGGGTATCGAGCAGGGAAGTTTTTTCCATCTGCCGGAACGTAACCTCACTGAGGGGCATCGGAACGTTGAAGCGCTCCAGGGAGAAACTTACGTTGCGCAGATCGGTGAGGAGTTCCTGGAAATCCGCCATGGGGGGGGGGGGTTTTCAGGCGAAAATACATCTGGGCCGTGGCTTCCGAAAGCACGCAGCTCTCGACGAAGGGCTGATGACGGAAAAGAATTCGCTCGGCGAAGAGCTCTCGCACGGAAAGGGAATAAGAATCGCTCACGGATCTTTGCGAATGGTAGAGCACTTTGCTGCCGCTCATGAGCGTTTCGCCTTCTTCTTCATCGAGGCGGGCGGCGATTCCGTCTAGGCAGCGGAATGCGATAAAAATAGTGTTCGAGAGCCGCTCCATCGGAGGCCCGGAGAATAACGGGGAGCGCAGGGCGAGGAGATTGCGGAAATTTTCCAAGAAATCCCCGTAGAAATCCTTGGGCAGCTGATCGATCAGCTCATTGCGCGAGAGCGCGTAGATCGCGAGCGCTTCTTCGCGGCTCTTTCCCATTGCGTAGTGAAGACGAAAAAGGTCGAGCGCGGCTTTCACTCCATGGCGAAGAAGAATTGCATTTCGCGAAGGGCCGTTCATTTCGTTCGAGAGGTCTACGTCCTGGAGTTTGAGTACCGGCTGCACGAGCGCCCAGTAGCATTTTAGGGCTTCGGAAAAAACGTCGCGCGTGGCGGGCAGCGCCGGAGGGGGAAGGTCGGCAAGAACATTTTTTCCGTATAGGAGCTTCCAGGAAATTCCCGTCTCAAAGCCGCGCACGCAGCCGGTTTGCAGCCAATCTTCGAGCTCGTTGCGGTCGCCCATCAGGGTTTCACCGAGGAAAGGAAGCAAGTTGCGGTGGATGCTGTACCGATTCCAGAAGCGCTTCAGGAATTTCACTTCCTGCTGCGCGCCCACGGTATGCAACACCACGAAGAAATCGAGATCGCTCGCCCCGCTTACCAGCTCACCTCTCCCGGCGCCGCGCCGGAGATAAATGGCTTCCACGAGGTCGAGCCCTACGTCTCGCTGTGCTTTCAGCGTGAAGCGCACAAACTGGCGTGCGGCTAGATCATAGATTCTGGAGTAGATTGCGCTGAAGGGTTGCCGGTGCCCCGTTACGAGCACGAAGCTTTGAAGGGATCGCTGTAGGCGGTGCTTGAAGAGAATGGTTTCTTCGGGGGCGCTTTCAGCGCGTGCGAATAGGGGAGCAAAGATCGCTTGCGCGCGAGTACGCAGGCGCAGCGGAAGAATCGCTTGTCTTATGGTCTTTGCGGTCAATTGCACTTCGGTCCCCCACCGAGCTAAACGACCATAAAACTAGATTTTTCCGCCCGTAGCAAGGCTTTTACAGGATGTGCTTCCCAAAGGCCGACAGCACCATTTCGGCGGCGAGATCGGCCGTTTGATTCGAGGTATCGAGCACAGGATTTACCTCGGTAATGTCCATCGCCAGCATCAGCCCGGAGTCGTGCAGAAGCTCCATCGCGAGGTGTCCTTCCCGATACGTAGTGCCGCCGCGAACGGCCGTGCCCACGCCAGGAGCGTCGCGCGGATCCATGCAGTCTACGTCGAAGGAAAGGTGAAAGCCGGCCGTGCCGTTGGTGGCAATTTTGATCGCCTCTTGAATCACGTTGCGCATGCCCATTTCGTCGATGTCTCGCATGGTGAAGGCGCGCACGCCTTGTTCACGGATCGCGTTGCGCTCTCCGGGATCGAGGTCGCGGATGCCGATCAGCACCGCGCGCGAAGAATCGATCATGGGGGTTTTGTCGCCGAGGGCGAGAAGGTCTTTGTGCCCATTACCGAGCACGTGCGCGAGCGGCATCCCGTGGATATTGCCGCTGCCGCTGGTTTCGGGCGTGTTGATGTCGCCGTGGGCGTCGAGCCAGATTACGCCCACTTTTTGCTTTTTCTCGCCGTAAAACTTCGTAACGCCGGCGATGGATCCCATGGCGAGCGAGTGGTCGCCGCCCAGAGTGAGGGGCACGCGTCCGGCCTTGAGGGATTCGTATACGCGGTCGCGCAGCTCTTTCGACGCGGCCACGATTTCGGGAAGGTATTTGATCTTGGAATCGGTGGCGACGGCCACGGATTCGCGCACGGCCACGGGAATGTTACCCACGTCGTCTACATCGTAGCCGAGCTGGCGTAAGCGCGGGCCCACGTTGGCGATTCGGATGGCGGAAGGCCCCATATCAACCCCGCGGCGGCTGGCGCCGAGGTCGGAGGGGAAGCCGATGATCCGCACTTTTTTATTGTCGAGCATGGGGAGCACTATAGAGCATTTACCCCGGAAATCAAGGCAAGGCGCAGGGTGGCCCGGCTCTATCTATTTGAAATTACTTGATTATTTTAACGAGTTCTTGCGGGCCAGCATCCGCAACTTAAGCCCTAACGGCAAGAAGGGGGCAAGGCGTGCGAAGAGTTTCATCATGAAGCCGAACACCGAATGGCGTTTTCCACGCGCGAGATCGGCCAGCGCTTTTGCCACCACCTCCTGCGAGGAGGCAAAGAGCACGCGCGGGGCGCGCTCGGCTTCACCAACTTTGTCTTTCATGAACTCGTTCTTCTGAGCCACGGTGAAGAATTCCGTCTCCACCGGACCGGGGCAAACGGCGAGAACGCGAATTCCCTGGTCGCGAAGCTCAAAGCCAAGTGCATCGGCGAAGCTCACCACGAAACTCTTGGTGGCGGCGTATACCGAAAAGAAGGGCGACGGGCTGAATGCCGCACTCGACGCCACCTGGAGGATGCTCGCGCCTGGCTTCATGTAAGGGAGGCAAACCCGCGTGAGGTAGGTGAGTGCCGTGATGTTGAGCTCGATCATCTTGATCTGCTCGTCGAGGCCGAGCTGATCGAAGGGACCGTATTTTCCGTAGCCCGCGTTGTTCACGAGGAATTCGATTTCCGGCTTTTCCTCGGCTAGGCGTTTTTCGAGGGCGGATAAGTCGGATTTGCTGGTGAGATCCAGGGTAAGCACTACTGCGCGCGACTTGAGGAACCTCTCGGCCAGCTCATTCATCGGAGCCGGGCGGCGGGCAACCATCCAAATTTCATCGAGATAAAAGGCGGATTCGATCTGCAGGGCGAATTCAGCGCCAAGCCCGGAGGAGGCTCCAGTAACGAGGGCGATTTTCTTGCTGGGCTTCGTTTCCGGCATGGTAAGTAGGCATAAGAATGACGGATTTTAAGCCTGATTGCACCATCAATCTCCACGTCGAAGCCCGCACCAAGCCAGCCGCGTGCGCGTGGGTTTGTTCGATTTCGCACGTAAAGCGTGGCCGGGTAGTGATAGCGCGAAAAAACCTGGGCGACGTTCCTCGACCGGAGGCCGAATTAGAAGTCCTGCATTATGGATTGGCTCAAGCACTGCGATTCCAGCAGGAAAAAATCGTGGTTACCGCCACGTTTCCGCTCGGCGCCTGGGTGGGCGAATCCAAGCGTAGCGGTGGCGCCGGCAAACCCGCGTTCAAGGCGAAGCGGGAGGCCGTAGCGAAAGCCTGGGCCACTTTCCGTCTCAAAAAAATCAACCGAATGGACGCTCCCGACGAGAAATCGCTCCGGGAAGAGGCCGAAAACGCCTTCCCGCGAAAACGCTCTCAATAGGAATTGCCTACCCTCCCGGCATCGACTACAAAGGGGGCGGCGGCGGAGTGGGCAATCGCGGCCTTGCACGGGTAACTGGAGCAGGGGCGAGGAAAGTCCGGGCTCCGCAGAGTAAGGCGCTGGCTAACGGCCAGGAATCGAAAGTGAAGCCCACGTGACTTCGCTTCCGGTTACAGATAGTGCAACAGAGAAGAGACCGCCTAAGTCCTCGCAAGAGGAACGGTAAGGGTGAAACGGTGGGGTAAGAGCCCACCGCTTGAATGGTAACATTCAAGGCAAGGTAAACCTCGCCTGGAGCAAGAACAAATAGGCGTGCGTTACGAGAGCTACTCGCTCCATAGCACGCGGGTAGTATCGCTTGAGCCCACTGGTAACGGTGGGCCTAGATGAATGGTTGCCGGCCATCTGCAAAGATGGTCCACAGAACCCGGCTTACAGCTCCGCCGCCACTTTTTTTTGGACCTCTAACGAAATGAGGATCGTCGCGAAGCCTCATAGGCGTCCGCAGTAGATTCCTCATTTCGTTAGAGGTCCTAAATTCGGGAATAACAAACGTAGGACGAAACCGCGAGCGAGCGGCGGCAGAAGCCGTCGGCGGTGAATTTCTGTGCGGACTGCGTGCCGACGAGCGGTCGCCCGTCTTCATCCCGAAATACCAACGACATTTCCACGCCGGCCGAAGAATTGTAAATCGTGACGGCATCACGCCCGAGCGCGCGCACCTCAAAACAAGAATAGTCGCTCGAGATGCGCTGGCAGATTTTGGCACCTTCTTGTTTCTCGAAAGTGGCCAGAGATTTTCCGGGACGGAGAAGATCCACGCGCACGGC
>Ga0207125_10238_pt1 | contig 10923 bp, 12 predicted proteins | sample Alteio_BWMinHeat_19_FD_153556 | JGI IMG/M metagenome (GOLD analysis project Ga0207125, IMG submission 153556) | Enriched cells from forest soil in Barre Woods Harvard Forest LTER site, Petersham, Massachusetts, United States -... | ecosystem: Environmental > Terrestrial > Soil > Temperate forest >...
AAATAGCAAAACGGGCTCAGAGCCAGAGTGAAGCAGGTAGTGAATCTCCTGCGTATCTGGATCACGCCAGCCGCCGACATAGACGCCATCGTTCGCATCGAATAAACCGAGCTTCTGAATGTCATCTCGTTTGGCCCATGTTGCGGAGCCGTGAAGGTTCATTAGACTATCTGTGCTTTTGCGATCACGTATGAGCGAGAGGAACCAATAGGCAAGATAGGCGAGAAAGAGTCCACCCAGAATCGTCGCCCCGAAGGCAATCCAGATCTCTTTCCGCACTGCGGAACTGATGAGGCGACTGCCCGCAAAGTGCTTCCACAGCACAAGGCCCGCAAATGGTTGGAACACAGCAACGCCGTGACACCACACAATCGGATCGCCCATCTCGACAGGATTGTTGAGCTGTGCCGCAAGCCATTGGCTCGTGGCGCTGGCTGCCATGACGAAAGCGACGGCAGCGCCCAACAGAGCCCGAACGTTCCACCCACCCTGCCAGCGAGGGCGCGAGGGGAGAACGTATCCAGGGGGTGTGGTGGTTCCGTTTTTCATTCGTGACCTCCGATAGTGAACTGTACATTGCACTAATGATGAAAAGATCAGAGCCCTCGCTCGTAGGTCCGCTCTGCAATGCGGGTTCTGAGCGCATTGTTGAATTGCCCCATCCAACCTTTATCGCTCTCACTGGAAACGAGCCCCATTGTTCGCATCCGCCGCGCCACCGAAGCAATAGCCTGCTTATTCGCAAGGATGTCTTTGTCCGCGCCTACAGAGGTGGCATAGAGCTTGCTTGGATCACTCCTCAGGCTGTCGATGGTGACTACGTTGCCTGGCTCCAGGTCTCCGCGCCGCCAAGCCGCCCGCAGGGTTCCATCGTGTCGGATGACCTCGATTTTCCCTTCGGTCGTCTCGAATATGGTTTGCAGAGCGCCGGTGCGTTCGTCTTCGCTATTGAGCAACACACGCCCAATCAGCTTCTTCGAGCTGGTAGAAAACTCCATCGGCGCATGAGGGTCGCTGATCGCAACGCCGCTGCGGAAGAGTGTCCTTGCGCGGTCCTGTACGTCCTTCATTCGCTGGAGCTGGCCGATGAAGTCGGAGCGAACGAGCCAACTGTCTGCTGTGAGCCGTTTCGCGAGCCCCAGCTCCTTTAAGTGTCGAAGACGAGCCAGCTCACCGGGGTTGGCTGCGATTCCGGCGTCGCTGTACCCCTGGTCGTTGGAATGAGACTTCGCACGTCCGGCAATTCGCCGATCCAGTGGCGTAACTCGATTGGCGGTGAGTTCAATTTGTTTCTGGCGCTGAATTTCTTCCATCGTGCGGGGGCCGAGCTGCTGCGTGAGGGACGTCTGGACAGCTTCGCGAAGGCCCTTCCGGATGAGCATGGGTGGGAGTTTCAGTGCTTCTCCTGACGGGAGCTTGCCTCGCACGATTAAATGGGCATGTGGGTGATCCGTGTTCCGATGGACGACACCCGCCCACTCGACCGGAGCGCCGGTGTGTTGTTCGATCCGAGCGATCATGTCGCTTGCCGTGCGCTGAAAATTGACGGTCGAATCTTCCGGGGAAATGATGATCTTGAAAATTCGCTCGTCCCCGGCTTTCTGCCATTGGCCAGCCAGAGAATCCAGCGAGTGCTCCAGGGCTAAACCTAAACGGTCCGGGCTGCGTGTTTGTACTTCGTGGTTGACGCCATACTGCTTGCCGTCAACCACGTCCCGGCCCTTTGCGCTCTCGCGCTCGACATAGGTCCCGTGAGCCTTCCACCCTCCAGGGGTCTTTGCGTTGGAATACCGAACATTCACAATAGCCCGGCGCTGGAACGGAGATGTCTTCGAAGAACCGCTTGCCGAACTCTTGGCATTACCGGCCCGGTTGGATCGCGAGGATGACCTACTAACCAGGCGCGCAAGCCGCAGGAGATTCTTTGCCGTGCCTGTCACCCGGCGAGGAGATGTATTTGTGGGTCGGACCCGGCCAGGACGAACTTTTGTCGAGCGCTCGCGTTCCTCGCCAGTATTTCGTCGCTGTCGCGCAGAGGATGGCATGGCTGACTTTAGACCTCATCTGACGGTGTTGGTGAATAGCCGGGCTCGTCTTCAATGCCAAGTTGGACAGCGTTGTAGGCATCCGACTGGCGGCGACGTTGGAATTCGCGCGCAGCCGTGAGATTGACCTGTTCGTAGATCCTCGTCGCACGAATGCGCGCCGCGGCAAGCAAGGAGCCGGGAACCTCTGGAAGGGCGGTGAGGGCGTACTTGATGTACGTGTCTGTCAACGCGAGATGGAGCTGGCTGACAGTCTCCAAGCTCTGGAATCTGTGTGCCAGGGAGTCGGCCAGGTTGCCAAAAAGGGAGTAGACAAGTTGCTCAAGGTCATCCCGCTGGTTGGTCCCAACAGTGACTAGGTAGTCGAATACCTCGTTGTCGCTGGAAGCATGAAGCTGCTTTTTGAGCGCAGCCACGCGCTCTCCCTGAGTACGGCTGAGGCGAACTGTGTACCGAACGACGTTGGGCGGTTTCGGTCGCGGCATGGATGCACTATACAGCAATGTACATTTCTATAGCAACGTGACGCACACAGGCCTTCTAAAAGTACAAGGGTGCGTCAACCTAAAACGCATAACGCAAATCAGATAGAAAGAGCAAACCTTCAAAGTGCGTCTGCGCTTTATGTTCCACTACTGCACTTTCGTTGAAAGACGGCTGCTTTTCGCAGCCTACCTCCGTAGGTCTGCGACCCCGAAAGCGCAGCCTTCGGCTGCAACAAAAGCACGAACTAAGACGAACAAGACAGACTATGCATGATCTGTGCACCTTCGATCCGCGGTTCGGCTTTATTCGTGGCAATTCGTCCTTTGTCGTGGTTGTTCGCCTTTACTCTCACGGAATCGTTCTTGTGCGCTTGCAATCTTGGCTGTGAGTCTGGCATTCTGCTATTGCAATGTGCATTGCACAACATGAACGGCCTCCGGAGCTGGTGGTGTTAGTTGAAGCACTGACGCTTCGCAGGGGCGCATTTCAACTCAAAGCTAGGCTTCTCAAGTCAGTGCGTTTCGAATTGCGAGCCGCAAAAGACAGCGGATTGACCTGGCGAGTCATCTGGGGAACGCTCCGAGATGAAGGGTATCCCGGCGGATACCAGCAGTTTTGTAAGGCGGCAAACCGAGTCATTGAGGGTGCCCGTTCGGCTACCGCGGGTAATGGCGAGAACCTCCCTCCCCCTGCGGTGGAAAAAGAGATTCGTCGACAGCCGGCCCGCGCAAGTGGTCTGAGCGGCGAGAACACGGAGAAAAAGGCGAAACCGGAATGGCAAATACGGAGAGAACAGGAAATGGCGAGGCTGGATCGGGAAGCGGAACTGAATCGCCAGAGAGAGTCCCGGTTGCAACCGACGAAGGTCTTCAAGCCGAGCGTCTTCGTGGGGAGGAGCGAGGATTGAGCGCGGCCTTGGAATTGAAGCCCAAGCGCGTCGTCTTTCCGATCGCAGGAAAGGGCGGAGTGGGGAAGACGACCGTCATGGCAACACTGGCGGAATGGTACGCAACCACTGCCTACACCGCTGATCTGTTCGATATGGACCCAGACAATAAAGCGGAAGGGTGCTTCAAGGCGCTGTTTGCCAAAGCGCACAAACTTCCGGCGCTGGACAGCTGGACATACGACAAGCTTCTCGGAATCTCGCTGGAATCGAGCGCCGATGTGATTCTCGCTGATTTGGGAGCAGCACAGGGTCATCGAATGATTCCCTGGTTTCGAGACTTCTATAAGGTGATGCAAGACTCGGGTCTTGATCTCCGATGGACGGCTCTGGGCGTAGTGGATGCTGACATTGCCTCCGCGCGGTCGGTGATCGAGTGGGGCGGAGAGTTGCAGAACACCGTGGACTACGTCATCGTTCACAACCATTTTCAGGATGGTGTTGCGTCGTCCTGGGAGAATCCGAAGCTGGAGCCGGATGTGACGGCATTTCGGGAGACATTCTCGCCTGTCGAGATACGGATGGATGCCAGGCGGCCTGACTTGCAGCGCATGATGCGGACGATGAACGTCACGCTTGGCGACGTGGGCGACCGCAAAACCGATGTTCCGGAGTTAAGAGCGCCAGACATGACCTTGCGCGCGAGAACCTACCGCTTTCGCGCTTTCAGCCAATTCACGGAGGCGAGAAAGGTGTTACTTCCATGAGCGCTGTGCTTGTGACAGCAACCGACAATTCCGCGTGGATTCGTGATCTCGTGTATCTCGCCTTCCCAGAGGGTGAGGCGAGAGAACGCGTTCTGTTCGATCTGGTCAAGCAGTTCTCGAAGATGGACCCCGAAGACCCTGAATGGCTGCGCTACAAACTGAACGTTGTAGAGTGCAGGGCGATGGAAAATATGGCGCGGGCGCTGAACGAAGCTGCAACAGAGCAAGCGAGGCTCCGTGGCGTCACTCGTGAGATGGCTGACTTTGCATCGACTCAGATCAGAGGGACTATTGAAAGCGCTGCTTCACAGACTCGGCAGATGTTGGAGGATGTACAGCTCAGCCTTCATGATGCGATTTCAGGCGAAGCAATACTCAGGAGCTACACCGATGAAACAAGAAAGCAATTCGCCGCGGCTATTAAGGAAATTATTGAGGACACTCTTGTAAGGGCGCTTACTCTTTCGCAACAGCGCATGGACGAGTGGATAAAGGGCACGTTGGACAACTCCATTCGTGACGCTCAGAACTCCTTGTCTTCAGCGACGACGGACTTTCGAGTCAAGCTGGGAGGGGAATGGGGACAGCTACTCTGGGGCTGCATCGGTGGTGGGGTTCTGGCCGGCGCCCTCTTGCTTGTGGGCGGTTTCTGGCTGGGCAGACATTGATTAAACGGTCGGCCAATCCGATTCTCGTATTACGCTTGTTTCCGGGGTGAAGATTGTGGTGTTATTCGGGATTCGGATCGCAAATCCAGCTGTCGCAAATCCAGCTTGACGACACGCCACGTCACGCTATATATTTCCGGGACCCATAGTCTGTCAGCTCTAGGAGTGCCGCCGATGGATACGGAAAAGGACACTGACAAGCCGTCGAATGCCAAGGATGCGGATGAACAACATCCCTTCGTGATTCAGGAATTACCCGCGTTTGCTCTAGCACTAGAGCAAGGCACGTCAGGGGAAGGCTCTGGTTCAGGCGGGCATTGAATCACAACCGGCGTCTGCCCAAACATCCACAAGGAAAAGCGCTGCGGGCTTCCCATTTGTGCAAGTCCGAGTAATGGGTATGGTTATGGAACAGGTGCAGACCAGTCCAACAATTAGATTGTATCCGCCATCTGAACTCAATTCGCATAGATGGATTGCTGACAATGTGGTACGGCGTCACCGGTATACGTTGCCGGATCCTGCGGTTTTGCTATTGCTGGGGGCGATGGCACCTATCAAAGTTGACGACCTCGCATCTAAAGTAGCTTCTCGCTTGTCTCTGCATGAGCCAGCCATAAAGGGTCTGATAGAGAGCCTGGTTGAGAAAGAATGCCTCTTGGATTCGACTTGTACTGGGAAAGATTTCGCTCACCTCGCGGAAATACGACGGGAATGGCAAGCAAGTGGATGGGACGAAGCGGCTGAATATCACTTCGTAACTTTTGACTATCCGTATGTCGGGGCTTCTGGGTCCAGTGAAGCAATTAGTCAGAAGAGAATGGTCGAGTATGGGGCCATTGAGCCGGACCTTAATCGCTATAAACGCTATGAGGGCGACTACTTCAGAATTCCCCTTCCACAGCCGCGTTCCGACTTACTCACCCAGGCTTTCGTTTTCCACGGTGCCGAGGATAGCGGTTCTGTTGACCTAGATTTGCTGTCGCGAATAATCACCCTCAATATCGCTCCTCTTCGAAGCGTCAATGTTGGCAACCAAGGGGCTCCTTTATTTATGCGCTCCGTACCGTCCGGCGGAAGCCGGCATCCGACGGAAGTATATTTTCTTAATCTCGGCGTAGAGGATATGCCTCAGGGATGGTATCACTGCTCTTTGGATGAGCTGGAGCTGATCCTCATCAACCGGGACGTACCCAGTTCGGAGATGTGCGATGCTCTCTTTCCAATATGTGTTGGCCGTGCACGGTATTCAGTAGCCGGTGTCTTCGTGCTTACGGCTGTATTTGAGAGAAATATGTATCGCTACCGCGAGCCGCGCACATTCAGGACTATCTTCATGGACAGCGGTCATATGATTGCCTCAATTCAGTCCTGCCTTAGATCATTAGGAGCGATTACCGCCATAGAGTATGGCGTTAATGACGTAGAGGTCGAGAGCTACTTAGGGATCGAGTATCTCGAGGAAGGCGTCGTGCTCGCAATGTCTTTCGGCAGTTCCCAACCGAAAGAAGAGGTGTCCGCATGACACCTGAAAATAACTCAACAGCGTGGGCGCCCTTACTTGCAATCAGGCCCGGCAATAACGTCAATGCTCTCAATAGCGTAGTTTTGAGCGAGCCGTGGTCCGGTAGCCGTTATCTAGTTGACAGTGACAAGTTCTTTGATGCGGTCGCTCACACCATGACCGGAATCGGAGCCGAGCCAGAGCCAATCAATCAGCTTAGGTCAATGGGGCTACTTGGAGCACCGCCGATACCCGAAGATAAGAAGCGGATGATTTCTCACTGGTACGGAAGAGGTTGGGAATATTCTCTATCGTACTATCTTTGGATGCGAAGGTGTCGATACTCCGATGGGACAGATAAGTCTGGATCGCGGCGCAGAGAAATACTTTCCAGATATATCAATGATCGTGCAGCGCCGCACCGACTTCGACAGGAAGGCGAGAGAATAGAGTTGTCTGAAGGATCGGCAATCGAAGAAAGCCCTAGCTTAAGTAAGCTACTGACTTCGAGGCGAACTTTGCGCCACTTCGTGCCCCAACCTATCTCACGCGCGATTTTCGCATCGTTTCTATGGAAGGGACTGGATAAAGTAAGAGGATCGAGACGCCAGCAGAACGAAGACAAGCCTCTGAGTTTGCTGATCAGTTACGGAATAGCCTTTGACTTCTATATCGTAGCCTACAATGTGGAGGGTTTAGAGCAGGGTGTTTACTACTACGATTGCGAGGCACATTCATTAACGGTCTTGTCTGGAGCGACCACGCGGGAAAAAATGAGGGAAATCTTGCAATTTCAGACTGCCTCGGACACTGCGGGTTTCACGATGCTATTGGTGGCGGACACAAGGCAGTGCCAATGGCGATATAGACACGAGCGAGCGCTCCGAAATCTTTATATTGAAGCAGGCCGAATCGGACACGAGTTGATTCTGGCGGGAATGCTTTTTGGTCTTGGATCATTTCCCACCCCAGCTCTCTCTGACAAAAAAGTTTCTGAGTTCTTAGGGTTGAAAATGGATCAGCAGATACCAATCTACTCCTTGACCATTGGGGAGGCCCCTTGATATCTGGCCCCGTGCTGTTCAACGTTCACGTCAATGATCACGACCCGTAGCAATCGGTCTTAGCGTGAGGTCACGTAAATTCGAAATCAATTCATTCGTAGTTCTACCAACTCTCATTCCGACTCGGCAGCCTTTCTTTGCCTTTCGGGGCATCCCGTGCGTTCTTACGCATCTCACTCCCCTTCTTACTACGGGTCATCACAGATTCAATCGCGCTGGGGCAAGCGATCCTCGACAAGGTCGTGCGCTGATGACAGCACGCGGATTGTAAGAACAACTTTTGCAGAAATTAGAGGCCGGTGACGACCTCTAATTTGGGGTAGAGGTTACTTACGTCGCTTCGTTGGAGAGATAGTCTCCGGTTCCTTTTGGACTAGGCCGTCGTCCTCGCTCGCACCGTCTGCCGGATCGTCCGCGGCTTCGACTTTCGAGAGCCGCTTCATGCTCGTTGCGTGGATCTCGGCGATGGTGTGCTTGAACGTAACGCCCGCGACGTCTTCCGAAACCTCGCGATACTTGATTTTCCCTTCAAGAGTGATGAGCTGCCCCTTCTGAAGCGTCTTGGCGAAGCTGGAGAGATTGCTCCAGGCGTATACGCGATGCCACTCAGTGCGGCTTTCGTAATCGCCTTTTTCGTTCTTCCAGCTCTCGCTTGTCGCTAGGCTGAAAACAACGTATTCCTTGTTGTTCTGCGCGGTTTTGACTTCTGCATTCTTGCCGAGACGACCGATGAAGATGACTTTGTTGACCATTGTCTTTTGCTCCGTTATTTGGGTTTGTCCGCTGGATGCGGTACATGCTTGCCCGAAGGGTGTGCCGACGCGACCCCCTCCCAAGGCGACTGGAAACGATTCGTGGAAGGGGACCCGAGCTTGTCTCGGGGGAGGAGTCCACGCCTGAAAGGCGCGGAGCGAATCTTTGGAAGGAGAGCGTGCGTCCGAAGGGCGGGGGTGTTCGTAGCGCGGCACGCTGAACGCAAACAGAAAGGCAAACGGAAATGGAGCTGAGTGCTCAACCTCTTCACGTGTCCCGTCTCCGATTGCAGAGGTCGCTTGATCGCAACAGGATGTTGAAAGCTGCGACGACCTGGCTGGAATGAAAGCCACGAAAACTGCTTTTTCTTGAGCGACTATCTGTTCGCCCATAATCTCGCCTTCGCCATAGTGCGCCGAATGTAGGCGGTCTTCCTCACGGGGTTTGGATCGCGGGAAAGGTATTCGCTGTCGAGGGTGTTTGCTATTGCATCATCGGGCATCCCCAGCGAATAAGCCGCCACACAGAAGGCGATGTCCGCGGCGGCCGGCCGGTCGTGGTACTTGGGCGCGGTACGGAACTTCTCTAACGAAAGGTGCGAGTACCTCATCCCCCTGCCAGGGGGAAAGACGGCCGCCCGGTGTTGCGCGATACGAGCCCGTCGTTCATGTTCTAGCAGTTGAAATTGCTTTGTCAGGTCAACACGAAGGAGCGCTGCCATCCGGTATTGATTGCCGGTGCAGCTCCGCAGGAGGACATATGGATAGAGACCGTTGTCCTTGCGATACTTCGGTTTGCAATTCGTGAAACCGGGAAGCCTGCCGAAGCGCCGCCAGTCGGCAGCGCTGGGGTCTCCTTGATATTTACTAGCGAGTGTCTGAGCGATGAATGTTGAGAGATCTGTGGGGTAAACATCGTCATGCTTGAGCCACGCTTGAAAGTTTCCAGCACTTGTCTCAACAACTGCGCATGGCTCGAAATCGTCCGCTGTGAGCCGATCAATCGAGCTTTGATTCAGGTCGTCTAAAACCGTGAATCGGTGCACTCCTGAAGGACGTATATAGATGTGTGCCCCACGTGAATTGTGGGCCTTTAGGAGAGGAAGACGAGACATGACGAGATGATCTGGAAGATTCGACAGGCCAGGAAGCATCCCCCGATCACTCAGAATGCCAATGTCATATGAAGGTGCGTCGAGCGCAGCGAGCATCCTCCGAACTGCGATGAGAGTTCTGTCCATTTTCGAAGCCCAAATCTACGGAGTTGCCAAACTCAACCTGAATCGTGCTAGAATGTTGTATTGAAATGTACACTGCACTAACTTTTAATCGCAAGCCTCTTGTTCCACATTTCATTGAAATGTATTCGGTTTCGAAACCGTTATCCGAAGTGTTGAAATGTTCATTGCATTAGCGTATGCACCCAGATGCTCACAGTGACGAGAAACAGGAACGGCTTAGAGAGAAGCTGCGGGACGAGCTTGGGCCAGTGATTGTGGGTTTGCTCGATAAAGCCAGTGGGCTCGAAGACATCATTGTGAACGAAGATTCGCGGATTTGGGTGAAACGGACTGGATCTTCGTTTGAGCAGGTCGGAGAACTGTCCAGCCGGCAAGCTCGCGGCGCGATGATGACGATTGCCTCGATGCAAAAGACGACGGTGACAGAGTTGCGACCCGTTCTTGAAACGCAGCTTCCCATCTGGAAGTTTCGTTTCGCAGGGTTGATTGAACCTGTTGTGCCGTCGCCGTCGTTCGCAATCCGGGTCAAGCCGGACAGGAAGCGAAGTCTCCGCGATTTGCAAGCACAGGGGATTCTCACCAAAAAGGATGATCCTCGCAATCGTCGGGCAGTGCAGGAAGACTTCATCGGAAGGTTGCAGGGTCTGGACCACATAGAAGTGATTCAAGAAGCCATCCGAGCTCGGAAAAACATGCTCATCGTCGGCGGAACTGGAGCGGGGAAGACGACCATTGCGAATGCCATCCTCGAAGAGATCGGCACTTTGACGCCCGGCGACCGGGTTTTGGTGATCGAAGACACGCAAGAACTTCTGCTCGACTCCGCAAACAGCCTGAGCATGTTGGCGACAACGGAGTTCGACCAACTGAAGTGTCTCAAGGTTGCGCTGCGACTCAAGCCTGACCGGATCATCGTCGGCGAAGTCAGAGATGGAGCGGCAGCTCTGCCGCTGCTTAAGGCATGGAATACGGGCCATCCAGGGGGTGTTTCTACGATCCACGCAAATAGCGCAGCGGAGGCGCTAATTCGCTTAGAAGATTTGGTGCGAGAAGCAACCGAGGCACCCCAACAGCGGACGATCGGAGCCGCTGTTGATGTCGTGATCTCGGTCGTCAACGATCCCGTTGAAGGCCGGAAGGTACAGGAGGTCGCGGTTGTCACTGGATACCAGGACGGTCGCTATCTTCTGACGCAAGTGTGAGTGCCTTGGCTCTGAGCTGTTGAGGCAGAGCTTTTCTGAGGTCGCGGAGGACGAAAGTCCTTCGCATAACGATGTGCCGAAGGGCACTGGAGGAAATGAGATGAATCGTATGCGTATTTTCATTGCGAAGCGGCCAGGGACCCTTCGGGTAGCCCTGATGCTCGCGTTCATGGTGGCAGTTGGCACCAGCGGGGCTTTTGCTGCAGAGACGGGAACCAACCTGCCGTGGGAAGGTCCGCTCACAACGCTTGTGACATCACTGACCGGGCCAGTGGCATACGCCATTTCGGTCATCGCAATCGTGGCGC
>Ga0207125_10239_pt1 | contig 10868 bp, 4 predicted proteins | sample Alteio_BWMinHeat_19_FD_153556 | JGI IMG/M metagenome (GOLD analysis project Ga0207125, IMG submission 153556) | Enriched cells from forest soil in Barre Woods Harvard Forest LTER site, Petersham, Massachusetts, United States -... | ecosystem: Environmental > Terrestrial > Soil > Temperate forest >...
ATTTTTGAGGGGTCTGGCACGATTGGACGAGATATCCAGGCGGAACAATTCTGGATCGAAGTTGGCGTTCCCAAAGAACGCATTTTCGGGATGAGCGCCAAAGATAACTTCTGGCAGATGGGCGACACTGGCCCGTGCGGCCCTTGTTCGGAAATTTTCTATGATCTTGGGGTCGCCGCAAGTGAGACAGGTGAAGATAAGCCATTTCCGCAAGATGATCAGCGTTACGTCGAGGTATGGAACCTGGTCTTCATGCAGTTTGACCGCATATTCACTGGTGACACGGCTCTTAGTCCGGATGGTTACGCTCTAACGCCTCTTCCAAAAGCTTCAATCGACACGGGCATGGGCTTAGAGCGCATCTCGACGGTATTGCAAGGAAAACTTTCCAATTATGAGAGTGACTTGTTTACTCCGTTGCTGAAAAGGGCTATCGAACTGACGAACTTCGGAGGCGATCCGGCTTGGTTTTCACAATCCGAGGAGGTCGAAAGACTCGCAGTTAGTGATGATAAAAGCGCCGCATCGCTGAGAATTATCGCGGATCATGCGCGGGCCGCGACGTTCTTGATCTCAGATGGAGTGCTGCCGACGAATGAGGGCCGCGGGTATGTTCTTCGGAAGATTCTTCGGCGTGGGATTCGGCATGGCCGTTTGCTCGGGCAGGAGAAGCCGTTCATGCACGAGATGGTGTTGGCCGTGCGTGATGAGATGGCCGTGGCTTATCCGGAGTTGAAGGAGAGTGCGGAGCGAGTTGCGAAGGTGGTGCTGGCGGAGGAGTTGCAGTTTGCGCGGGTGATGGGCACTGGATCTCTCGAATTGAGCTTCTCGATTAGTCGAACGAAGTTAGCTGCCTATCAGCAGGCGATATCAGATTTTTGTTTGGAGAACGGTGTTATGCCGTTGACGAACAGCCTCGCTACTCTCGCGGCATTGTTTTTAAATGGGCGACTTCAAGAGCAACTGGCTGCCGCAGCAAATATTTTCCCTGTCCCTGAATACGGCAACAAATCAAGACAATTGATCGAGCTTCTTCAGAAGCTAACGATCTCTTTTCCGGGGAAATCTGCTTTCACTCTTTACGAGACATTCGGACTTCCCAAAGACTTTATCGCAGATGCGGTTCGAGATGCCGGTCTAATATTTGAAGACTCTGGTTTCGAAGCTGCGAAGGAAGAAGAGCAGCAGCGCGCTCGCGCCTCGTGGAAGGGTGGATCACAGAAGTCCGCAGCGCCGGTTTATCGCGAGTTGGCGAAGACGGAGTTTGAAGGCTATTCGTCGCTGCGAGTAGATGGCGCGCGGGTGATTGCGCTGGTGAAAGACGGCGTCGGCGTGCAGGAGTTGAAGGCTGGCGAGACGGGCGAAGTCGTGCTCGATGCGACGAGTTTCTATGCCGACTCCGGTGGGCAGGTTGGCGATGTGGGTTGGCTGTACTCGGGCGATCACAATACGGTCCTTGCGGATGTGACCGGATGCAAGAAGCCGGTGCAGGGAGTATTCGCGCACAGCGTGATTGTGAAGCAGACGATTGCAGTCGGCGACAGCGTCGATACGGTCGTCAACGGCGAAGTGCGCAATGCGGTGATGCGCAACCATACCGGGACGCATCTGCTGCACGCGGCGTTGCGTGAGGTGTTGGGGACGCATGTGAAGCAGGCGGGGTCGCTGAATGACCGGGCGCGGCTGCGGTTCGACTTCTCGCACTTTGCGGGTGTGGCCGATGAAGAGTTGCAGGAGGTTGAAGACATCGTGAACCGCCAGGTGCTGGCGAATACGGCGGTGCAGACGATGGTGGATGTGCCGATCGATGTGGCGATCCATGAGTATGGCGCGATGGCGCTGTTCGGCGAGAAGTATGGCGAACGCGTGCGGGTGGTGAAGATCGGCGACTTTTCGACCGAGCTTTGCGGCGGCACGCATACGGCGGCTACTGGAGAGATCGGGGTCATTAAAATCGTCGGGGAAAGCGCGGTAGCGAGTGGGACGCGACGTGTTGAAGCTGTGACGGGGACTGGTGCGTTGGATGAGTTCCGTAAAGATTTTCACTTAATGCGGTCGGCAAGACGTTTACTTCACACGACTGCCAACAAAGCAGGTGTCATGCGTTATGAAACAACGAGTGGAGAGATTACTCATCCTCATTTCACGTTCAGCCAGCCTATGGACATGGCTTTGGAAGAGGCGTTCGCTTCAAGAAACGATGAGATCAAGCAGCTCAAACGCGAGTTAGATTCTCTGCGGATGAAGGGCGCGTCGGCTGCTACTGCCGATGCGGCTGGCTCGGCTGTCGACGTCAAGGGCGTTAAGGTTCTGGCACAGAGGGTCGATGCTCTCGATAAATCGCAGATGAGGAACCTGGTGGATGAGCTGCGTGGGAAGCTGGGGTCGGGTGTGGTCGTGCTCGGCGCGGCGGCTGAGGGGAAGGTTTCGTTGATTGTTGGCGTGACCAAGGACCTGACGGCGAAGGTGCAGGCGGGGAAGATTGTCGGGCTGCTGGCGGCGAAGGTTGGCGGTAAGGGTGGTGGAAGGCCGGACCTGGCGGAGGCTGGCGGCTCGGATGTTGGGGCGCTGGATGGGGCCCTGGCGGCGGCGGCTGGTGTTGTGGGAGAGTTGCTGGGGTAGGGTGTTGTCAGTTGTCAGTTGTTAGTTGTTCGTTGTGAGTGGTGGCCGGCCAACCAAAAGGCCCAAAGGAAAACGCGGAGGACGCCACGGACGCAAAGGATGCGCCACGGCTCCCGTGGCGTTCCCTTTGCGTCCATTGCGCTCGTAGCGTTTTCCTTTGTTTGTTCTACTTCGCGACCTTTCATTTTCTGGGTGGGATTGCGTGAGGTATCTGCGGGTGTACCTTTGCGATTCACAGCGCACGGTGGGGTTGGGAAACTTAAACTGAAGAAGGCTATGAGCTGTTTCAGGGGTAGAGTGCGCGATGCGGTCGCGGTGGGATTGTGGTGCGCGGTCGGATGCGCGGCGGCGGCGGCGCGGCCCGTAACGGATGCGTGGCAGGCGGCGAACGCAGCACGCGGGAAGTTCGAGGCGCAGGGTTCGCATACACGGGCGGAGTATCAGGGTGTGATGGATGGGTTTCGCGCGATCTATCATGCGAACCCCGCGGACGTTCATGCGCCGGCGGCAGTGGAGCAGGTGGCGCAACTGCTCGCCGAGCAGGGGCGCGAGCTGCATGATGCGAAGAGTCTGCGCGATGCGGCGGGACAGTATGAGTTTCTCGCGAAACAGTATCCGGCGAGTTCGCTGGCCGCTCCTGCGCTGGGCGCGGAGGTGGAGTTGTTTGGGCCGGATGGCCTGGACGATGCGGCTGAGGCGAAGCGAGTTAAGGCGGAGCTGAAGAAGACCTATCCGCGGAGTGCGGCGGCGGTGCTGGCGAAGGCTGCTGGTTCTGAGAGTGCGGCGGTGCGTCCGCCGGTGGTGACTCCTGAGAAGGATGTGGTGGCGCAGAAACCGGGGCACTCGGCTGATAGTGGAAGGCCGACACCTGTAAAGACTCCTGCGGGTCTCTCCGCTGCGTCCGCTCAGCCACCCCATTCGGGCAAAGACCGCCCGATGGGGACCCCGGTCAGCGCGGACTCCGGTCGAGATGACAAAGTTGGGGCGGAGAAAGCGGATGAAAATGCTGCGATCTCTCCACTACGCGCTACGCGCTCCGGTCGAGATGACAGTGCAGGAAAAACTGGCAAGCCTCTTGGCCCGGTAGCGCGGGTGACGGGGATTCGGCATTGGTCGACGCCGAGCTATACGAGGGTTGCGATCGACCTCGGAGATGAGGTGGAGTATCAGGCCGCGCGGGTCGAGCATCCGGACCGGATATTTTTCGATCTGCATCATTCGCATTTGGCCCCTGAACTGGTGGGGAAGAGTTTTGCTGTTACCGACGATGGCTTCCTGACGCGCATCCGTGCGGCGCAGTCCGCGGATGATGTGACGCGGGTCGTGCTCGATGTACATGAGGTGACCGACTACTCGGCGTTTCTGCTGCCGAATCCTTATCGGCTGATTATCGATATTCACGGGAAGGATCAGGGCCCAGGGTCCAGGGCCCAGGGTCCAGAGATCAAGGAGACCGCTACGCCAGTGCCGGTACCTGCTCCGGTGGTGAGGTCGAATGGGGGCGCAGCTTCGGATGGCGTGGTTTCCAGTTTGCCGCCGATGCCGGTGACGGATGGCAGCGCGGGGTTTGGATTGCCCGCGCGGACGACGGCGAATGGATCGAGTGCGAAGAATACGCAAACCGCTGCGGTCGCTCCGCCGCGGGTTGTGATTCCGGTGAAGCCGACGGTTGCAAAGCCGGTGCCGAACACCGTGGTGACGCACACGGGAAATACCGGGACCGAAGTCGCCGAGGTCAGCGACCAGCCGGGGAAGGTGGAGGCGACGAGCCGGCCGACTTCAGCGCCGATTTCGGACAGGGCCCAGGGTCCAGGGCCCAGGGCTCAGAAGGCGGCGAAGGTTGATTTGGGGATGGGGACGCGTGGTGTGGCGGCGCCGGCGGTGGTGGCTCCTCCGACGGCGGATGGCGAGACGTCGCTGATGCGGGCGCTGGGTTTGAAGATCGGGCGCATCGTGATCGACGCCGGACACGGTGGGCACGACTCGGGGACGCTTGGTGCCGAAGGGATTCAGGAGAAGGATGTGGTGCTCGACGTGGCGTTGCGGCTGGGCAAGTTGCTGCACCAGAGGATGGGCGCGGAGATCGTGTACACGCGTGCGGACGATACGTTTATCCCGCTGGAAACGCGCACGGCGATCGCCAACAAGGCGCAGGCGGACCTGTTTATTTCGGTGCACGCCAACAGTTCTCCCGATACGAGCGCACGGGGCACCGAGGTCTACTACCTCAACTTCACGAGCGACCCGGAAGCGATGCGGGTGGCGGCGCGAGAGAATGCCGTGTCGACGCAGAGCGTGCATGAGCTGAGCGACCTGGTGAAAAAGATTGCACTCAAGGACAAGATCGACGAGAGCAAGGAGTTGGCCTCCGACGTCGAGGGCTCTCTATATAAGGGGTTGGAGAAGGGGAATGAGGGGCTGAAGGACCGCGGTGTGAAGAAGGCTCCGTTTGTGGTGCTGATCGGGGCGAATATGCCGTCGATCCTGGCGGAGATTTCGTTTGTGTCGAATCCTGATGACGCGGAGGAGTTGCTGACGCCGGAGTATCGGGAGCGCGTGGCGGAAAGTTTGTTCAACGGCGTGGCGAGGTATGCGGCGGGGATCAATGGCGTGAAGACGCCGATGGTGAAGGTGGCGGCTAAAAAGTAGGGTCCAGGGTATAGGGCCCAGGAGCTTCTAGCTCTTAGCTTCTAGCTTTTAGCTAAAGGCTAAAGGCTAGAAGCTAAAAGCTAAACGAGCATCCCGGATCGCCAACTTGCTTTCTGGGCCCTGGGCCCTAAACCCTGGACCCTTGCTCCTCCCTCGCTTACCTTTAGGGTGGTGGTGTAGTCTGCGCTATATGAGGTGCTTGGGCTGGATTGGCGCGGCGGTGGTGTTTGGGTGTTTTGCGGGAGTGGTGTCGGCGCAGGGCGTGACGACGCTGGTGGAACCGCTGGGTCCGCTGCTGCCGCAAAGTGTTCACGGGATTGCGTTGAGTGGCGACGCTGCGGCGGGGGATGATCCGGTACAGGCTGATGGAGAACGGGCTGCGGCCTTGAAGGAAGATGGTCTGCAGCGATTCGCTCGCGGCACCTACGGAGCGACGAAGCTTGAGGCCGTGCAGTTCAACGACGTGACTGGAGCGCTGGCGGCGTTCACGTTGTATCGCAAGGGCGGCTCGGCAGGGCCGAAGCTGGATGAGACTGCGGATCAGACGGCGATGGTGGATGGACGAACGATTGTTCTAAGACAGACGGTCGTGCTGATCGCACAACCAGGCGCGGAGAACTCGGTGCTGGCCGCTATAGTGAGTGCGCTACCGAGAGTAAGCGGTCCGCGGAGCCAGGCTCCGCTATTGCCGACGTTTTTCCCGGTGAAGGGATTGGTGGCGGGAAGCTTGCGATATGCGCTGGGGCCGGCGAGTTATGCCGCCATGGGTGGGACGCTGGATGCGGCGAAGCTTGGGTGGGAGAAGAGCGCTGAGGCCGCGATGGCGGAGTACTCCGACAAGCGCGGCAAGGAGACGGTGACGCTGCTGCTGTATCCTACGCCGCAGATTGCGGGCGACCATCTGCGCGCGATTGAGGAGCAGGCGGGTGGCGTGAAGACGCGGCGTGAAGGCGAGCTGGTGATTATTGCGGCGGGGACGTTCAGCGCTGACGACACGCAGAACATGGTGGAAAATATTCACCTGCACAATGAGCTGAGTTTCGATAAGCCGATGCCGTTGGAGTTCCACACAGAGCTGCGCAAGACATTCAGTCTGCTGCAAAGCATCGCGATTCTGTCGGGTGTAGGAATGCTTGCGGCGGTTGTGGTGGGTGTGTTCCTGGGTGGAGGACGCGCGCTCGTCCGGAAGATGCAGGGCAAGGATGCCGCCACCGATGCGGAGTTTTTGAGCCTGCATCTGGCCAATCAGAATCCACCGCCCAAGTTCGACCCACCCGGTTCCTGAGGGGGGTGAAGGGGCGCCTGACGGGGTGTTAATCCCCGAGTTACCCAATCAAGTGTTGAAAATAAAAGGTTTACGATTCACAGCAAAACTGCTTGACACTTCCCGGGACCGAACATACTCTTGCACCAGAGAGTTCCGACAGCTTTGCCTCTGTTGGTGCTACCTCCCAAAGAAAGGGTCGCCCTGTTGCCGGGCGGCCCTTTCGCTTTCTGTGGAAAACGCGGGACGTAATTGAGTGGTGCCGATTTGAGGAGCGCGCGATGTTGCTGTGCTAGTTTGGCAGAGCGAAAGTTTTTGAGGTGGATCGATGCGGGGACGTGATTGCGTTGGGTTGGCTTGCTTGGCTTTGCTTGTCGCCGGTGTGGCGAAGGCGCAGGATACGCGCGTAGTCAATGAGCCGAAGTTTCCGGCTGTGTGTGCGCAGTTAGCCGCGAAGCTGGAGCAGGTGGGCGAAAGCATTCGCGAAGAGGACGAGGGCAAACTGGACACGGAACGGATTCAGAAGGCGCTGGATGGGTGTAAGCCGGGCCAGGCAGTGGAGTTGATTGAGGGAGTCTCGATGCATCCCGGGATTCCCAAACACCCGAGGTGGAGTGCGTTTCTGACCGGTCCATTGGAACTGCGCGAAGGGGTAACTCTGCAGATCGATAAAGGCGTGACGCTCTACGGGTCGCGCGATGCGAAGGTGTACGAAGTCCCGGGACTGCCGGAGGATAGTCCGGCGCACTGCGGCACATCAATGCCGCGACCGACGAGTTTTCCGACGTTTGCTACAGGGGCGGGCAGGCCTCGCGGTGGATGCCGGGCGCTGATCTCGATCAATGTGAAGAACGCGGCGATTATGGGTGATGGCGTGATCGATGGACGCGGCTACGCGAAGATCCTGGGCAAGGACTATAGCTGGTGGGAACAGGCGCGCAAGGCCGAGCCACACGACGACCTCTACTACAACCCTCGGATGATCGTGGCGAACAGGGCGGACGGGTTGGTGCTGTATCGCATTACGCTGCACAACTCCACGAACTTTCATGTGAGCGTGAACGGGACGGATGGGTTCACGGCGTGGGGTGTGCATCTGCTGACGCCAGTGGATAAGAAGTACGACGCGCGCAATACGGATGGCATCGATCCGGGGACGTCGCAGAACATTACGGTGGCTTACAGCTGGATCGATAACGGCGACGACAATATCGCGATCAAGCAGGGTGTGTCGCATATGAGTGTGATCCATAACCATTTCTATAGCGGGCATGGCATGTCGATTGGTTCGGAGACAGTACTTGGGCAGAGCTTTCTGGTGGTCCACGATCTGACCGAAGACCATACGACCAGCGGGGTCCGCATCAAGAGCAATGTGAAGCGCGGCGGGCCGGTGCATGACCTTATCTATAAAGGCATTTGCATGACGGGAGTGCAGGACCCGATTGCGATCTCTCCGTATTACACCAACCAGACGGTGGAACCGTTTGAAGACCCGAAGTATGAAGGCGACAAGATTCCGGATTATAAAGGGATCGTGTTGCAGGACATTTATGACGAGACGCCGGGGGATGTGCTGATCGCCGGCTTGAATGAGGCGCATCGGACGCAGGTGTCGCTGCAGAATGTGGTGATCAACGGGATCAAGCCGACGCAGGTGCATCTGGATTTTGCGGACATCGCTTTGCAGGGGAGTGGAACGAACTTTCCTCTGGAAGGACAGAGTGTGAAGGTGACGGGGGCACAGCCGACGGTGAAGCGAGCCGCCGATCCTTGCGCGGGGAAGTTTGTGCCGATGCAGTAGGGAAGGTCGTTTGCTACCGCAAACGATACCCCACCCTTTCGCAGAAGCGCGAAAGGATGGGCCACCCGGGGTTGTCGCCGGCTCGAAACTTATGGGTGATTTTGCGTCTGCGACGTTTGTCGATAGAATGACAGAGGAGCACGCCGACGTAGCTCAGTTGGTAGAGCAACTGATTCGTAATCAGTAGGTCAGCGGTTCAACTCCGCTCGTCGGCTCCATCATTTCCATAGTTTGCGACTTTGTTTTAGTCCGTCGCTGATTTGCTGTGAAAGAAAGCGCGACCATCCTGACGGGGTGATCGCGCTTTTTCTTTGCGCGTTCCGCGCGTGGATGATGTGGCTTATCAGGTTTTTACCGAAATGCACTCCTATTGACATTCGATAGGAGAAAGATCATTATTCTCCTACAGAATGTCGATAGGAGTAATCGTGAGTTCCAGCCATACAAATATTTTGCAGGGGACACTCGATCTCCTCATCCTGAAAGCGCTTCGGTCAGGCGAACTGCACGGATTGGGCGTGTCGCGGCGTATTGAACAGATCACACGCGGCACCTTTCAGGTAAAACCGGGGTCGCTGTTTCCTGCGCTGCACCGCATGGAAGAGAATGGCTGGCTTGCTTCGTATTGGGGCGAGTCGGAAAACAATCGTCGCGCGAAGTTCTATCGACTGACGAAAACTGGCGAGCAGCAACTGGGTGAAGAAACAGAGCAGTGGCAGAAAATCGCGCTGGCAATGACGAACGCGTTGAAGAGCACGTAGGAGAACACGATGATCCTTTGGTCGCGACTTACAAGCCTGTTTCGGAATTTCTTCCATCGCCGTGCGGTGGAATTGGACCTCGATGAAGAAGTTCGCGCGTACGTGGATATGCTGACCGAGGAACATAAGGCCGCGGGAATGGAGCCTGAACGGGCGCGGCGCAGAGCATTGGCGGAGTTCGGTGGAGCGGAGCGCCTGAAGCAATCGGTGCGGGAGCGGCGTGTGGGGACAACGGTTGAGTCCATCGGACAGGACCTGCGCCTTGGAGCGCGGCAGTTGGTCAAGTCGCCGGGTTTTGGCGTCACCGTTATTGTCACTCTGGCATTGAGTATTGGCATCACGACAGCAGTCTTCAGCGTGCTGTATGCCATGCTGGTTCGGCCGCTGCCGTATCAGAATGTATCGCAGATTGTGGCGCTCGATACCCATTCTGCGGCCGGCGGTTCGCAGGCGGCATCGTATCCCGAATACGCCGACTGGAGGCGGATGTCGCATAGCTTCAGTGTCATGGCGGGATACGAGCTAACCGGAACCGTGGGGCTGGAGAGCACGTCAGCGCCGGTCGTGCTGCGCGAGATCCAGGGCACAGACAACTTCTTCGATGTGTTTGGAGTAAATCCGATCATCGGTCGCACGTTTGCCGCTGGCGAAGATACCGATGGCAGGAGCGATGTGGTCGTCCTCAGCTATGAGGTGTGGCGGCAGAATTTTGGTGGCCGCGATTCGGCTGTCGGTCAACAGGTAAAGATGGACGGAAGCGAATACACCGTCATCGGTGTCATGCCCGCCGGCTTTCGATTCCCGATCAACGTGGCGAATGCGGTGTACGTCCCGCTTCACCTGAGCGCGAACAAGAGGCATAACCGCGGCAATCACTGGCTGCGGACGGTAGCGCGGTTGAAACCCGGAGTCCTGCCGAAGCAGGCGGAAGCGGACCTTACCACGATCTTCGCTGCGCTCGGAAAGGGCGACACGTTCAACGCGGGACGCACGGTGAGGGCCGTCGATCTGGCGACATATACCGTCGGCAATTCTGCCGGATCATTGTGGTTGCTGCTGTACGCAGTAGGGGCGGTTCTGGCTATCGGCTGTGTCAACGTTGCGGGGCTGTTGCTGGCGCGGGGCGTAAAGCGCGAGCGTGAGATGGCGCTGCGGTCGGCGATCGGCGCACCTCGTTTGCGCATCCTGCGTCAGCTTGTGACCGAAGCGGTCGTCTTTGCCGTGTGTGGAGCAGCGGGAGGAGTCGTTCTGGCGTTTGGTCTGCTGCGCTTGATTCGGCTACTGCTGATTGCGGCGCTGTCACGCGGCGCGGAGGTGGGAGTCAATTTTCCGACGCTCGCGGCTGCGCTGGGCATTTCTGTGGCTGTCACAGTTGTGGCGGCGCTGATTCCCGGGCTGCGTTTATCTGGAACATCGCCCACGCTGGCGCTAAAGGCAGGCGGCAGCGCGGGGGCGAGCCGCGGCCAGAACCGCCTGCGCACAGGCTTCGTCGTGACGCAGGTGGCGCTGGCCCTGGCCTTACTGCTCGTTTCAGGATTACTGCTGCACATGCTGCGGGGCCTTCGCAGCACGCAATTGGGTTTCTCTACTGATCGAATGCTGACGGTCGAGATAAACCTGCCGCGAGGGCGGTACCAGGGCCGTGATGTGGTCGCCGATTTTTACAACCCTCTGTTGGAAAAGATCACCGCTTTGCCGGGTGTGCGTTCCGTGGGCTTGATCAATATGCTGCCAGTGCAGGGGTGGGGATGGAACTGGGAGCACATCC
>Ga0207125_10242_pt1 | contig 10810 bp, 8 predicted proteins | sample Alteio_BWMinHeat_19_FD_153556 | JGI IMG/M metagenome (GOLD analysis project Ga0207125, IMG submission 153556) | Enriched cells from forest soil in Barre Woods Harvard Forest LTER site, Petersham, Massachusetts, United States -... | ecosystem: Environmental > Terrestrial > Soil > Temperate forest >...
ATTTTCGATTTGCAGTGAAGTTGTCGAAGGTAGTGACGCATGGGGCGAAGCTGTGCCGGTGCGGAGCGGAGCTTGTCGCGTTCTTCGACAATGTACGGCCGCTGGGAGAGAAGCTGGGGCCGGTGCTGGTGCAGTTGCCTCCGAAGCTGGCGTTTGATGAAGGTACGGCGAGGGAGTTCTTCGAGACGGTGCGCGAACTGCATGCGGGGCAGGTAGTGGTGGAGCCTCGGCACGCTTCGTGGTTTGCGCCAACGGTCGAGAGGTTGCTGAAAGAGTTTGAGGTGGCGCGGGCGATGGCCGATCCGCCGCAGGGGTCGGCGCTGGCGGGTGAGCCTGGTGGCTGGACGGGGCTGCGGTACTACAGGCTGCATGGATCGCCGCGGAAGTATTGGTCGGAGTATGGCGAGGATTTTCTGCGAGCGATGGCGAAGCGCATCAAGAGCGAGAAGCGGGCGAAAGAGGTGTGGGTGATCTTCGACAACACAGCGTCGAATCATGCGCTGGGGAACGCGATAGCATTGCGCAGGATTTTGGGTGGTCACGGGTCGTAAATGCTTTTAGAGGCATAGGCCGCTCGCTGCACTTCACCGGATTTATGAGGAATTTCAAAAAGCGGGCAGGGTGGCGGCCCGCTTTCTTGTTGCCCCGATGATGATGGAGTCATGTGAGCGTCATGAAGGAGCAAAACCAGCGGTTGCGATGGAAAGAGCCTTGTCACACGTCAATTTATGGGTATAAAGTGCGATGCATGACACGCCGGGTGCTTTGTTGTTTCGCGGTCGTTGGCTCAGCCGGCTTCCCGTTTCTGGGGTGTGCCCCGGTGGCTTCTCCGGGAAGCACAGCGTGTAGTTACACGCTTTCGGTTACTCCGAAGACGGCTACACTCGATCACACTGTGGCCGGCAACTCCCAGGCCTATTCGGCCGGTGTCTCCGTTCCAACCGGATGTCCGCTACCGCCATTACCTGCTCCGATGTGGGCAGTGTCCGACACGATCGATGCATCCATCACACTTGGCCCTAATGCAGAGGGTGTCGCAACATGCAAGGCCGCGGCCATGAATCCGATTGTTGTCAGTGCTGGAAGTGCATGGCCAACGGCGACGCTGATCTGTAACTAGAGCATTTCCCCTGTGGGTGTAGTCCAACGCCGCAGCCTTTATGGGCGTTTTCCGTAAAGAAAACGCCGCTGCACAGCTGTTCTGGGAACCCCAGCAACAGGGGAAATGCTCTAGAGCAACGCCTCAGAGCAAATTTCCTGTTGCTGTGAGGCTGAATCAGGCGGGCAGTACTGTTTTTCCAGGGAAAACAGACATGGCGGTGGGGGTTTCGCAATACACCCACAGGAAATTTGCTTAGTGCCCGGCTTGGACGTTTTTCGGCGGCCGGGGAATGAAGACCAGCAGAGGGACCATGCAGGCACAGAAGATCGTCATGTACTGGATGATGTCGATGTAGGCGAGGGTGGCTGCCTGACGATGCATGAGGTTGTAAATGTATCCCTGCGCGGCGTGCATGGCTCCGGCCGACGCGCCGCCGCCTTTGGGTCCGGCGCCGTTGCCGCCCATGAAGCTGTGGGCGAGACCACGCACGCGGTCCATGAAGGCAGGGTTGCCGGGTGTGAGGTTGCGCGTCATCATCGATTCATGCGCGGCGGTGCGGCGGGTGAGCATGGTCGCGAGGAATGCGGTGCCGCACGAGCCGCCGATGTTTCGGGCGAGGTTCGTCAGGCCGGAGACGTCGTTCGATTCGGTCTGCTTTACGCCGACGTAGGCGATGGTGTTGATGGGAATGAAAAGGAACGCAAGCCCCGAAGCCTGGAACATACGCATGAAGACGAGTTGTCCGTAGCTGAGGCCAAGGTTCAGGTGGGCCATCCAGATGAGCGAGAACGTCAGCGTGGTAAAGCCGAAGGCCATCAGTTTGCGCGGGTCGACCTTGCTGGAGAGGAAGCCCACCACAGGCATCATCGCCATCATCATGAAGCCCGCAGGCGACATGACTTCTCCCGCAAGCTGCGCTGTGTACCCGAGCAGCGTCTGCACGAACTGCGGGATGAGGACGGTGGTCCCGTAGAGCGTGAAGCCGAGCACGAACATCAGCATGAAGCTGATGGCAAAGCTGCGACGCTTGAAGAGCGTCAGGTTGAGGATGGGCCGATGGTTGTCTCGAAGCTGCTTGAGCTCCCACCAGATCATGGTCCCGAACGAGATGACCATCATGACGAGGAAGAAGGCAATGACCGGTGAGGAAAGCCAGTCGTCTTCCTGGCCCTTGTCGAGAATGAATTCGAGCGAGCCGAACGTCATGGCAAGCAGAGCAAAGCCGGGGAAATCGAGCTTGATGCCGCCCTTCTGCGAGATCGCTACCTGCTTCTTGACCCACGGTGGATCTTCGACGATGCGGTTGACGAGGTAGAGCGAAAGAATGCAGATGGGGACGTTGAGGAAGAAGATCCAGCGCCAGTCGAAGTGGTCGGTGATGTAACCGCCAAGCGTGGGGCCGATGGCTGGCGCGCAGACTACGGCGAGGCCGTACATGGCGAAGGCCTGGCCGCGCTTTTCGGGCGGGAAGGTGTCGGCGAGGATGGCTTGCTCAGACGGCGCCAGGCCGCCGCCGCCGATGCCCTGCAGCACACGGAAGAAGACCAGCAGCGGGAGCGTCGGCGCGAAACCGCACATGGCGGAACTGATGCCGAACAGCGCGACGCAGATCATGTAGAACTTCTTGCGCCCGATGAACGTGGTCATGTACGCGCCGGCGGGAAGAATGATCGCGTTGGCGACGAGATACGCTGTCAGGACCCAGGTGGCCTCGTCCTGCGTGGCGCCCAGGCCTCCGGCGATGTGCGGCAGCGCGACGTTGGCGATGGAGCTGTCGAGCACCTCCATGAACGTTGCCAGGGTGACGGTCATGGCGACGATCCACGGATTGATACGCGGACGCCACCGGACTTCTACCGCTGCGGGCGCGGGTTCGGCTATTGCAATGTCATTTAGGGTAGCCGTGGCCATGCGTCGTCTTTGTAGATTCTACGGACTGGCGCAGGGATTCAGAATAATGCGGCAATTTATGCGCGAAAGCCGGTTAATGGCCGCCCATTTGTTCCGGATCGAGTTTGACGGCTTTTGGCGGCAGGCGCATGATCCACACCAGCGGGGAGAGCAGGACGACTACGCCGGCGAGAATGGCGAACGCGTCCTTGTAAGCGAGCATGCTGGCCTGGCGGAGCATCTGGCCGTAGATTTGGCCGAGCGCCAGAGGCCGGGCGGCGGCGAAGCTGCTGTGGATGGTCGCCGCAAAGTTGCTGATGAAGGCGGTGACGGCGTAGCTTCCGGGGACAATGTTGGCCGCGAGTGTCGTCTGATGAATTTGCGCCGAGCGCGCGAGGAAGGTGGTCAGCAGCGCGGTGCCGGCGGAGCCGCCCATGTTGCGGGCGAAGTTTGAGAGCGCGGAAATCTGGTTGCTCTTTTCGCGCGGCACGCCGACGTAGTTCAACGTGCTGATCGGGATGAAGATGAAGGGCAGGCCGATGACCTGGAGCATGCGCCAGACTGTGACGGTGCCGAAGCTGGAGTAAAGGTCGAGGCGCGTGAGGTTGTAGAGGCCCGCAGCGACGGCCAGGTAGCCGAGCATGACGGTGAGGCGCGGATCGGACTTGCCGAGGGTGCGGCCGGCGACGAACATCATGACCATCATCACGAAGCCAGCGGGCGAAAGCGCCATGCCGGCGCGTTCTGCCGTGTAGCCGAGCAAGACCTGAAGGTATTGGGGGATCAGGACGGTCGAGCCGAACAAGACCATGCCGAGGACCAGTTGCAGGAAGACGGCGGTGCCGAAGTTGCGATTCTTCAGGAGTTTCAGGTCGACGATGGGGTCGGGGTGGTTCCACTCCCAGAAGGCGAAAAAGATGAGGACGACGACCGCGAGCGCGGCGGTGAGTTGGATTTGGCCGGAGCCGAACCAGTCCTTCTGCTGGCCCTTGTCAAGCGTGAATTCGAGCAGGCCGACACCGATCGCCACAGCAGCGAGGCCGGTGAAGTCGACCGGGTCGCGACGCTTCATGCGGGCTTTGATCTCCGGTGGGTCTTCGACCATCTTGTTGGAGAGATAGAGCGAAATCAGGCCAATGGGGATGTTGATGAAGAAGATCCAGTGCCAGTTGTAGTTGTCGGTGATCCAGCCGCCGAGGGTAGGGCCGATGGCGGGCGCGACGACGACAGCCATGCCGTAGACGGCGAAGGCCTGGCCGCGTTTTTCGATGGGGAAGGTGTCGGCGAGAATGGCCTGTTCGCTAGGCGCGAGCCCGCCGCCGCCGAGGCCCTGCAGGATGCGGGCGACGACGAGGAACCCGAGGCTGGGTGCGAATCCGCAGAGCGCCGAGCAGACGGTGAACACCACGACGCAGGTCATGTAGAAACGTTTGCGGCCGATGCGGTTCGAAAGCCAGCCGGAGATGGGGAGGATAATGGCGGAGGAGACGAGGTAGCTGGTCAGCACCCAGGTGGCCTCGTCCTGCGAAGCGCCGACCGACCCCGCGATGTGCGGCAGGGCGACGTTGGCGATGGAAGTGTCGAGCACCTCCATAAATGTGGCGAGCGTAACCGTCAAGGCAATCAGCCAGGGGTTATGCTTCGGCTTCCATACGGGTTCCAGGATTTGATTCGCCATATCAGCCTGCTGATATTAGAGTATCAGCAGGCTGATATGATTCGGCTCGACTGGCGGTGGCCATGAAACACGATAAGGGCAAGCACAAGGAATCGAAGGCGCAGCGCAAGGCGGTCGAGGCGCGGACCTGCACGCTGCATATGAGGCGGCTGACGGTGGGGTATCGTTCGCTGCTGGAAGATATGTTGCGGGGCGAGGGGCTCACGCTGCCGCAACTGCGATTGCTGAAAGCGGTAAAGGAGCAGGCGGATGTGAGCGCGGCGGCGCTGGCCCGCACCTGCCAGCTGACTCCGCAGACGTTGCAGGCCGTGCTGGCGCGTGCGGTGCAGGCGAAGTGGATTGTGCGTGGGAAGTCGGAGAAGAACGAACGCTATGTGACGGCGACGCTGACGTCGCTGGGCGAGTCGATACTGGAGACCGGCATGGCGATGGCGGCGCGGATCGAGGAGCGCATATGGAAGGATGTTGGGCTCTCCGACCTGAAGCGGTTGAACGACGTGCTGCAGGCTGGGATTGCGAATCTTGAAGCGGCACCGGCGTAGGTTGGTGGCGGGACAGTTGAAACACACGACAGAAGTTTTCGAAACGCGCTCCTCGCCGTTGTAGACTTCTGCCAAAGGAGCGCATTCATGGCTACCACCGCATACTTGACCCTGAAGGGTCAGAGGCAGGGCGACATCCCGGGATCGGTGACCCTCCCCAACCACGAGAACAGCATCCTGGTCCACTCCTACACCACCGAGATCGACAGCCCTCGTGACCCCGCCTCCGGCCTGCCGACCGGAAGGTCGGTGCACACCCCCGTGGTAATCCTCAAGGAACTGGATGCCAGCTCGCCACTCCTCTGGACTGCCTTCGCAGGCAACGAAACCTTCGTCACCTGGGCTCTCGCTTTCTGGACCTCCGTCCAGGACGCAAACGGCGCAGCCACCGAGACGCAGATCTATACCATCCGGCTGACCAACGCCAACATCTCCTCCATCCGCGAGTTCCTTCCCGACAGCCGCGATGCCGCCACGCCAAACTATCCCGTCCAGCAACAGATCAGCTTCACCTACCAGAAGATCGAGTGGATCTGGACCGACGGCGAAGACACCGCCCAAGACAGTTGGGAGTAGCCTCCTTTCTCACAGCCTTGAAGCGGCACCCGGCGGTCTTAGAGCATTTTCCCTATTGCTGGGGTTCCCAGAACGGCTGTGCAGCGGCGTTTTCTTTGCGGAAAACGCCCATGAGGTTTGCGGCGTTGGACTACACCCATAGGGAAAATGCTCCAGCCGATCGACCGGGGCTATATTGTTGGCATGGAAGCGTTCTTTGTCGAACCGGCAAACCGGGACTTTGCTGAGGGAAAAGGACCCTATCGTCCAAAGGACGTGATGCCCACCGTCCGAGCCACCCGGACGATATTTAGATTCCTGTTGTGGGGCGGAGTGCTGGCGACGCTCGTCGCAGGTGTTGTTTATCTCTCCCAGGAAGCGAGTCACGAGGAGCTGCTGGCAAGCGTCAAGACCGTAACCGCGCAGGTGAGCGGATGCGAAGGGCCATGGAAATTTGAGCATGTTCGCTTTCGCTACACAGTGGATGGAAAGGTATACGATCAGTCCGCCTATTCGCAGAAGCCGGAGTTCATGTGGGCTTCTACCCTGCCTGACGCCTGCAAGACGATGACCGTGGAATTGAACTATCTTACTTCGGACCCGAACCGTTGGAGCGTCTCCACGATCAGCCCGCTTACGTGGGAAGAGCGCGACGCGAAACCAAACTCGAATATGTTTTTTGCCGGGGCGATCCTGCTCGCACTGAGCGGAGCCTTCGCGTTCGCGAACTTCCTGTTCCGCAAGGAGAGCGTTCGACGGGATGCGCTCAAGGCGACCGGGATTGTACTCAACGGGGAGGTGCTGCGAGTGGAGGAAGACACGTCGCAGGATTCGTCTCATCTCTTAGTTTGCCATTACCAATTCAAAAATCCAGCTGGGGTGTTGCTGAGTGGAAAATCAACGCCCTTTGAGGGTGATCTGAAGAAAGGCCACTACCCTCAGCCGGGAACACCCGTCTACGTGGTCTATGCCACGGACCAGACTTTTCAGATGCTTTAGATTATTCCAATGCCGGGTGCGGGTGGCGGGTGGACCGATCATGACCACCACATCAGGGGTGCCCGTTCATGACGGCAATATCTACCGCTCATGAACGGGGCACCCGACAGGCAGATTCGAGTGTCGCAGTGCCGGATCGCACCTGCCAGGTGACCCACAGACATTGCAGGCCGTGCTGGCGCGTGCGGTGCAGGCGAAGTGGATTGTGCTTGGGAAGTCAGAGAAAAACGAACGCTATGTGACGGCGACGCTGACGTCACTCGGTGAATCGATTCTGGAGACCGGGATGGCGATGGCGGCACGGATCGAGGAGCGGATATGGAAGGATGTGGGGTTGTCTGACCTGAAGCGGCTGAACGATACATTGCAGGCCGGGATTGCGAATCTTGAAGCTGCGCCTGTGTAGGTTTAGTGGTGGGTCATTTGAAATGAGCGACCAAGTTTTCGAAAACGCGCCTTCGCGGAAACTGCACGGACGGACGAAGACCCGGCGTGTGCGTCCGGCACACGCAAGCCGACACTTTCAGCCGCGAATACACGTCAGGTAGGAGAACTTCTCCGTCGTCCCGTCCGGCCGATTGATCCAGAAGCACTTGGAGCCGAAATCAGCGCTCCTGACGCTAAAGTGCGATAGACCGCAGCCGATCTTCTCGTTCGCCTTGGGATGCATCGCAAGCGCCAAGCGCAGCATGTCCGCGTCGGTAGCGCTCACCTTGTCGCCGATATCGTAGCGGTTGAGCATAGCGCGGAAATAGGAAAGGGCGTCGCCACGTTTCTCAAAGTGTAGCGAACCAATGCTGATCGGCTTGGCCGGCATTTCATTCTCCTTAGTCGTTGTTAATAGAGCTACAATCAAGCGCCTGCTGGCAGGAGCTTAGCACGAACTTCATTCACGATGAGGACCGGAATTCCCATACCTTCGAACTGCGTATCGCGCTCGGCGACCCATGCAATGCAGGCCTGTCGATCGAGATCGTCGCGGGCGATTCTCTCGTAAAGGGCAACCGCGCTCATGCGGGACAGTCCAAGCTCCATCAGCGAGAGAAGGGTCCGGGACGAAACTCCGAACTCGAGTTGGGTGCCAATGTCGAGCTCGTCATCGATCAGGTCAACGCGCCCGGTCGCACGCAGGTGTGCATGAAGTACGTCAATGTAGGCAGAGAAATATTTAGGTGCGCGAAAGCGAGCGGTCTGCTCGACGAGTTCCATCGTGTGCCGGATGAGCACCGGTAATTTGTAAGGCTTCTTGAGAGATTCGTGATGCTCAATGTTCCGGCGGATCATCCGCGACAAAGAAAAACCCTTGAGCCACTGCACCACAATCAGCGCGTGAAGTCGATTCAGGCCCTCGGGGGTAAAAGCTGGAAAAAGATGTTCGTTGATCCGCCCCATGATCGTGACAAAGCGGTCATAGCTGTCTTGACTGTCGACCGGGGCAGGTAGCAGATTTTCTATGTCTCCCTCGTAACGCCGGAAGGCTTCGAGGAGGTTCTGCAGGCCTAGAGCGCTGACGCCGGGATGCCGCCCGACGATTTCGGGTCCAATCTCGATCTTGGCTGCAAGGGCAGCAAGGCTCTTGTCGAGACGGGCGACAACCGCAGGGTCATGGCGCTTGGCAAAGCTTGCTTGAGTGATCGAGCCAAGCCGAAGATGGGTGGCAAGAAGGTAGGCGCCGACCTGCTCGAAGCGTTCAGCATTACTGGTTTTGGCGAAATCAGTCTGCGAACGACGGTCCAGATAACTCGCCAACTCGCCGCCACCGAGTTCCATCACGGCGTCGCTCTCGCGCTTGATTGAATAGCGTTTCCGTGTGGGCACCCCGCCGGGCCAGGCGGCGTGATCTTCAGGATCGATGCAGATGATATTCCCTTGGAATTCGTCGCCCCACCGCCCTGCCCGACCAGCTAGGTTCCAAAAATCGTGTGCCTCCATAGGGTGTCCCATGCCCTTGCGAGGGCCTCGCAGCACAATCGTGCGGCAAGACAGGTTGACTCCTTCGATAAGTGTCGAGGTACAAACGAGGAATTTAATCTTGCCAGCACGAAAAAGCCGCTCCACCTCAAGTCGAATGAGAGAGGGCATATTACCATAATGAAACGCTACGCCGCGTTCTACGAGCCGTGCCAACTGGTACTGCGGATGCACACCCTCGCGCGCTAGATCAGCCAATGCGACGAGTTCTTTGTCTGGCTGTCCGGGAGAAGGTAGCAACTGGCTGATAAGGTCGGCGACTTCCTCGGATTCGGCGGCTCCGTTCGCGTATACCAGCGTTCCGCCGCGCTCGCCCGCTGCCGCAGCAATAAACGCGAGTCGCTTCCTCAAGCCGGCTGGCGAACTGGCAAGCTTGAGTACTCCAACTGGAAGCGAAGTGTCTTGACGACGCACCGAGAGGTTCCAGAGCTTCGATCTTCTCGGAACCTGCTCGGCTACGATCAGATTTTGGAGGACGGTCGGCGCGTCGCTCTCAATCGCCATCGCTAAGACACCATCTGGTGCATCGCTGAGCAACTCTTCAGGGTTCTGCGTCGCTGGGCTAATGAATATCACTTTCAGAGCGGGGCTTCCGCGAGTGGCTCGCTCAATCGCGTCTTGCAGTATCACTCCGCGCTGGTTATCGCCGACTTTGTGCGCTTCATCAACGATAAGGAGGTCAATTCCCACCGCGCCGCCAAGGACATTAGATAGGAGATGTAGGCGCTCTTGTGTAAACACTAGGATTAGCTTCGTGCCACCTCCGAGCGCCGAGTCATATTTTCCGCGCAGCGGCAACGAAGAGACCTCGATACCAAGACTCTCGCCGATGATGAGTTGAAGGCTGGCTTCGATCTCAGACACAAGCGCGCGAGTGGGAGCGAGATAAATTGCGACCCTCGCCTTGGTTGAACGCATTTGGTCAAGGAGCCATTGGAGGACAACGAAAGTCTTGCCTGAAGCAGTAGGCGCAGAAGCAGAGAGCCACTTATTGTCAGTCGCTCCGCTCCAGAAGCGCTGTTGGAATTCATTGACCGGCAGCCAACTGCCGCTCGAAGCGACCAGCACAGCCTGCTCCATCTGACGTCGCTGCGCCTCAATACGGAGCGTCATACCGAGCCGACCATTAAGATCAGCGGTAAGCAGCCCGCGATTTGTGGCGAGAGAGACCGCTCGAAAATTAGATAGCTTACCGAGTAGCACCGCAGCGGCATCTCTGACCGAAGTGCCAGAAGAGAGTGTGATGGCAGAGGTCGCGATCCGGAGCGCTGCATCCTGATGCCACCGCTCACTGGATTGGGCGAGAATGCTACCGGCGAGCAGCAGACGAGGCCAATCGGGCGCCGGGAGGTGCTGATGATCTGCGGAATCGCTAACAAGATTGTCGAGCTCGTTCCGCACGGTTTGGCGCGTGAGGACGTCAAGTTCCTCGCGTAGACCTTCTTGGACCAACCAACCCTGCAACTCGCCGGGGCTCATGAGACGACCCCCATTGCTTTCAGAAAGGCGTGGCGGAAGTCATCGGCAGACGGAAGCGGTACGCAGAATATTTCGATCTCCACTTGCTCAAGCTTCTCGGCCGTCAACCGCCGACCTATAACCGCGCTCCAAGCCTCGAGTTCCACGCGCGCTGCCTCTGCGATCTTGTCGGCAACTGCCTTAGTCGAACCGGTTGGGTAAAAGGCTGCGTCGAATCCGACAAGAGCTACCCCGCAATACTGGACGCGCTTAGACTGCGGCGAATTCTTATCGAAGAACATCTTCAGCGCTTCAGTCAGGTTGGGGTTGCTAAGGTCAGCCTTGTCATTGAGCAAGATCAGGTCGCGTTCGCGTTCGGCACCCTCATGATCTAGCTCGATGAGGAATGGCGCGAGCGAGTTGAGGCAATCCCGAATCGCCCTCCCCACACGTTATACCCCGCCAGATCGCTCTCCGCATCCGGCTGCCACACCAGGTCCGCTGCCAAAGTCTCCGCACCTTCCACGGGGAATCCCGCCACGACCAAACCCTGCGGAACACCCGGCGGAAACACATCCGTCAACGTGATCTCCGTGCCCTTCGAAGCCTCGCTCC
>Ga0207125_10243_pt1 | contig 10803 bp, 10 predicted proteins | sample Alteio_BWMinHeat_19_FD_153556 | JGI IMG/M metagenome (GOLD analysis project Ga0207125, IMG submission 153556) | Enriched cells from forest soil in Barre Woods Harvard Forest LTER site, Petersham, Massachusetts, United States -... | ecosystem: Environmental > Terrestrial > Soil > Temperate forest >...
CGCCGTGGTGCCTCCAATGCTCACCGTGCCGGTTTCCGTGGTGGTGAGGAGATATTTGAAGGCGTCGATCGGGCGTTTCAAGAGATCGTTGTATTCCACGATGCCGCGATTTCCGTCTACCAGATCGCCGTGAAGATCGAAGAGGGAGAGAAACTGCAGCGAGGAAGGAAGCATGCTCGCGCTGCGATCCATGGTGATCTGCTGGGCGGTGGCGTCTACGTGCATTTGGGGTTCGATCGTAACGGCCGCGTCGCGGTAGCGTTTCGAGATATAGAAACGCTCCACCTGCACGTAACGGAGCACTTTGCGGTAGTCGCCTTTGTGGGAACGGAGCAAGGCTTCGAAGATCTTCTTCGACTTCTGCGAAAGATCGCCCTTCTGCACGTATTCCGACTGGATGAAATCCTTGGGAAGATTCAGTTCCTGGAGAAGCTTGGCGCGCTGGCGCAGCGGCACGAGGAACAAGGGGTGATCACGAAGCTCGCAAGAGACACGCGCGGCGATTTCGGTATCGGGCAGCTTGGCGTAGCTGGTGAGATCATCGTCTTTGTTGGAGCCGTCGCGGCCGAGGCCCAAGCCCGCCTTGCCGTGGCGATCCACCGGGAAAACCCAGTGGAAGCGGTAAACGGCGCCGTCGGGGCGCTGCGAATATTCTTCCATGCCGCGCATGAGGCAGTTGATGATCGAGCTCTTGGCGCTGCCATTCGGGCCGTGCAGCAGCACGAGCTTGTTGTTCACGCCTTCGCGGATGAAACTTTTCAGGATGTGATAGATATTTTCCTGCACGACCTCTTGGCCCACGAGGCGGAAGCGCGTGTCAGCGAATTCTTGGTCGAAAACTTTGAACCGTCGCCCGTCGCGCCCGAAGAAGTCCATCATGTCGGTCACGTACTGGGCCGAAGACCGAACCTGCTTCACCGGCTCAGCGCGCACTAGATCCAGATATTCGTCGAACGACAAAATCCGGTTCTGGTTTTCGTACTCTTCTTTGATGCTCTTGTGGATCTGATCGGCACCTTTGCTCATAGGAATATTGTATCCCAATATGAACGGGCCGGGGGGGCGGTTTGAGCCCGGTATCCGGAAACCGGACTGAAACTAGAACTTGAACCTGAACTTGAACCGAAAGCCGATCCGCCTCTAATGCTCGTGCGGAGCCTCAGCCCCAGGCCCCTTAATTCCGTTCAGCTTCATCTCTTCCGCCCGCGGCAGCTCGATCCCAGGATGTTTTCTCAGGTATTCCGCCATAAGGTCGCGCGGGCCCACGTCGAAATACTTGCGCTTATTAGCCGGTATTTGGTCGAACACGTGAGCGGTGTTATCGCCACCCGCTGCCAGGTAATCCACCGTGGCGAGCCAAAACGTTTCCTTATCGCCTACCGGTTTTCCGGTTTTTTCCCATACCACGCCGATTTTGGGGTCGAGGCGATCACGCTCCCACTTTTCTTTTTTGCCATCGCCGTTCACGTCGCGGTCGAAGGCGGGATCTTCGCGATTGAAATAGGTAACCTTGATCCCCCGAACGGCCGGCACACCGTGCGCGCCGGAGGTATGCACCTTCACCAGCTCCTTGAGCTGCTTGCCGGTGAATTGGAGAAGAGTGGCGAAGTTGTCGAACGGGCTCACTTCGTAGAGGTCGCCGTAGGTGATCGGGCCCTTCGCGAGCATGCGGCGGATCCCACCGCCATTCATATAAACCACTTTCGCTTGCGGGAACCGATAATGGAAAGAATCCAGGATCAGCGTTCCCACCTGATTTTCACCGGAGGGATAGCGCTCGAAATCCGATTTTGCTTCCCCAAGCACTTCTTTGCGTTCGACATCGGCCTTCGCAAAGTAGGGAGCGAGCACGCTCTCAACGCTCTTGGAAGGTTTCACTTCTTCCCCTTCGTAAACGGGGGTGCGGAGCGGGAGAACGTCGGCCACTTTCACATTGCCGGCTTTGATTCCGTCATTCACGGGTTTCGCGTCGCAGGATTTTGCATTCTGGAACCACGTTCCGCAAATCGGCTGCATGTCGTAGATATGCGTGAGCGAAGGCTCGATCTTACGGGTTTCCTTATTCACGAAAAAATCGATGCGGCCGAAATACTTGCCTTGCGTGCGGCTTTGGATCACGGGCACGCCGCTCACCAGGCGATGCGTTTCGGTGTGCGAGTGGCCGGAAACAACGGCGTCGACGGTGCCGGGCGGAAGCGCGGCGAGCATTTTGGAAATGGGGTCGGTAGGCTTATTGCCATCCCCCTCGTGAGTGGTGATGAAAACAAAGTCCGCGCCCTGCGCACGCAACTTTTGCGCTTCCTTGAGGGCCACGGGGGCGAACTCGCGAAATTCGAGATCGGCCACATTTTGCGGCAGCGTGGTGCCGGCGGTATTGGTAGTCGTAAGCCCGATGATTCCCACTTTGTACCCGCCCGCGAAAACCATCACGGAAGGCTGCAAATTCTTCTCGGTCCAGATACGCCCGCCCTTACGGTAGAAAATATTGGCTTGCACGAAGGGATGCGTGGATTCGAGCATGCGCTGCTTGATGGTGCCACGCACGTCTTTGCCGCCCTTTTTAAGCGGACCGTAGTCGAACTCGTGATTCCCGATCGCCAGCGCACGGTATGGCATCAAGTTGTAAAAATCCTCCACGGATTTTCCCTTGAACATATTGGAGTCCATCGTGCCTTGATACATATCGCCCGCATCGAGCATCACGAGGTGGTCGCCGAATTTGCGCTGTAGAATATCCACGTACCCGGCGAACCAGACGGCCCCACCCTGGGTCACATTCGCGCCGCCCACGGCTGTATCAGTGGTACGTAAATAGCCGTGGAAATCGTTAGTGCCCACCACCACGATCTCGTCGTATTTCCCGTTGGTCAGATCCACCACCGGTTGGGTCACCCCCCCATGAGAACAAGAGACGAGGAGGGCTACCGAGAGAATCCAAAGGATTAAATGACGCATCGCGATTCCTTCCCTTCCAATTTCGAAAGGGGTACAAATTATTAATATGAAGATCTATACCCGCACAGGGGACAAAGGGCAAACCTCGCTCTTCGGCGGAGAGCGCGTTTCGAAAGCGCACGGGCGCGTGGCGGCCTACGGCTGCCTCGACGAACTCAACTCCCAGCTCGGAGTTTGCATCGCGCTCTGCCGCAAAGAAAAGCAGTTCACCGAAGAAACGCTTTGGCTCCTCGACGTGCAAAGAAATTTATTCGCGTTAGGATCCTGGCTCGCGAGCAAAGATGCCTCCGAGCGCGCCGCGCGTGGGGAAGAAGCATTTGAAGGGGCGCGCAAGAATCGCACTCACGTAGACGATTCGAACATTACGGATCTCGAAACGCAGATCGACCGCTGGGAAGCCCACCTTGAGCCGATGAAAAGTTTCATCCTCCCGGGAGGCGCCCTCGTGGGCGCGCAAACCCACGTGGCGCGCACTCTCTGCCGCCGCGCCGAACGCGAAGTGATCGCCCTGAGCGAAAGCGGCGAAGTGGTGCCGAGCCTCGTCGTGCAGTATCTCAATCGCTTGGCCGATGCGCTCTTCGTACTGGCCCGTCACCTCAATCACCGCTCCGGCGTACACGAAGACCCTTGGACATGACCCTCGAAACTCTACGCAGCGTAATGCCCAAAAAAGGGAACGTGAAAACCACCGAAATCCGTGACGTAATCCATGGCCCCGTGGAGCTATACCCGTGGGAAATGGAGATCGTAGATTCCCCGGCCTTCCAGCGCCTGCGCAACATCAAGCAGCTGGGCTTCTCCGAATTTGCCTACCCTTGCGCCGTTCACAACCGCTACATCCACTCGATCGGCGCGTGCCACCTCGCGGGCGTTGCATTCCAGGCGATCTTCAAGAAGCACTTCTTCTCCGGCCAGGAACTCTATCACCACTATTATTACCTCGCCCGCGTAAGCGCCCTCCTTCACGACATCGGCCACGGCCCCTTCTCCCACGCGATCGAGCACGCGATGCCGCCGGTAAACAGGCTCGGCCTCCCGCCCGAAGTGGCCGGGAAAGACACCAAACGCCAGGCCACCCACGAAGACTACACGCTTAAGATCATCCTCGATTCCCCGCTCACGCCCATTCTCGAAAAGCAGTACGCCCGCTTCGGAATCACCCCGTGGACCATCGCCTGCGTGATGAATTTGTCGCTGAAGGAAAAGGACGGATTTTTCACCGACCGCGGCGTGAGCTTCCGCAAGGTTCTGCACCAGATCATCTCTTCCGAAATGGACGCCGACCGCATGGACTATCTCCAGCGCGACTCCTACTACACCGGCGTTTCTTACGGGAAGTTCGACGCCAACTGGCTCCTCACGAACCTCGGCGTTCACATCGAAAAGAAAACCGCCCACATGGCGCTGAACGAGCGCGCGCTCTACACCTTCGAAGACTTCCTGCTCTCCCGCTACCACATGTTCCTCATGGTGTATCTGCACCATAAGAGCGTTTGCTACGAGAAGATGATGGAACAGTACCTTCACTCCCATGGCTGCTCGTTTCGCGTGCCGGAAAATGTGGAAGACTACATCCGCTGCGACGATTCCGTCGTTTACGAACACCTCCGCCGCGACGCCGGCACCAACGACTGGGCCGATAGAATTCTCAACCGCCGCCACTACCGCGTGGCCGTGGAATGGCATGATCGAAGCGGAAGCCGCGGGAATCCGGCCAAGTCGAAGGAAGCGGCAGAACTCAAAGCCAAGCTCAAGGCGAAGGGAACTCCCTTCTTCGAAGCCTCGAGCGGCAAAGGGCTCTCCAACTACGTGCGGCCCAATCTCGCGTCTCTCGAACCCGACGAGAACACGCTGTTCGTGGAAACTTACGACCGTCTCAGCGGTGAGGTGCAGTTCCGTCCGCTGGAAGAGCTGACGGATCTTTTCCGGAAATACGCCGAGGAAAAAAACATCTACCGTATCTACATTCCCGAGAACGCAAAGATCTGAGGCCCCATGCCCGACATCGAATCAAAAATCGCCGGCTTCCTGAAAGACGCCAATCCTTCCGCCAAAGGTGACTCTAGCGCCATCACCGCCAGCCGCGATCTCTTTGCCGACGGCTGGATGGATTCCCTTCTTCACTTAAAGCTGCTGGCTTTCCTCGAAAAAAACTACGGCGTACGCGTAGCTCCCTTTCAAGCCACCCGTAAGAGTTTTCTCACCGTAGATGCGATCGCCACTCTCATAAAGGTAGCCAAGTGAGCGAACTCGGGCGGCTGCTGAGTCGCCTGGATGAACCTCGCCTCCTCGAATGGCGCGCCGGCGAGATCGTGACGGCGCAGCCCTCCGTAAGCGCAGAGCGATCCGGCGCCTACCTCCTCACGCGGGCGCCCGCTGTGCCCGATCTCTGGGAAAACCTTTGCGTTGCCGCCGGGAGCGGCTTGCCACTCGTGGTGCTTCCGCCCAGCTCCGCGCGAGAAGAGGAAGTGCTCCTTCGCCAGCTGCCCGCCACGCCTCCCGCCGGCGCAAGGCTCGTGATGTTCACGAGCGGCACCACCGGCGAGCCGAAAGCGGTTTTCCACGGCGAAAGCTCGCTGCTGGCAAGCGCCCGGCAATTGGCGCGCGCTTTTCCGGGAAGCGGCACCACCGCCAGCGCTCTTCCGGCCTGGGGAATGGCCGGCGTGATGTTTCACTGCATTCTCCCCGCAGTGCGCGGAAACTCAACGGTGTTCAGCCGCGAATCGCTCCTCGATTGGGGCCCGCATCTCCCCTCGCTCCTGCGCACCCTCGAAGCGGATTTCGTCACCCTCAATCCCGCGCTCCTCGAGATGTTGCTGCGCACGGGGCTCGACCCACAATGGCGCGGGTCCGTGGTATCGCTCACGGCTCCGCTCAAGCCCGCGTTGCGAGCCCGCATCAACAGCCACGCGCTTCTCGAAATTTTCGGGATGACAGAAGCGAGCGGCCCCGTGCTCCTCGAGGGCAAAAGCCTCGGCGCCGAAACCCGAATCGCGGCCGACGGAGAGCTCGAACTCAGAGGCCCACAGCTCCTTCTCGGCTACGCGGCCGAAGGCCACTTCACCCCCGCCCCCGCGTGGTTTGGCACCGGCGATATTTTTTCGCTGGAGGAAGGCCGCTTGGCGCACCAGGCTCGCAAGCGCGACCTCATCGACATTGGCGGGAGAAAAATTTCCCCCCGCGTGATCGAGGAAGTACTCGAGGGAATGCCAGAAATTTCGGAGTGCCTGGCGTTCGCGGTGGAGCTCTCCGGCGTGGAACGGCCCGGTTTGCTGTTCGTACGAAAGAGCGACTGCACGATTCCTCCGGGCGATCTCTCCAGCCGCCTAGAGCAATTCATGGGCTCGGGGCTTTCTCCGGAGTTACGGCCGAAATGGTGGCGTGAAGTTCCGGCGCTGCCGCGCCTAAAAAACGGAAAGCCCGACCGCAAAGCGGCCAGGCTCGAATGGCTGGGAAACGGAGCTTAGAAGTCTACGAGCGTGTCGCGCGAAAGGCCCGAAGGCGAGTACTTCGATTTCTTCACTTTTTTCATCGCGCCGTCGAGCTGCAGGGGCAAGCGCTCGGGATGGCGGTTTTCGTCCTGAGAAAGTTCCGCTACGCCGTTCACATAGCGAGGAGCCTGGCCGGGCGCGAGGGGAACCGCGGTGAGCGATTCGTAGGCGTCGGCGTGGCGTAGTTCCGCCTTGGCGGCGAGAGGGGCGCAAAAAGGAAGGATAAGAGCGGCAATCAGCATTTTGGACAACATCTACGGGCTCCTTGGATCAGTCGCCCCCATAGTGCAGGAGGAGTGCCAGAGTAAGCGGACCGGGAATTCGCGCACTTGACTCCCCTAGGGCTGATGCCGCGATGTCGAACTTTCAGACACTCGCTCCCCTCCTGTTCGGACTTGAGACAGAGAAGCAATGTTTCCTATTTAGTTTCAGAGGCCTTGCCCTGGCCCAAGTAGTGCAATATTGCTCGCTCAAGGAGATCCCCATGCGCTTCGCTTTTGCTCTCGTTTTTGCCGCTCTCATCCCAGGCCACGCTTTTGCCATCCACGGTTATAACCAGGAAGACTGCACTGGCTCCCTAAAAGGGAAGAAGATCGTAGTGCACACGCCCGAAGGCGACGGCTGGATCCAAGTTCACTCCGAACTCGGCGTTGACCCTAAAGAAGAAGGCGCGGTAGGCGACCTAGTGAATCCCGGCGACGTGGTAAAAAATCCCGCCGACGAAATCGTGGTCGACAACCTCAAAGAATCCAAACGCATCATCAAGCCCTATAACGACGGCTGCTGGTTAGGTACGGAAGGCACCGTGGATCGCTCTCTGCAGGTGCGCAGCATCTCCCCCGCCGCGGAAAAGAAGCTCGGCTTCGGCGCCGGCCAGAAGTTACAAGTCCACTGCAGTTTCTTCATTGCCGAGCCTTCCGGCTCGGAATGCCCTGACGGCGAACGCTAAACGCTGAAGGATCTGCGAACCCGGGAACGGGTAAAGAAAAAGCCGGCTCTTCGCCGGCTTTTTCTGTTCTCGGTTCACCGTGCACAGTGCACTGGTCCGGTTACATTTCCCCGGGATCGCCGAGAGAACCATTAAAAGAGATCTTCGTTCGCTTCTTCACATCTTCCATCCAGGCCGGGAGAAAGGCGCGGAGTTTGCGCTCACGCAGGGTGGCCAGCTCCTTGTCTTTCTCGGCACCGGCGAACTTCTCCATGTCGGCGCTCTTCTTCTCTTTCACCTTAGCGATGATCACGCCGCCGGCGGCTTCGAAAAGCTGCGGGCCGGTTTGGATCTTGGCGCTCGGGTCGAAGGCGGCCTTCATGATCTCGTCGGCGCGGCCGATTTTCGGAATTTGCCCTTCGAGGCCGTTGAAGGCTCCCGTGGTTTCCATCTTAGAGGGCGGCCAGTGCTTCATCGCATCGTCGGCCAGGGCGAGGTTGATCTTGCGGATCTCGTCGAGGTGGTCGCGCTTCACGAGCTCTTCGGCGATTTCACGCTTCGCCTTGTCGAGCGGGATGCTCAGGGGCGGATTCTTCTTGTACACGTAAATGTAGTGCCAGCCGTACTGGCTCTTCACCGGCTTGCTGATTTGTCCCACCGGCGTGGAGAAGGCGGTGTCGGCGAAGGCTTTGTCCATCGCGGATTTCGGGAAGCATTCGAGGTCGCCGCCTTTGGTCTTCGAGCCCGGATCGTCAGATTCTTTCTCGGCGATCTTGGCGAAGTTCGAAGCGGTGGGCTTGAGGGCCAGGAAGGATTTCGGGGCTTCGGTGGCTTTTTCGTCTTCCGGTTTAGAGAACTTCTTCAGAATGTGACGGGCGCAAACTTGCTCGTCTTTATTGTAACGAGCGTTGTTCGAAGCGTAGTAGCTCACGATTTGCGCGTCGTTCTTCGTCATGAACTCGTCTACGGCCTTGGGATCCACGGCCATTTTCTTGAGAGCGTCGTCACGTGAGAAACGCACGAATTCAATATTGCGGGTTTCGTTGGTGATCTTGTACTCACGTTCCACTTCCTGGGGAGTTACGCGGATGCGGCTCTGCAGAAAGGCCACGAGGCGCTTGTTGGTGAGATCGTTCTTCACGCGCGCTTCGAATTCCCCCGAGGTGAGGTTGTTCGCGGCCAGCAGGCGCTTGTAGAGCTCCACATCGAATTGCTTGGTCTCTTTGCCCTGGAAGTAAGGCTGCGTTTTGATTTCTTCGCGCACTTCTTGGTCGCTCGCCTGGATGCCGAGGCGGCGGGCTTCTACCAGCATCAGCTTGCTCTGCACGATGGAGTTGAGGGTTCCGGCTTTTACCTGTTGGAGCAGAGCGGGGGGAAGCTCCATGCCCAGCGAGCGGTAGTTGTTGATATCGCGCTCGTAAGCCTCGTTGAACTCACGGATGGTGATGTGCTCGCCGCCCACGTTGGCTACGTCGCCCCCTACCCCTAGAGCGCGGCCAGCGCGCGAATCAGGGAACACGCCCCAGAGCACGAAAACCAACGAGATCAGTCCCACGATGACGAAGAGAACCGTGCCGCCCAAATGATCGCGCATGAATTTTAACATGTGAGCTTTTTTCCTTTGTATTCAGTGCTTTACCTGGAATAAAATCCGTAACACGAATGTGGAACATTATCAAAGAGTACCGCCACTATCTGGCCACTCTGGTGCTCGTTGTAGTTCCGGTGATCGCGCTTAACGCGGGGGGAAAAAGCCCCGCCGATTTTCACTGGTTTGATCGCGCGGCAGTTTCGGTGAGCGCACCGGTGCAAAGCGCTATCCGCTGGAGCATCGAAACCTCCTGGGACGCACTGCAGAGCTACGTGATGCTCCTCTCCACGCAGAGTAATAACCGTTCGCTCGCTCTCGATAATCGCCGACTCCTCAATGAGATCGCCGCGTTCCAGGAAGTGGCGCGCGAAAATGATCGCCTCCGTTCTTTGGTAGACTTCAATGCTCCGCTCGAAGGCCGCAAAATCGTGGCGCAGGTAATCGCGCAGGACGTAAACCCGCAGTTCCGCATGATCCGCCTCAATAAAGGCACGAAGCAGGGCGTGGAAGTGGGCATGGCCGTGATCGCGCTCGAGGGCGTAGTGGGCCGCGTGATCCGCGCCGGCAACGATTTCTCCGACGTACTCTCCCTGCTCGACTCCTCCTCCGCCATCGACGCCCTCGTGCAGCGCAACCGCTTCCGCGGCGTAGTGGAGGGCCAGGGCGGTTCCACGCTCTCGATGAAATACCTCCGCCGCACCGACGACGTTCAGGAGGGCGACCTCATCATCGCCTCCGGCATCGGCGGCCTCTTTCCGAAAGGCCTCACCATCGGCAAGGTGACCAGCGTGAAGAAAAAGAATTTCGGGATCTCGCAGACGGTGGAAGTGGCCCCCGCGGCCGACTTCAACCGTCTCGAAGAAGTGACCGTGATCGATCCCCCGAAAGTTCCGCTGGAAGATGCCACCCTGGAAGACGTGCAAGACCGCTTCCCCGGCAAGCACGTAAAGAAGGAAGAGAAGCACGGCGAAAAGCATCCGGCCAAGCCGGGTGACGAAAAAGCCCCCAAAGCTCCCGAGACCAAAACTCCCGCCAAGACGGCCCCTACTGCTTCCGCTCCCGCGGGAGCCTCGCCGCCGGCGCATCCGCCGGGGGCGCAATGATTCACGAGATCTACCGCGCGGCCAATTTCCTGTTGGTGGTTCTTCTCTGTCTGGTGTTCAGCGCGTTGCAGAGCGTGGTGCTGAAGCTCTCCGCGCTTTCCTGGCTCGAGCTCGACCTGCTCCTTCTCGTGGTGGTATTCCTGAGCCTGCACCGCGGATTCCTGGAAGGCGCTTGCTTAATCCTGGTGATCGGCCGCGTGGCCGAGATCCACTCCGGCGCGCCCACGGGCATTCTCACCGCCTGCTACCTTTCCGTGTTCCTCGCCATCCTGTTCACCAAAGAACTTTTCCTCGTGGCCACTACGTTCTCTTCGATTATCCTCGCGGTGGCCGGTGGGCTGATCTGGAAGATCTCCTTCCTCATCCTTGCCCAGCGCTACGGAATTCTCGGCAATACTTGGCGCTCCTCGCTCGAGTACCTCGCGCCCTTTCTTCTCTCTCTCGGAATGTTCTCCCGCCCCGTGTTTCACGTGATGCGCTCCCTCGACCAATGGACACACGTGGAACGCGAATCCGAAGCCCGCGAGCTGACGGGGGAGGAGTTTTGATGCCCACCATGTCTTCGATTCATTTTGTAGTAGTGCATAGTCCAGTGCCGCCGTCCGCGCCGGGGAGCGTGGACCGAGTCCACGCGGGCGCGGAGCAGTGCACGAGTACGGCATCCATGCCTACTGCGTGGGTGGCAACTTGATCGGCCAGAACGAACAATTACAGGCGTTCCAAGATAGATTCCGC
>Ga0207125_10244_pt1 | contig 10775 bp, 2 predicted proteins | sample Alteio_BWMinHeat_19_FD_153556 | JGI IMG/M metagenome (GOLD analysis project Ga0207125, IMG submission 153556) | Enriched cells from forest soil in Barre Woods Harvard Forest LTER site, Petersham, Massachusetts, United States -... | ecosystem: Environmental > Terrestrial > Soil > Temperate forest >...
CGGTGCGCTCCGACGTGCAAGTGAGCGAGCACCACGACTCCCCTCTCACGATCTAGGTTGAGCGTCCGGTTTTCACGTCCGTCGTATTGCCGATAAATTGCCGATAAATTGCCGACTATGCATACAAAGCCTTAAAGCAAAGCAGGGTTAAAGAAATATATATGATCGGGCGGCGCGGACCGGCGCAGGCCGCTTTCACGAACCCCGAGATCCGCGAGCTATGCGCGCTTTCGGGCGCGGACTTGATCATGGACCCGAAGGAAATGGAGTTGGATGAAATCTCCAAGGCGGCGCTGGCGGCGGGCGAGGGCGGGACCAAAGCCAAAGGAAACGTTGAGATTTTGCGCGAGCAGTCGAAGAAAGCGCCCGCGGGAAAACCGAAAAAATTAATTTTAAGATTTTTGCTTTCGCCGGTGGAGCTCATCGGCAAAGACGGAAAAGTGGCGGCGATCAAGCTCGAGAAAAATAAACTGGTTGGAAATATCGAGGCCCCGAAAGCGATCGGCATCGAAGAATTTGAGCAGATGGAATCGGGTCTCGTTTTCCGGTCGATCGGATATAAAGGCGTGCCGCTTCCGGGCTTGCCGTACGACGAGAAAAAAGGGACGATTCCGAATGTCGCGGGGCGGATCACGGCCCCGAATGCCTCCACTCCAATGCCGGGTTTTTACGCGGTGGGCTGGGCCAAGCGCGGACCGTCCGGAGTGATCGGGACCAATAAACCGGACTCGATCGAAACGGTCAATCAGATCTTTGAGGATGCGGACAACCGGCGCACGAACAGCCCGACGGAAAGCCGCGATGTGGCGGAAATTCTTAAAGAGAAAAAAGTGCGGGTGGTGACATACCCCGATTGGAAAAAACTGGACCAGGCCGAAATCGACCGAGGAAAATCCGCGGGAAAAATTCGGGAAAAGTTTTATACGATTCCCAACATGCTGGCCGCAATATCGAACTAACTCAGTTGCTTAAGAGCCCACTCCGCGTGAGCTTTGAGCATCTCGTCCGGCTCTCTTTCCACGATAGAAACTAAATTTCCGACGGCTTCCGTGTATTTCTGGTTCGCCGCCACCACGCAGGCATTTCTCATTAAACCCACGCGCTTGGCCCTCATGATCGGCATTCCTTTAAACCGAGTTTTAAATTCCTCGTCGGATTTTAGGGATAAAACCTCGAGCAAAGATAAATAAGGACCCGCTCCCGTCTCCGGCAATAAATCTTTCCACTGCGTTTGGCGCGCCAGGCCGTTATAGGGACAAACTTCCTGGCAGATGTCGCAGCCGAAAATCCAGTCGCCGATCCCTGACCGCATTTCTTCCGGAATTCCCCCTTTGTTCTCGATCGTCCAGTAAGCAATACACTTGCGCGCGTCCAACTGGCGGGGCGCAACCAGCGCGCCCGTCGGACAGTCCGCGATACATTCCTTGCAGGCGCCGCACGCATCTTTTTTTTCATCCTCGATCAAAATATCCGGTTCAAGCTCGAGATCGGTGAGCACTTCCGATAAAAATATAAATGAGCCGAGCTTGCGGCTGATGATGAGCGTGTTTTTGCCGACGAAGCCCAGCCCGCCCTGATGCGCGAGCGCCCGCTCCAAAAGCGGCCCCGAATCGACGAGCACTTTATTTTTCGTCGAGCGCCCCGCCAAAATATCCAAATTTTTCACCCACTCTTCCAGACGGGCCTTCACAATCTCATGATAATCTTTGCCCCAGGCATACCGGGCCACCCGCCCAAATCCGCGCTTGGACTCCATCCGCCGCGCTCCCGAGAAAAAATTGACCGCAAGCGTGATCACGGTCCGCGCTTCCGGCAGCAGATCTTGCGGAACCCACCGCCGCGGCTCTTCGCGGATCATATATTGCAGATCTGCTGCATAGCCCTTCTCCCGCCATTCTTTATACCGGGCCTCGTCTTTGGCTAAGGGAGCGGCGGAACTCAAGCAAACCAAATCAAACCCCGCCAGATAGGCTGATTTTTTAACCTCGTTCGTAAGGCTGCTCATAAGATGATTATACCATTGGGGGTCCCGGACCTGACCCCAATGAGGCTTTTCTCGAACGCGCGCGCGTACGGAAAATTTGTTACAAATCGTTTACAAAAAGTTTAGGACAAGGGGAGGGTATTCGGTTAAAATTTAGGGGTCATCTTAATAGGGAAAACTCTATAAACTTGAATTCCAATAAACTCTCAACCCCAGCCTGGGTGCGGTGGACATCGCTTTTGATGTTCATCGTCTTTATTTATGTGGACGTCGCCTATGCGGCCATCGAGCCCGCGTCCAAATTCTGGGCCGATCGCAGAAAAGCGGCCGCGGAACTCGCCGGCGGCCCCGCTCCTCAAAATTCCGCAACCCTCCTCGCCCAACTGCCGGAAATCAGCCTGCCGAGTTTTGAAGGACTTTCGAGCCTGAGACCTGCACATTCCTTCCCAAACCTTAATGTGCAAATATTAAATGCGGGACTGTCCAAAAATATCCCCCCCGCCGTCAGCTCCTTGCCTCAACTAAACACGACGATAAAAGAACTTTACTTGCCGCCGGGCTATAAACCCGGCGACCTGCTTGTTCTCCATATCCAAGACGCGCACGGCAACGTGGAAGCGCAAAAAAATATTGCCCGCACGCTGGAGTCTCTGGCAAAGGATCATCCCGGATTATTGGTCGGCGTGGAAGGCGCGCGGGGCGCTTTCAATTTCCAGCCCTATCGTTCTTTCCCCGACACAGCCGTCACGAAGGAAATCGCAGATTACTTCATCCAAAATAAATTTATCACGGGCGTGGAATATGTCGGCATGGCCTATGGATTACCGGGAGAGGGTGGCTTGCCCGCCGACGAGGCGGGGGGTGAGGGGCGAGTCCCAACTTTCTGGGGAATTGAGGATGAGGGTTTATATCTTCAGCACGTGCAGGCTCTCAAAGACGCAGTGCCTCTTCAAAAACAGGCGCGGACAAAACTGGAGTCGGTCGCACAGAGCTTGGAACATGAAAAAGACATAAAGCTCAATCCGGCATTAAGAGCTCTGGACCAAAAAATCACCCAATATCACAAAAGCCAAATCGGTTTAGGAGAATATGTAAGGTATTTGACGGAGACAAAAACACTCCTTCTCCCTGAAAGGGAGAAGGTTGGGATGAGGGTTTCCCAAAACCGTAGCAATCCTCACCCTCCCTCTCTCCTTTTCAAGGAGAGGGGAAACATAGGTCAATTTCTCTCCGCCTTAAACCTCGAAGAATCCCTCGATTATAAAAAAGTCGAAGCTGAACGAAACGCCCTCACCCGTGCGTTGGCCGAACGCTTGCCCAAAGCCGAGCTCGAGAATCTGGTCCAAGCGAGCCTCCAATACCGCTTGGGCAATGTCTCCCACAGCCAATTTTATTCTTACCTCCAAAACCTCTGCCGCGCCTGTGGAATCGCCTTGGGGTCTGATGCCAAAGCTTATACAGAAATAGACAAATACATCCGCTATGTTTTGCTTTCGGACAAAATAAAGCCGGAGGCGTTGTTTAAAGATGTGGATGCGCTCGAAAAAACCAAGCTTGCGAAATTAATTCAAAATCCGGAAGAGAAGCGCCTTATGGACGAATCGCAAAACCTCGCCTTGTCTGAAAAACTGATCAATTTCGAGCTATCGCCGGAAGAATGGAAGCAGTATGGACTTCGCCGTGAAGGCGGGAATCCATCTCTTGGCAGGACTCTCAAACCGTTTGAGCGTTTCAACGAAGCCGCCATCGCAAGAAACGAAGTTCTAGTTAAGAATTTGCTCGCGAAAGTCCAAATGGGGTCAGGTCCGGGGTCAGGTCCCGGACCTGACCCCAATCGTCTTGCCGTGCTTGTCACCGGCGGCTTTCACACCTCCGGCATAACGCAAATCCTGCGCGAGAAAAAAATCGGGTATTGTGTGCTCACCCCGCACCTGGGCAAGGCCGAGGGCTCGGGCTCTGAATATCTCTCCATATTCACGCGCGACAAGACCCCGCTGGAAAAGCTTTTCACAGGAGAAAAAATCACTCTCAATCCCTCGATGGGAACCGCGCCACTGTTTAAGAGCCAAGGATTGCCGAATATTGTCCCAGTCGTGGAAAGAAATTTTACCGCCATAGGCACGGCAAAATATGCGTTAAAACTTTTAAAGCAGTTTACGTCTCTGGATGCCACTGTCAAAAAACAAATTCACGACAGCATCCACACCTGGTTGGCCAATTTAAGAGAATCCGGGTTCAGAACCATCAACGACTTCGGACGGTTCACTATGGAAGAATCGAGAGGAGCGGATGGATCATTGAATATGGCGAGGCTTAAATTCATGCTTGATGGAGTTCCCCGCCCAGCCTGTCTGTCCCTCGAGATTTTCCCCGCATCCGTTGCCGAAGGAGCGGCCCCCGCCAACATACGGGCAGAAGTGGGCGGCGACACGATTCGTATTTATAATTCGCCTCCCGACATTTTGGATATCTTCGCTGATCTAAAAAATGAAATTCAAGATCAATCCAAAGAAACTTTAGAAAGCGGGAGTAAAATTTTAAAAACATACAGGCGCCTGATTTTCCATGCCTCCTGGTTAAAATCCGCGCGCTCATTCATCATTGGAATATTCGTGTTTATTGCTTCGATCATTCCGGGGTTTACCGCGACACGTCCGTCTCAGAATCCCCCGCAAGCTCCTCCGGCGGCAACCGCCTTGTCGGAAAACGACAAGTTGGACTTGGAGCGCGCGGACAATTATTTAAAATTTATCGTTGATAATTCGGATCCGATCCTGTTTGAAGGATCGGTGCAAGGGCTTTCCCAAATGCTGGCATCGTCGGCGCCGAGCCTAAGAATAGAGCTGATGCAGCGCTTATTGCTCGTATTCAAAAATACGCGAATTGAAGGAACCCGGGGAGCGATCGAGACCATTTTTTCGAAAATTCCCGAATTTCCAGTTGACTTGAAGCTGCCTCCCGATCTTCAAATTGAATTTAACTCTATTGTTTCAAAATTAAAAGAGGGGTTCTTGCTCTTGCCTTCGCTTAAGGATCAGAGTTTGTTTGAGGATCGGATCGTAGAGCTAAGACCTTTTTTAACAGATTTTGAATACTTCAATATCCTGGCTCAGACGCTCAACACCAACCCCGATCGGCAGATCCGCTTTCTGGCAGCCCAAATGCTTGGAGGCATGTCCCTATCTATTGTGAGAAGCGGTAGTGATCTGGTGAACGTAATTCAACGGTATCTGGTTCCTGAAAAACCGGAAGATCGTGAGAGGGCGGAGGCTCTTCTGTTGGAGTCCTTAAATATAGAGTCTGTGAAGAATGACCAGGATGCAGCCGTTTTAGAAGAAATATACTTAAGCTTTGAAAGAATAGCTGGCTATCGTCCGCTGGACTGGAACGCGGCGATCGAACGCCTCTCAAACGGAAACATGGAGGCCAGGTTAAATTCCGCCAAAACTCTTGCAGCTATAGCTCCCAGGCTCTTGAGCGACCGGGCCCGAATTTTTGAACGCCTAACGAATATTTTGCCTCAAGTGTCCGAGTCCGCCTTGCGCGAGGAAATTCAGAAAGCGATCGACCGATATAAACCTCAAGGGTCAAAACAAGAAGGCCGCCTCGACCGGCGACTGTTTACTATTGGCGGCATTGCGGGCAAAGGCGTTCTGGTAATTCCAGATGAATGGAGGATCAAACTCCGGCAGAAAGGAATTTGGGGATGGCTGGCCGCAGAACTATTGGAAAACTTTTTGGCTCCCATTGTTGAAGAAACGATTTTCACCGCCCTTCCGCTTCTCTATTCCGGCAAATACACGGCCGTTGTCTTCGTGTTGTTCCGGCTTATATTTATCGGAGCGCATTATTTTGTGCGGACTCCGGAAGAAAATGATTTAAAGCGCGACTTCGATATTCTGGAAAGATTCGCAATCCCCTTGATCGTCGGGCTGATCCCCGTTCGCATATTTTTCTCGTTGCGATTGCAATTTTTCTCCATTTTTCTGCTCAGCGTCAAAGATCATGTGCTAATCAATTTATATATCGGCCTCGTCAATATGTTTTTATACGCCACGAAAGGATCTTTCAGATATAACAAGGCTGTCCTTTCACTCGACCGGAAACTCACCAAGCGGCAATTTGTGAAATCCCTGGCCGCTCTTCCGCTCATCCGCTTCTTCCAAGGCGGGCCGGACCGCGAGATGATCCGGAGTAAAATCGAGGAGCTCTATGACCCGGCCAAGGCAGAAGCGGCGGCAGGCCGGCTTGTGGAGTTTGCCAAAAAAGACGCCAAGGCAAGAGATCTGATCCTCACTTTTGTTTTGGAGGAGCTGGCCGCCCCTATCCGCCCGGAATTCAAAAACCTTTTGATCCGGCTCATCCTCGATCCACTTTCTCGAATTCGCTTCGATTATACGAGCGCTCTTGAAGACATATTCGAGGACTCGCCGTCTTATCGCACTAAATTATCGGCTTTGGAGCGCCTGGCCATTTATTTTGAGGGTCACCCCCATCCCGAAGGCGCTCTCGGAGACAGCATAAATGTTGAGCTGTTGGCCGGCGCCCTTCTCAATGAAGACTCAGATCGCAGTGAATCGGAACTGGCTTCCAAGGTCGCAGCAAAAGGACTGTCGGAAGGTATGCTGAAACATTTGGTGATCGAGTTATTGAATCAAATAGTGGCCGCCCGGATCGCGGGAGATTCCGAGCTTGTGAATCGGGCGAACAAATGTTTGGACCATTTGGAAAATGATTATAAAGATATCGTCTATGTCTATTCGAAAGTTGCGGCAGAGCAGTTTTCTTTTAGAAATCAAAGACGCATGATCCTCGAGAGGATTCTTAGGATAGGTTTTCCATCCTCTCCTTCCAGGAATAACCCTGACAAAAGTGACTTTTTAAAAGCCATTTTTCGTGAGAGGCTTTTTGCGATCGACCCGCGGGCATTGAAGTTAGCCAATGATCTCTTAACGGACCTCCTGGTAGAAGGCGGCAACGAATGGGAGATCAGCGCCATCTTGGATACTGCTTTGAAGGCCTATTGGGCAGCAGACGAAAAAAAAGATGCCTCTGCCTCTCAACTGAGTGGGATCATCGTAAAAGGTCTGGATAATCCCGGAATCCTCAATATGCTTTTCAAGAGGGGCTATAACGCTGACATCGGCAGGGGTATCATCGAGTTCGGCCCGCAAATTTCGGATTTAACTTGGCAAAGCCTGGATTTTGAATCCATTCCTTTTTATCTCATTAGCGATGTTGTCGCCGCGGTGGAAAATCCATATCATCGGACAAATGCGATCGGAATTCTCAAGATTTGGAAGCCTCGCTTGAACGAAAAGTGGCTTGAAGAATGGAGTCGCATAGAGAAGTTCTATCAAAAGAACAAGCCTTCTTTGACTGCTTCCTATGCAACACGGCTTCCGCCCGACCAAAATTGGACCGTTCAAGACCCTGAAGAAAAAAATCTTTTATTTTTTGCTCTTTCGAACTCGGATGATATTGATTTGCACCTGGATCCGCATCCCATTCTCAATAAAATGGGACAAGGGTTTTATTCCGATCCTGAACTCATGATTAATAATGCCACTCTGAGCGAAAAAAGCAGAGCGGCGGCCATCGAATATTTGCTTTTAAATTATCCCGACTTTTTCAGGGACCCCAAGCATGTGGCATTTCTTTTTCAAGCGCTCAGCCGGGACATGAATCCGACAGCGACGGCGAAGGCCCTGAAAATTCTCGGAGCGAAGCATGGTTTAAACATTCCCGCTGAATTGACTCCGACCTTGATTAAATCCCTCGGTTCGGACGCGGCCAAGCTCACGTTAGAATTTCTCCTAAATGCGCGGCCCTTGCCTCCGGAAAACTGCCAAGCGATCGTTGAAGAGCTTTTAGATATTTGGATTTCTCCGTCCATGTCCGCCGACCGAAATTTCCAAGCCCTCACGCGGCAATACTTGAGCAAGAACACGGACGCGCTCAAGAAAATTGAGGAAGAAGATGTCAACCCGAGAAAATGCGCAGCGGCAAGGGCATTTTATGACAGTTTTCTTCCGCCCCGCAAGGCAAGTTTTGACCGAAGACAATTTTTCCTCGGCCGAAGCAACCAGCATTCCGCATCCAAATTTCTTCTTCACTCATTCCACTCCGGGCCGCTGGCTTGGATTCCAAATATTGAGGCCGAGCTTGCGCATTACATTCCGGCAAAGATCCTTGGATATGCGGCTAAGATTGTTGGAACATTTCTATGGCGTCGCGGTCTTATCCGGCGGCCATTCCGGATCGCAAGCATGCGCAAAGCAAAGATTGTTTGGAATTTCGGCACGGGTGAACCTCCCCATGTAAATGTTCCAGGGCTTCCTCAACGCGGCCTGACCGCTTTCATTCTCGCTGCGGCGCATCCTTTCATTAATTTTGCATTTGGCGCTCTTCTTCCCGCCGCATTATGGATTTACCCGCAAATTCTCCCGCAGGGTCCTCGCTGGCTTTTTGCGCTGATCCTCGCTCATGCTTACATCAACCTCCGCAGCCTTGTCATTAATTTCATCAATTCATTTCGATATCTCAGTTGGAAAAATTTCACATTCACATTCCACGGCCGGACCCATTACATTCATCTCTATCCCGATGTTTGGCCGATTAAGGCCGAGTCGGATCTAAATCGAATGATTTATGCTTTATTCGGCAGAAAAATCGACTGGACTCCGGCAGAACATTTAATGCGTCTTCATCGATTTCGCCCTGCCGAAGAATCGACGGATAACTTTATTTTTCATATTCTTAAACACCGCGAATGGCTTTATGAAAATGATTTCGGTTACAGAGCTTTAAAAGACCCATCCTTTACAAATCTCATCAATGCCTTAATCCGCCGCCGGTGGCCGTTCCACCCGCAAAGGAACCGCCTCCGGTCGGAACACATCGGCAGCATCGATTTCTATGCCTTGCACGAAAAAATCCGGTCCGTTCTTCAAAAATATGACGAGCTTCCCTCCAAATTAAAAAAATCATTGAACGAAAACTCCGATTTCCGCCTCCGATATGCGAGGCTCAATTCCCTGCAAGAAATGTTGAGCTCATATTTGAATATCTGGGATATTTTTGCGGCCTCCGACCTCGAACAATTATCCGAGCATGCATCCGAAATGTGGAGAAACAAAGATCTCTACTTTATTTCAAGCGCGGTCGCCGGGATCAAATTCTCCCAGGAGACTTACCGGCTTGGATTGGATCCTCTGCAAGAGGCGATGGATGTCTTGAGCCAGGTTTTGAAAAGATTCGCCAGAACGGGGCGGGCGATCTCTTGGGAAGAGCTGCAGGAAGTTTTTTCCAGGGACTTAGATTGGCGTTTTGAAAAATACTTTGACGCCGAAATTCCGATCTCTCCCTTATCCAAGCTTTTTCCACTCGAACGGTTCAAATGGTGGTTCGGATTTGGCGGCGCTGAATCGGCATTACACTCGCATCAAATCAATTTGCTTTCGCAGCTCGCATCTCAAACCCACGCGCTTGTCCCCCAATTTTATAATCTGGATCTGACCGTTTCAGATTTCCTGGATAAAATTAAAATCCCCGGCCTCAAGGATGAGGAGGCCGCTGAATTTATATTGCACACAGCGGATTTGGCAGAAATCCCCCTGCGAGACCCCTTCCACGCCTCCAAGACGGAAAAAGCCAAGGACTTGGCTCTCGCCCGTCACGCCATCGGAGATTCCTTGGCGCTTGCTCTTCGGGATTTCTCGGCGCGAGTTGGGGCCAAATCATGGGTCGTCCGCACCGGAATGGGGTTCGGAGACAAATACACCTGGTGGAATCCTAAAACGCGCATGGAGTCTCACGGAGAGAGGGAACATACGGGCCTCGATTTTGTGCTTTTTAACGACGCCGACGGTGCCCTGAATCAAATCAAGGGCCAAGAAATTCCTGTCTTTGTCTCCGGAAAAGTAAAATGGGTTTTTCAGGATCTCATGCAGCAGGCCGTGACGATTCAAATCGGCGGCGACGATTCTCCGGTGTTTATGACTTATATGCACGTCAAGCATCCCGACGGGACTTCCAACTTAAAACCGGGCGATATTGTCAATGCGAACCATTTGTTGGGAATGATCACGAATTCAAAAACGGCTTCTTCCATCATCGCGCCGCATCTGCATTTGAGCGTCTCCATTATTCCCTCCGCCCAAGACCGCGCCGAAGAAACCATGACCGATGACAAACTCATGGAATGGACGAGTGAGGGGCGGATCATTCATGTGAATCCTTTGGATCTCCTCCCGGCCGAACAACGCAAGGAAATGTTTATTGAGGAAAAATCCGTCGCGGACCTGAGCCTGGGTTCAATCCGTATCATCAGCACGGGCAAAACCACCAAGAGGCAGCTGCATCTCGCCCTTCCCGGATTAAGAGACGTAAGCCGGTTTGATTCTGTGCCCGACCTCAAACAAACCATTAAAGAAGCGGACATCGTGATCGTAAATAATCTTGAAGTCGTAGGCGAGGGCGGCGCTCTGGAAAGTTCATGGAAGATTCACAGCGAAGACCGGGTGATTTCTGCCTCTAATTTTTTCCAAGTCATCCGGCAAGTGAGCGCTCTGGAGAAGCTGCGGATGATTAAGAAACCGCAAGAACTTATTCTGCAAGAGTGGAAAGAAGAAATACCCCTGACCTTTCACGAACAGCGCTGGCTCGGAGCTTGCATTGCGTTCGCGCAGACGGGAAATATGAATGTGGGAATCGAAGATATGAAGATTCGGTTGATGGGTACCGAACGGGCGTTGAATGAGCTGGCGAATTATTCGTCCCGAGCCCAATT
>Ga0207125_10245_pt1 | contig 10761 bp, 10 predicted proteins | sample Alteio_BWMinHeat_19_FD_153556 | JGI IMG/M metagenome (GOLD analysis project Ga0207125, IMG submission 153556) | Enriched cells from forest soil in Barre Woods Harvard Forest LTER site, Petersham, Massachusetts, United States -... | ecosystem: Environmental > Terrestrial > Soil > Temperate forest >...
CCGTTCCTCCTTCGGGAGTTTATTCAACGCCTTAAAGTTCATCGTGGCGACTGCGAGGCCCCTCCATATAGATTTTTTATCAAAAACGCTCACGCCTCTGGCGTCCAATACAATGGGAGTGAAAATTCGGTTAAAAAAATAAATGCCGCCGCCCCACTGGACGGTCTCTGAAATAACCTCTTCAGTTGCTATTCCTGCCCCGATCCAAGGATTTCCCAGTATTTCGGCGGTGATCACGCCTTGAAAGATTGCTTCTGAAATAGCCGAGCCGATCAACCATAATTTCCATTTTCTTTTTATTTTGCCATACCCTCCAATCGTCACGTTCAATACCGCTGACACATCCAGTTTTTTCCCCAATCTGGACAGCTCGCTGTTTGTCATTTTCTCGCCACTGGTTGAAATATGAAGCTCCAGCATGGCTCGCTCCACGTCGGTGTCCGGCGCGAGTTCAAATCTTTCGGTTTCAACGAGCTTCTTCTCAAGTTCATGAGTCATATTGAGTTTAGTGATCTCGAATTGCCGTTGGACGATCATTTTCTCGTCGTGAGGATGGACAAAGTTTTTCGGAAGACTTTGAATATATTTTAGTTTTTTTATATTAAGGCCGCTCTGAATGGGAGCTACAGCGATTCGGAATTTACCATTATATTGAGGTGCAACGCCATGCTTTGACCACGTCGCGCAACCACATAAAAATAAAGTAAAGAAAAGAATTGCCCAGATTGTAGAATGCGAGCCATTACGGTAGGACGTCATAGACGCGGATTTCAGCCTGCTGCTTCCCTTGGTGAGGCACGGCCAAATAGAGATGGGCGCTCTCCGGCGAAAAAAATGAAGTGCGAGCCCCGTCTGCCGTTGCAACATTCGACAAAAGCCGATAATGGTCAGGGTCTGATTGCTCAAAAACATCAATGCTGCCGCTTCCTCCTGAAATATAAATGCGCTTGCGGCGCTCATCGTAAAAAACGTCGTCCGGGTCGCCTACGCATTTCATTCTGGCGATCATTTTGCCTGATTGTGAATCAAGCACGGCGAGACGGGCCGGAAAGCGGGTTCCAATGAACAGGCGGCGATGCGTTTCATCCAAAGCCATCGGATAATTAAAACTCAGGGCGGACGGAATTAAGGACCAATCCGAAGAGATTTTCCCGGCCTGCTTGTCGATAACAGCTACCCGGCTCGGGGGAAGATTAACGAAAATGTGGCAGCCAGAACTTTCAAGCTGAAAGGATTCCGGATGTTTTCCCAAAGAAATATCTCCCGCCCGCTTTAAGGTGTTAAGGTCGATTAAACCTAAGCCGCCGGTTCCGTAGCCAACATAAACCATCTTGCTCGAAGCGTCATAGCGCAGGTTGTCGGCGTCATTGGAAAACTGAATGCGATTAGTCCGTTCAAAAGACGATCCATCCAGAATGTCCACAGCCCCGCCTTCTCCATTGGAAATGATCAGCTTGTTCAACTCTTTGATGAACAAAATACCTTGCGGCTCATGCAAATCATTGATCGTTTGGGCTCTTTTCCCTGCCTTCAGGTCTATAACTTCAACCGTACTGTTCTCTAGGGCGGCCACAAAGAGCCGAGCGCCATCGAAATCTAAAGCAAAATGATCAATGCGGCCTTCCACGCCGGGAAGAGGAATTGTCTGAACCAACTTAAGTGGAGTAAATGCGGCGTTCCCCCAAATTGGAATCGTCAAAAACAATAATAAAAGTGTTAAGGAATTACGATGCAATGGCTTCTGAGTTGACAGCTTTGTGTTTTTCCATCAACAAGATTGTTACTCCAATCCCCATAACAAGCCCTCCGGTTAAGAGCTGCCGGGTTAAAAGCATCATGCCGCTCATCACCGAAATTCCGGCCCCGACAAATGGAGCAAAAGAAAAATAAGTCCCGCTCCGCGCGGCTCCAATGTGACTGAGAGCCAGCACGAAGAAAAACAGGCTCACACCATATCCCAGGAAGCCGACAAGCGAGGCGGGAGCAAGAATGCTTAAGGGCGGCATAGATTGTCCGAGCTTGAGAGCTATCGATATATTAGCGATACTGGAAAAGAGGCCTTTCACCATTGCAATTTGAAGAGCGTCACTGGCCGCAATCCGGTTTGTAAAATTATTGTCCAAAGCCCAGCCCAGGCAAGCTCCGATGATTAAAATCGGTCCCAAAAATTGGATCAGGTTGGGAGTTCCGGTCCAGGAAACTATAATTCCCCCCGCCAGAATGACCAGCCCTCCGATTAAAACTTGTTTGCTGAAAGGTTCGTTAAACAACACCCAAGCCAGAATCGCCGTAAAAAATCCTTCCAAGTTGAGAAGGAGGGAAGTGGTTGCGGAATCTGTCCGGTTCAAACCCGCCATCAATAATACAGGAGCCGCCAGACCGCCGAAACAAGTTGCGAAGGCAAGCCATTTCCAATCAGTCCCGTGCAGTCCCGCTGTTTTGTTGTCGCGTTGGAAATAGGTTGCCAGCAAACGTAATATTAAAAGTCCGACCCCAGAGGACAGATAAAGGACGCCCGCCAAGAGCCAGGGATTTATGCCGTTAAGCAGGTGTTTTGCGGCGGGTGTTGATGCCCCAAACAGAAATGCCGCCAGTAAAGCATACACCGTCCCCCGGCTTCGGGAGCTGTTGAGATTCAATGAGTGGAAAGAGAATCCAGAGCTGACCGGATGCCTTGGGCTAAATCCACGGTCTTCCCCTCGCCCCAGTAATGCAGGAACATCATTCGAGGTTTTTCATTTGTCATGTGATTATGGATCGCAACAATATTGATCCGCGCTTTACGGAATGCTTTCAACACGGGCTGCAGTTCATCCTCATGCATGGCAAAATCTCCAATCACCCGCGCGTTGTCGTCAGTTCCCATGAACGCGGCCCAGCTGTTCACTCCCATGGCGTTTCCCACTTCCATCCCCGACATCGTCAGGGTCCGGCCAAAGGTCCATTTGTAGACTCCTTGATTTGCCTCGCCGCTGGCTTTTAAGATCGCGCTGATTTTATCAGCGTTCAGCGATCCATCTCCGGCGCTTGGCGCGGGCAGGTGATTCGTTTTTCCCTGCTCTTTGAGCTTGACAAACACTTTGCCGATCGCTTGAGCCAGTTTCTCTTCGTCTCCCATGCCGCCCACGTGCATGAACATGACTTTAGGAGAATCCCAAAAGAAATGATTATGGAGCGCCGTGACCTCTAAACCATTATCCAGCGCGGCATCCATCGCCGGGTTCACTTGATCTTCCAGCAGAACAATATCTCCCATCACCATCGCGTGATCGCCCATCTTCGTAAATGCGGCCCAAGCTGTGAGGCCCATAGACGGCGGAACCTTGACTCCTGCGACGATGACGTTAATGTCCGAGCGGGGCACGCTGACTTTAAAAACACCTTCTTTTTCATTCCATTTTCCTTTAGCTCCTGTCAGCTCCTCAATTCGCGCGGTATTCAGGCTTTGGGCAAACCCGCAGACCTGTAGGGCAAAGCTCAAAGCAAAAACCGACAATCCTAATTTATTTATACGATTCATGTGGACGCCTCCATTTTAATGTTTTAGAACCAGCCCAATCAGAGCGGCTCCTGCGATTAGGAAGGGCTCAGAAATTTTCAATCCTCTCCACAGTATGACAAATGCGGCCAAAGCAAGCGTTGCGGTGGGCAAATCTATGATGGACCGCTTACCAAGCACAAAAACAGCTCCCGTGATAGCTCCCACCGCAGTGGCAGTCACCCCATCGACAAATGCCGCAATGTCAGGGCGTTTCCCATATTTTTTAAAGTAAGGTGCCGGGATAATCGTAAATAGATAGCAAGGCAAGAAAGTTCCCAAAGCGGCAACGCTGGCGCCGGACAACCCAGCGACGATAAAGCCAATAAAAGCCACGGTGATCACGACGGGACCAGGGGTAATCATGGCGACTGCTACGGCATCAAGAAACTGCCGCTCATTCAGCCAGTGAAAATCTTTTACGACGCCCCCGTATAGGAATGGCACGATTGCCAGTCCGCTACCGAAGACGAAAGAGCCTGCCTTCAGAAAGAATAAAAATAGTTTTCCCAAGAGTTCAGGCGGGACGCTCAATAGAGCTTTCGGTTTATGGAGAAGTTTTGGAGGCGCTTTGATCAGCCACACCGCAATCCCTGCCAGAAGAAAAAATAGAACATTCTCCGACTCGGTGATGACGGTGATCATGGCAGCCAAGATATAAATACCCAAAAGCAGTCTATCTTTGCCAATTGTTTTTCTGGTAAGTTTATAGGAGCTGAAGGCGATGATTCCGATGACGCACGCGCCCACGCCATAAAATACAGCCTGCATCCACGCCAGCCCTTGATAATGGACGTAAGCCCAGCCCAATCCGATGACCATGAGAAAAGAAGGCAGAATGAAGGCAAGCCCGACAAGCGTCGCCCCGAGGATATGATAATCGACGTACCCGATATAAATTGCAGTCTGAGCAGCCAATGGACCGGGAGCAAGCTGGGCCAATGCCAAACCCTCTTTGTAATCCGACTCCGAAATCCACTTACGCTGCTCCACGAGATCGCGATACATGTAACCCACGAGCGCAACGGGACCGCCGAAGCCCAGGGCCCCGAGTTTCAGAAAATAAAAAATGAGTTTGGAGAGAGAGTATTTTTTAAAGGTCGATGGATCTTCTGAGGGATTCATGGGCTTATTATAACTTAAAGCTTCGATTTTGGGTCTTATGCAGGAATTTGATCTGCCAGGCTATATTAAAACATTAGATTTATACACAAGCCCGCAAGTATTGTGAGAATTGAAAAGACTAAAAATGTAAATATGTCTGTCTCAGATGCAAGCTTGAGCGGTTCTTTCCGAGTGGGATAATGATGAGAATATTCCTGATAGGTAATCATGAACGCTATGATGGACGCAATTGAAGTAAAGACTGTGCCAATAAGGGCGATAATCTTTATGGATATTTTCATGGCATTAGATCTGCACTTTTTTCCAACTTCCCTTATAAAAGACATACCAGCCCAGGAGGGCGATGAAGGCGTGCGCGGCCGGAATTGCGGCCAAGGCGCCAGTGGATCCCCAGCCGGGTTTCTTCGATAAATAATAAGCCAGCGGGATTTGAAAGATCCAGAAACATACAAAATTGATGACGGTGGGCGTGCGCGTGTCGCCTGCGCCGTTTAATGCCTGAGTCATCACCATGCCCACGGAATAGAAGATGAATCCGGAGCCGATGATGCGCAGCGCCTGCACGCCATAGACCATGACTGCGGGATCTTTGGTGAAGACGCCGATGATGGGTCCCGAGAAAAAGATGAACAGAAGCATCACGAAGCTCATAAGGATCGCGCTGTATCTCGCTGTGAGATAAACGCTTTTCTCGGCCCTTTCCGTATGTTTGGCCCCAAGATTCTGGCCGACCAGCGTGGCCGCGGCGTTGCTTAAGCCCCAAGCGGGAAGCATGAAAAAGATAAAGCTCCGGAATGCGATCTGGACGCCCGCCGAGGCGTTCGTCCCTCCGGTCTCGGCCACGAGCCGCACGAGGACGATCCAACTTCCGCTTCCGATCAGGAACTGGAGCGTGGCCGGCCAGGCGATCTTAATCAGGGAGCGGATGATCGTGGGGTCCCAGAAGAAATGCCGCAGATGAAACTTGAGAATGCCGCTACCTTTAAAGAGGTGATAGCTCTGATAGATGACACCTGAGCTCCGGCCGATGACCGTGGCAACGGCCGCGCCTTTGAGCCCGAGAAAATGAATCAGGATGGGACAGAGGATAATGTTGGTCAGACTTGCAATCCACAAACTTCGCATGGCCATGGCCGCGTCTCCCGCGCCGCGAAATATGCCGTTGATCAGGAAGAGAAGCATGATCGCCAGACTGCCGCCCAAAAGGATGCGCGTAAAGACGGCGCCGTCTCGGGCGACCTCGGCGCTCGCCCCCATGAGAGTGAGAATTTTATCGGCGAAGATCACTCCGGCGACGCTCACGATGACCGCAGCGGCCAAGGCGATCAAAAGCGATTGAGCGCCCGCATGCGCGGCGGTTTCCGGATTCTTCTCTCCGATCCTGCGCGCGACCATCGCGGTGGCCGCGGTGCTCAGGCCGATGGCCAGGGAATAAATAATGGTGATCACTGACTCGGTCAGCCCCACCGTGGCGATGGCGTTGGGTCCAAGCCTGCTCACGAAGAACATGTCCACGACCGCGAACACGCTTTCTAAGCTGAGCTCCAGGATCATTGGGATCGCCAGAAGGATCACCGCCAAGGAAATGCTTCCCTGCGTAAAATCCTGATGCTCGCTTTTCAGCGATTGTTTGAGGACGGAAAAGATTTTTTTTATGGCTTAGCTCTGCGCGACGTAATGCAGAATCTCAGAAACAAAACTTTGGTACTTGATTCCCAAATGAGCTGCCTTTTGCTTAATATGCTTCAAATCATTGCTGTTGACGCGTACATTCAAAACCGCGTCCTTTCTGCGTGAGGCCACAGCTTGCGCGATGCGTTTAAAGTCCCCGGAATCAATTTTAAAGTATTCTCCTTTGATCAACGCATTTTCAATGGCCGCTTCCTGCTTGGTCAGTTTCAGTTTTTTCATGGCTCTCTCCTCCTATAAATCCTCGTGTATTTTCTGCTTTTGAGAGACTCCATTCTATTGGCTTCACTTAGGAAGTATAGCAGAATACAATTGTATATACAACAGTAGAAAAATTAGGAAGAATAGTTAACTAGTCTGCCCTAATGGCTTCTTCTTCATATGCGAGGGAAGTGGACAGGTCACGATAAGCGTTGATTTGCTGCTGAAGGGTGGTAACCACCTGTTCTGCCAGTCCAATGGAATCTGCGCCGGCAATGAAGCGGCGCGGCGGCTCCTTCTGGCTTGCAATCTTTATTAGTGCCTGGGCGAGCTTGGCAGGATCGCCGGACTGCTTCCCGTTCTGCGCCTTCCAAAATTGCATTTGCTGCGCTCTACGTTCACTATAATCCTCGATCGGATGCTCAGCGTAATTCGTCGACTCCTCGGTTAACAGTTTAGTTCTGAAGAAGCCCGGATTAACAATAGTGGTATGGATGCCAAACGGCGCGATCTCACCTTGCAGCGATTGCATCCAACCCTCAAGCCCAAACTTCGATGCTGAGTAGGCGCTACAAAACTCAAAGCCAGCGAGGCCGGCTGACGACGAGATCGAGATAATCAGACCTGAACGCTGCTTGCGCATGACCGGCAGGACGGCGCGAGTTACGTTCATTGGGCCGAAGAGGCTTGCCGATAATTGCCGCTCAACCTGCTCGGGCGTCAGTTCCTCAAAATAGCCTGCATAAAAGCTGGCTGCATTGTTGACCAACACATCGATACGGCCAAACCCCTCAACGGCAGCTTTAACGGAAGCTTCAGCATCGGCTGGCTTTGTAACGTCCAGTTTGGCAACCATTAATTCTTCAGCCTTACCCAGGGCTTTAGCTACTTTATCGGTATTACGGCCAGTAGCTATAACCTTATAACCTGCGGCCAAAGCGGCTTTTGCAATATCCAGTCCCATCCCGCGCCCCGCGCCCGTAATGAACCAAACCTTACTGTTTTTCATAATATCTCCATTTTTTTCGTTATACGGGCGGAACCTCTAGTTCTCGCGCTTCATCCGCTTTCAGCGAGACCTTTTCACTTGAGGCGCGCTTGCGGCCTCTCTTTCGGAAATGGCTTTGATTTCGGCCAGGCCTTTTTCAAAGTCGCCGCCCACCATCTTGTCCATACTCATAAACATGCATATGGCTTTGCTTATGAAATTTTTTTTCCCGGACATGGTCCAGCTCATCACGGTCCCTTGGCCTTCCGGCATAAACGTAAACTCGGTGGTGTTCACGCCCTTGAAGGGCTTGAAGAATTCCAAATTGATCAAGATGAGTTCATAAGGGCGGCTCTCGGTGATGGTCATGCGCCCCGCGCCGACATCCTTATTTCCATCCCAGGAGAACTGCGCGCCTTTCCCGGCCGGTGCGCCTTCAAAGGAATTCTTTGCCTGGGGATCCTTTTTTGCCCAAGGAGACCAGGCCTCCCATTTATGAAAATCGTTGACTTGGCGGAACACGATCTGGGCAGGCGCGTTCATCTTCGCCGTCCGATTGACGCTAAACTCCGAGGGCTGCCTGGCCACCACGACCAAGAAAACGACGATGATGACGCCCAGCCCGATAATTATTTTTTTCAGCATGATGCCTCCTTGATTTTTTCGTTGGATAGTGTTTCACTTCAGCTTATTTATAAGGGCCCGCAAGATGCCGTGCAGCCAGCGCACATCGGTGGATTGAAGTTTCCACTGCAGGAAAGACCGCCGGATTTTTTGCGCTTTTTGCTGGGGGGAATCCCCGCTTAAATATCCCGCCGCATCGAATAATTCCAAAACCTGTTTCAAAAGCCTCTCGCATTCGTCGGATGTGGCCAGGCCGCTGTTCATGGGTCCCGCGTCCATGTTCTCCCGGGAAAATTCATAACAGCACAAAGCCACTGCATGCGACAAATTCATCGAAGGCTGCTTGGGCGATGTCGGAATGGTCAAGGCCGCGCTGCAATGCTCCAGGTCTTGTTTGCCGAGCCCTGTCTTCTCCGGCCCGAACAGAACGGCGATCTTGAGCCTCTTTCCGCCCGCCTGTTTCCTAAGATAGTTTTTCAAATCCGGAAGCCTCACGACGGTCCGCTTCATCTGCCGCTCGCGGACCGCGGTCGTTCCCAAAACCAATTGGCAATCCCCGACCGCCTCCCGCAACGTTTTCACCGCCCGGGCGTTCAGCACCAAATCTTCCGCTCCCACCGCCGAGACCGTTTCCCGCCAGATCGGCTCGTAAGGGTCCACCACCACCAGATCCTCAAACCCAAAATTAGCCATCGCGCGCGCCGCCGCCCCGATATTCAAAGGATTCCTCGGCCGCACCAAAACCACCCGCAGAGACACTTCTTTTCTTACTCCTTCTCGATGGTGAAATCTTGAATCCCGTCTTCGTCGATCTGAACTTTAATCAGGATGGGATGGCAGCAGTTTTCACAATCTACCACAAACTTCTGCTTCTTGCCGCCGGTGAAATCCACCCGGCTGACATTGTTCGCCCCGCAGTAAGGGCAATTAAAGGAGAGGTCCTCTTCAAGCTGGTCCATGGTCAGAGCCTTAGTGGAGATTAGGGGTAAGTCCACATTGGCACCCACTTCACGATTCCTTGAGGCTTTTTAAGTGCCTTTCATCTAGCCTGATAACAGGCTAGAAATTCAAATGCCTATCCCTAAATTTTTCCTACGCCTTCGGGGTGATATTCTGATTAACCTGGAACACATTCCCAGGATCAACCTTCGCTTTGATCTTCTGCAGCCTGGCATAGTTAGGTCCGTATGTGGCCTCCACGCGCGCCGTTCCTTCGTCCATCATGAAATTGACATAGGCCCCAGGCGCCGAAAAGGGATGCACCGCGTCCCAATAATCCTTGGCCCACTTCGTGATCTTGTCCTTATTTGCCGGATCCGGATCCACGCCGATGATCACCTCGGCCCATTTTGTCTTTCGGTAACTGAAAGCCGTGTCGCCGCTCCCCACCCGATGAACCGCTCCATTGATCGGATACAAATGCATCGAAGACCACATCGAAGGCAATTTGGAGCCGTGCTTGACGTGCAGAGCGATGGATTCCTCCGTAAGATGATCTACGAAGTCAGCTTTCCAATACCATTGCAGTCCCGGGGTGTACAGCCCATCGAACAGACTCTGCAAGGCCGGAAACGGTACGGGACCCACACCAACCAAGAGCGGCTTGGCCCACTTTTCCACCGGCTTGAGCAGTTCCGCCGTGCGTTCGGGGCTTGCGGTCGAGCACCAGACAATCCCGCAGACGGTTCGCATGTGCAGGGGCTTGGGAAACATATCGACCGGAGGCACGATCATGAGAGCAAAGAACCCGGTAAGCTCTTCCGGCGCCGTGGTGATGAACCGCTCATATTCCTTCATCACGGCCGGCGCGTCTTCCACAGCATAGAAAATCGGCCCCGCCATCACTGTGCTCACCGGATGCAGGCGGAAGGTGAACGATGTTACGACTCCAAAATTGCCGCCGCCGCCGCGGACAGCCCAGAATAAATCTGGGTTCAGCTTTTCATTGGCCGTGACAAAGCTTCCGTCCGCTAGAACCATATCCACGGACAGTAAATTGTCTATGGTCAAACCATATTTGCGCGACAGGTGGCCGATTCCGCCGCCCAGAGTCAGGCCTCCCACGCCTGTCGTCGAAATGATGCCGCTTGGAGCCGCCAGACCGAAGGGATGCGTCGCATGGTCCACGTCGCCCCAGACGCATCCGCCCGGCACTTGTGCTGTCTTGTCTGCAGGATCCACACGCACGCCTCGCATTCGTGACAAGTCAATCACCAGGCCGCCGTCGCAACTCCCCAGCCCCGGACCGTTATGTCCCCCGCCGCGCACCGCAAGCAGGATCTTGTTAGAGCGCGCATGGTTTACGCACGCCATCACGTCGGCAACGTCGACGCACCGTGCGATCGCCGCCGGTTTCTTATCGATCATTGCGTTATACAGCTTTCGGACCTCATTATAATTTCCATCACCCGGTTGAATCAGGTCTCCGCGCAACTGGGACTTCAAGGCGGTATAATCTGTCATTGCCACTTCCTCCTTATCCGATTTGGCATCCATGATGGGGGATGTTGTTGCAAAGCGAGAAAAAGTCGTTTGACAACTGTAAAAAAATTGGGGTGGCTGGGGGGAGGAAGTTAGAACCTTTTTAAAGGCCGCT
>Ga0207125_10241_pt2 | contig 10735 bp, 9 predicted proteins | sample Alteio_BWMinHeat_19_FD_153556 | JGI IMG/M metagenome (GOLD analysis project Ga0207125, IMG submission 153556) | Enriched cells from forest soil in Barre Woods Harvard Forest LTER site, Petersham, Massachusetts, United States -... | ecosystem: Environmental > Terrestrial > Soil > Temperate forest >...
ACGCCAGCAGATATCGAGGTGCGCGCTGGAGATGTCCTGCGCATCCCGAAGAGACCGGGATTCGTGCTCGTCAGCGGACTGGTCTCCCGAACCGATGTTCGGGCTGATGCGGGCCGCTGCGGAACTGGTCTCGATCTGCCGAATCAATTCTTCGCGGCTTTTCTCTTCAAGTTTGCGGACTTCTTCGCGGATCAGAACTGCGCCCGCAGGATAGCTGGCCTCGCGAAATCCATCGGCGCGCCGCAAAATCGAGCTGAGCCGTTCTCCCTGCTCAAAGCCGTAGGTACCCGGATGTGCCACTTCGCCCTCGATGGTGATGGAGGCGCCGATATCGTTCCATCCCGTGAGCTGGTGTATGGTAAGCACGTCGCCCGCCTTCAACGGCACATCCGAATTACGATCGCCGCGGTTAACGGCATCGCCAATGTGGATCGATGTTCTGTTGCTGACCACCTTGGTGCCACCAACCAGCTGATAGCTCGTGAGATCGGCGTCGCCGAGAAGGGCGCCGCGCTTGAAACCGCCAGCCATGCGTACCAGCTGCGCCGCGGTCATGCCCTGAGGAAGCGAGTAGGTGCCGGGACGCAACACCTCTCCGCCGATCGTCACCTTGGGAGCGTCAGACTCATAGCGGCCGAAGACTCGAACGGTGTCGAAGGGCTGGAGCGCGAGGTTTTCATTGCCGATCAGCACATCCGGCACGCGAAAGTTGATCGTCTCAGGGTGAAGATCGGGCGGCATGAGACGCACGATTTCGCCACGATCTGCCGGTTCGGGTAGCAGGTCCTGATAACTATGCAGAACGTCGGTCAACTGCATGCCGTCGCGATAGGCCAAGCGCCCTGGACGAGCCACATGGCCTTCCAGGTACACCAGGCGGTTGCTATACGGCAGGATCGAGGAGACCTGCACCCGGTCGCCATCATGGACCAGGAAGGCGGCGATCGCTGCTCGTGCTTTTTCGGGACTGCCCGCGGTTGGAAGATCCAGGGTCACCGTCTCGCGCTGCTGGTTCGCATCGACACGGTCCACTACGATGTGACCCAATTCGGCAGTCACCATGGCGCCGCCCGCGTCTTCGAGCAATTTTTCCAGGGTCGTACTGCCCTTGAGCTCATAAATCGCGGGCCGCCTCACCTCGCCGTATACCGCGATCTGCGCTCCAGCCGGAGGCACCAGCAGCGTGTCGCCCGCAACAATACGCTCCTCGCTGTCAACTCCGTGCAACAGAAAATCGTACAGGTCAATCTCACCGACCAACTGCTTGCCTCGATAGTGCTGTAGTACCCGCAAGGAGCCCACAGCAGTCGGCCCGCCTGCCGCATAGAGTGCATTCAGCGGCGTTGAGAGGGAACTGATGTCGTAGGCGCCGGGACGCTGCACGTCCCCCACGACATAGATCCGAATGCTGCGCAGGCGAGCCACCGTAACTGACACTTGCACGTCGCGGTATTGCCGCTTCAAGGCCTGCGTGATCGAGCCCTGAACGCGCTCCAGAGTAAGGCCGGCCACTTGCATCATGCCTGCTTCGGGGAGAGCGAGCTGACCCTCGCGGTCGATGACCCGGTTGAGGCTCTGCGAGATGCCGCCCCAGAGATCGATGGTCAAAGTGTCGCCAGGCCCGACGACATAGCCTGGACCAGCGGGGACATCCAGCGGAGTTGTGCGTCCGTTTGGGATCAGCTGGTTAGTTGAATAAGCATCACGGTGCACAAACATGTTCGAGCCGAAGCGCCGCAGTTGCTTATTTTGCTGAGGCAGCTGGGTATATAGATCGCGAAGGGAGAGCAGATTGTAGGGAGTCGGCCGGTGCAAGGCCTGGGGTTCACTCGTAGAGTTGGGCGGCGCGTTGGGGCGCAAGATCTTCTGTTGGGAGAATGGAGTATTGTTCTGAACGACTCTTCCGTCCCTCGCACCCGTCCCGGCGATCGATGTTCCCTCGGGAAGCATGCCCTGCATTGTGCTTGTGGTTTGCGATTGCTGCCCCGACTCCGAAATCGGCGATGACGAAAGTTCGTCTTCGGCATTTCCATCCACGGCATTCATTCCCAGGCCGTCGTCCGTCGCATAGCCGCGCGTCCTGAGGAAGATAGTGACCTTAGTGCGTAGGTCTTGACTCGAAGCGAGTTTACTGTAGAGCATCTCGTCAGTGATGGAGTCGGGTTGGACGGGAGTTCCTTGCTGGTTGGCCAAGTCTGCTATTTGCGACTTCAGCTCGATCATCGCGTCGGGGTTCTCATGCAAGATCGCGAAAATCTGGTCAGCTGAGAGAGGTGCAGTCGTCAATCCCAAGCTGGCTGGCGCGTTTGGATTCTGATTCGCCGGGAATCCCGCTGCCGCGCCCGTGCTGTTTCCCTGAGCATCGTTGGCCCCCACCGCTGAGCCGGAATTGCCGCTTGCGTTACTGGGTGAGCTCTGCCCGGCCTCACTCCCATTCGAGGAAAAGGGCGAAGCTGATGTTGGGCTGGATGGTGAAGTTTGTTGCGGATCCGCTGCCGTCTGCAGGAAGAGTACGCTCGCAATCAACCATGCGAGGTGGCGTGTTCGCCGGGAGGTAAATAGCATCAAGTTGGAGGGCATGATCATTGGGCAAGTCCGTTCAGGTGCTGCCGCCAACGAAGGAACTCAATCAGGTAGCGGAAGCCTTCCACTGCGTGAAAGCGCAGGCGGAAGAAGATGAACCTCAATTGACCGCGATATCGCCGGAGGCGCGCCGCGAACGTTTCATTCACGGAAGCTTGCACAACGGCCGGCGGAAGGCGAAGGGGCAAGAGTGCCCGTCGCAGCGATCGCCTTTTCGCGATTCCGGCGGTTTCAAGTTCCTTCTGGAGCAACAGGTACATCTTGTTGCCAGGAAAAGGGGCGAAGACCGATTGGCGACCATACAGTTCAACCCAGAGGCGCGCGGCGGGTGGCAGGCGGTTGACGGTCCAGTTGGTCAACAGTTCCGGAGCAAAGCTGCCCATCACCTGGCCGATCAGCAGCGTGACTACCCCGAGTGCTATCGGGGCAATTGGACGCTGCTCAGCGTGCGATCGCAACTCGCGCCAGAAGGCATGGTCGCCGGCGCGCATCATCACGTGACGCCGAAACTCGATGAGGTGCGCGGTTCGCGAGAACTCGCTGCATACGTGTTTGTAAAGGTGCTGACCTTGCCCTAGAAATAAGTCGATGGGGGAAAGTACGGGCATGTCGATGCCATGAAAGTACCGTCTCTCGATCCGCGAGAGAAGCGCGTCTCCACCCGCTGAATCGGTCTCGATATGGAGTTCCACGGTGCGGTGCGACAGGGCCTTGTAGAGGTCTCTCAACGAAGTACCGGCGCTCTCGTCCTTCTTGAACTCCCAGCTTCTGCCACTGATGGCACGCAGGAGATATCCTCGGGCTTCCAGAATTCGCCGTGCCTGCTGCGCACTGCTCTCCGCCATCAGGAAATCCAGATCCAATTGCGAACGCAGTTCCAATGCGGGGACAGAGTGTGGCCACAGAGAAAAACCCTTCAGCGTGGCATAGACCATTCCCGCGCTCTGAAAGGCTCGCTGGATCTCAGCAGACTCGGAGATCATGGCGTGCATTCGCGCCGTGTTGTCGATGAGGTTCTGTTGCAAGCGGGCAACTACCTGTGGCGGAAGCAGGCCACCTAGACCCAGCTGACTAAGGCGATCGAAGAAGTACAATGCCAAGCCACTTGTATCCAGCCACAACAGCAATTGGTGCCACTCCGCGTCTGAGAGTTGTAACAACAGCAGGCATTGCTCCGACACTGGATCGCAGAAGGTCGACAGCACAGCCTCGCGCAATTGCCGAGCGCGGTCCAGCGGATACCTCGACGGATTGGTTCGGGGGTTGTTCATGCCGGTCAATGCGAGTACTCCTCCGGTTCGCCCAGACTTTCGGCCGGCGGCAGGTGCCGCAGATACACTACGATTGACCAGATCTCATCGTCATTGAGCGTGCCCTTCGAGCCCGGCATACCCGATGGCCAGATGCCGTAGTCGATCACCCACTTCAGTTGTCCGTCGGTGTAAGCTTGCACGTCTTTGCTCGATAACAATGGCACCGGCGGCGACATGCGGCCGGCGAAGGGCACCCCCGTATTTTGTCCGTCCAGCCCGTGGCAGGCGGCACAGTAATGGGAGAAGGCTTCTTTGCCGTCAGCAACGGTTGCGGGCGTGTTGCCCAATGGGTTCTTCTGCGCCTTGTTAAGCACGAAGACATTTCGCTTGGCAATCGTCATAATGGATATCTCCAGGCCCTTTGGCGGGTTTGCCTTGCAGCCGCCCAGAAGGCTCATCAATGAGCCGACAGCGAAGATAACTACGGAGACTCGTCTCATCTCCTACTCCACGTGCAGAGTTAGTTTCATGCGGCCATGGCCTGATCCGCAGAAGACAGAGCACTGACCTACAAAGTCACCGATTTTGTCTGGAGCGAAGGCAATCTGTCCGATTTGGCCCTTGTCCACCTTGACCTCAATGCCAAGTTCGGTGAAGCGCAAACCGTGCGCTGCATCCACGCTCTTGAGGGCTAACACCACCGGTTGGCCTTTTCTCACCGTGATGTCGGCGGGTGTAAAGTCAAACCGCTTCGCAATGATTTCAATGCGGGTCGGACTGTTTTGAGCATGCGCCGCATGAAGAACAGTCAATGCAGTGATCAGCATGATCGCGAAAACGAAAGATGCAATAAACCTCAATTTCATGCGAGGGTCCTCGTTGGAACATCTGGTGACAGAGTCGTCCCGCTCTGTCTCTCGTCTTCGTAGCCAGTCTGCGAATTACGTTGGCACGAGAGCAACCAGCTGTTGTGAATGTAAAGAGCAACCACCAGAGTGTTGTCATGTCGCTGTAAGGCGGTTGTCACCCTCTTGTTGCTATTGGTGGGCGTGATGTCTGTTCGCATACGGCCTGCTCGCGACGATGATTCGCCGGCTCATTGTGCTCGAATTCCTCAGGTTCCGGCTGAAGTGACGAATAAATGACAACATAGACACGAGCACGCGACACTCAGCCGGGCGCCACGCACTAAGTTGTAAGATATGTCGCGTTCTATACATAGTTACTATCTATCGACAATGAGACGGTCGCCGAGACTGCTTGCCGTCGCTCTGGCGTTGGGCTGGGTCGCGCCACATCTTTCAGCGCAGAACCTGCCCTTGCTTTCAGGAGGTGTTGGTTTTCTCTCCAGCACAAATGGCGGCAACACTACATACTTGCCAATCATCGAACCTCTGCTGGCTGCACCCATCGGTCGCCACTTTCTTATCGAGTCACGTGCAGCGCTAACGGAATCGTTCTCGCCCAGAGTGGATGGGCACGCGGGCTATGACCACACCCACTTCGTCGGCCTGACTTATCTTCAAGGAGACTACGTAGCTTCGCGGCACTTCACCGTCGTCGCGGGCACCTTTCTGCTGCCATTTGGCACTTACAATGAGCGTCTTTCCCCGGTATGGATTGGCAACTTCCAGGATGGACCACTGATCAGCAGCCTTGGCCTGCTCTCGACCGGAGTTGGTCTTGGCGGCCAGCTCCGCGGCTCCGCTATTTCACGTCATAAGTACTCCATTGATTACGCAAGCTACTTTTCTGCGCGCAGTGGGAATCAGCAGTTCAACTCCGAGCGCTCCTTCGGCGGCCGAACCAGTCTTTACCTGCCCGAGACTCGCCTGGAAGTCGGCTTGTCCTATGACCGTAGCTTGCAAGGCACCCATGAGAACTTTTATGGCGCGCATGTCTGGTGGGAGCCGAAGGACACCGCGTTTCGCCTGCGCTCGGAGTTCGCGCGAGGCCATCATGCCCAGGGGTACTGGATCGAGGCGGACTATCGTACCCGGGCATTCGGAGGCCTCGATAGTTTCATGGGCCGCTTCGAGCCACTCTTCCGCATGCAGCAGACATTCCGCCGAGATACGATCGTCAGCGATGGGCTACCGCTCGTCAACACGCAACGTGCGGACTTCGGCCTCGACTATAACCTGCCGCATAACACCAGGATTCTCACCAGCTACTCTAGGCAGTTGTCTTCTGCCGGCAATCGCAATATTTGGGAGACCGGAATTGTCTACCGCTTGCTCTTCCCAGCCTGGAAGGGTAAATGACCATGAGCCGGAAGCATCTTATCTCCAGCCTTCTTCCTGGCGTGCTGCTACTGACTGCGATCTCCGTGTCTGGGCAATCCATGCACGCGGACCGTTCGCACGCGGCGGCCGCTGCAAGCAAGACACAGGTGAAGACTACTGCCGGTGCACACCCGCAGAATGATGGAGAGCGCGTTTTTCAGCAGAACTGTTCGCGTTGCCACACGGCGCCGGACGGCTTCTCGCCGCGCATCTCGGGCACGATCGTGCGTCACATGCGGGTTCGCGTTTCGCTCAGTCAGCACGACGAAGAGGAGTTACTCCGCTTCGTCAATCCATAATCGGACACCAGGGCGCAGGACCATGCGGCCCGCGACTACGTGCGTCGTCGGGCAGCGTGCGTCGACTTTCGATCATGGCATAGATGGTTGAACAGTGAAGTATTAGCTCTCCAGGCGGGCTGGTTTGACCGCGTCCATGCCAAGGTGCCGAGGAGGCATTCAGAACTCCGCAACACGCGAGCGCTTCTCTTCCGGGCGATGGCTTGGTCCGTACTCGTAGGGTAATCGTCTAGTTGCTCAGTGGCGCCATGAAGGTACCGCGAGTCTACATCCGCCGATAGCAGCCGTTCATGGCAGCACTACGGCGCTTGGGGCGCTGTTCGTAACGTGGCTGCTAATGTCATCCAAGCCTCGCAAGACGGTAAGGCGAAATATAGTCTCGCCCGACCGGCTACTTACGAGCCTTACGTCTCCTCCGTGCTCGCGAGCCGCGCTCCACGCCAGCGTTAGCCCCAGACCTGCGCCCTTTTGTTTACCTTGGCTGACAAAGGGGTCGAAGAGGTTCTCGCGGATGCCCTCTGCAACTCCAGGGCCGCTGTCGGTGACGCTGACACTGACTGTTTTCTCGTCGGAGCCGATGGTCGCACTCACCTCGTGTCGCTCCTTGCTCGCACGTGCCGATTGGCAGGCATTCAACAGCAGGTTGAAGACCGCCCGCTCGAGGAGCCGGCTATCGACATAGGCTGCCGTGTCGATCTGACGATGCTCAAGCTTTATCGAGACCGCCTCAGCATCTGGATGCGTCCGTACCAGCGAGACCGCCCGCTGCACCAGAGAGCTCATAGTGTTTGGCGTGCGGCGCAAAGCTGTACCTGTGCGTCCAAAGATAAGCAGCGAGTCCAGCATGTCGGTGGTTCCATTCACGGCCAGGCGAATATCTTCGAACAGCTCTGCCCGCTCGTCTGCAGGCAAGATTGGAGAGGCCAGGAACTCGGCGCTTGCGTAGATCGCCGCAAGGTAGTGTCTAAGATCGTGGGAGACGGAACTTGCCATGCGGCCAATCGTAGCCACGCGTTCGGATTCAAGTAAGGCACGGCTCTTCTTTTGAATCTCGTCCCGCATCGCGGCGAACACGCGGCTGAGATGGCGCACCTCTCGAGTGCCACCTGCCGGCAATAAGAATCTAAGATTGCCATCTCCGAAGGCAAGCACTTCGGTAGCCAGCAACTCCAATGGCCGGGTGACCATCCGCGCCAACAACAGCATGAGTACGGATCCGGCGCCGGTTGCCAGTATGCTGGCCAAAAAAAAACGAGCCGCTGGATTTCTCTCTCTGCCCGGTTTGCCTCATCGAATGACTTCATTACGATGAGGCGCAGCGGAACGCTGGCGCCATCTGTCAAATCCTCACTAATGGCCAGAAATTGTTCACCATCCAGTTTCGGGATGGTTTCGCCATTGCGCCGCTGCGACGAAACCCATTTCTGTAATGCATCCTGCTTCACTTTAGGCAAGGTACTAACGGCGACGCTGTCGCCCGCAACGAATGCAGCTTCTGCACCCGCGCCGCGGCCGATCTCGAGGAGGAAATGGTGGTCGATTGAGTAACCGCTGACCACGTATCCCAAAAGAGTTCCACTCTTCTGGCTACCAAAGTAAAGTGGCCGCACGGAATACGCATAGAGGTTTCCGTAGCTGAGCAAATAGTGTCGCCTCGGATCGGCGATTACTGCCTGGAGGTCATGCTTGAGGGCGTCGGTATCCACTCCTTGCGCGTCCGCACAGAGCACGCGGTTGTCGACGTCGGCCAACGCGAAGAGGTTTTTGCCACTGATTCTCCAGAAGTCCGCCCCCACATCGGCAATCGTCCGGGCGTCGCTAGTGGTCATCAAAGCCTTGAGGCTGGGGAGATTGGCCAGCAATGCGTTTTCCCGCTCGAGATCCGAGAGTCGGTGCTCTTCCAGGTCCTGGAAGGTCTCTACAGAGTGTCGCAAATCCATCGCCACTGTCTTTTGCACATTCAGGCGCAATCGGTTGCGAACAATCAACAGGCTGGAGACAGTCGTCCCCGCCATGATAAGCACGAGCGAAGTCAATAGCAGGACGCGCGTTCCGATCTCCGGACCGCGTATCTTGCTTGACACAGAGCCCTCTTTACGGGACAAACTTATATCCCGCGCCATGTACGGTCAGTAGATGCCGAGGCTCAGTCGAATTCGGTTCCAGTTTCTGCCGCAGTTTCAGCATCTGGTTGTCGACCGTACGCGTGGTCGGATACGAGTTGTATCCCCACACCTCGTTTAACAATTCTTCACGCCTCAGAACACGTTCGGAGTTATCGACGAAGTACTTCAGCAGCTTAAACTCATGCGCGGTTAGCGCGATCCGATTGCCTGCGCGCAGCGCAATCATTTTGGCAAAGTCGATCACGCAATCACCGAAACTGCAACTCGTTGTCGCGGTCGCCGGCTTCTGGCGGCGCCTGATGGCTCCCTCTACCCGTGCCATCAGCTCGCGGGGACTGAATGGCTTGGTCACGTAATCATCCGCACCTAGCTCTAACAGCAGGACCTTGTCGACAACTTCGCTGATCGCACTCACAACGACGATGGGCATCACGGGTTGTTCCGCCTTCATCGTTTTACAAAGTTCGCGGCCGACGATATTCGGGAGCATCAAGTCCAGGATGACCGCTGCCGGCTTGATAGCACGAAATGCATCGAGTCCGGCCTGGCCGTCGCTGCACACTACAACAGAGTACCCTTGTTCGCGAAACATGCGCTGCAGCACCTTCTGCATACGGGGATCATCTTCGACCACGAGGATCTGGGCACGCGCCCCTCCGGCTTGCTCTTCTTTGAGTTCCTCGGTCACACTCATGTCGTTTTGCAACACAATTCTCCTAATAGCGACTTCAACGTGCAAAGGTCCAGAAATTTGGAAACATATATTGGATATCCTGGCAGCGGTATTGTCCGCAAAATTTTTCAAGTTGGGATGCGAAGGGGTAGAGAAATGCAGGTGGTTTGACTGTCACAATCCTGGATTGAGGCTCTCGATTTTCGAAACGGCCCACGCAGCCAATGCAGCCTGTGTCGGATCCGAGTGCCGCATGGCCCGCAGCGCCGCTAGCGCCGCGATATCGCCTTGCCAGGCCACAATGCGGATGGCCCGTTCGCGGACCTCGCTATCGTCGTTGCGAAGTGCCTCTCGCACTTGCGGAAGAACCGCGGGTCCGCCTTGTACTAACATCCACTCGGCTTTGTCGGCAACCTCTGAATCAGTCGACCCCAGGGCCCGGACCGCCTCCTTGGCATCCGTTCCAATTCGATCCCACAACCGGAAGGCCGCCACGACGCCGTTCATTTGCGAAAAGTCCTCGCTTGCTGCCTGGGCCTCCAGTTCGTGCGTTGCGGCGGCACCATCCAGCTTCGAGATCGCTTGAATCATTTTCATTTGGCAGCGGAAGGAGGCCATGATTTGTGCGATCTCAGCCGAAGTGAACTGAGGTTTTCCGCGACTAATGTAATCATCGTAGATGACACGTTCGCTCCGCATCTCGGTGTGGAGTTGCGCCGGGACTGCTCTCAGAGCCTCTAGCGGCTGATGATATGCCAGCGCCAGCGCAGCTGATCCACGCACGGCGGGATCAGGGTGGGAGAGCAAAGGTAGCAATAAATCGGCGCTCGCGTCACCATGCGCGCGTTCGAGCGCGAGCAACACCTGTTGTAGCACACTCGGGTCCTTGTCTTGCAACAAGGGAAGCAGGGTGCTCGTAGAAGCGTCAAGCTGCCCCAACGCCCAAGCCGCGTTCGCCCTGGCATTCGGGTTGTTGGCATGCAGAGCATCGGCAAAGGCCGCTACAGGCGTAGGCGGACGCGCCGTGACCAACGCCAGCGCAGCGGCCCGCGACACTTGGTCGTCCGCGTCCATGAGCCAGTGCGTGAACTGCTTCTGCAGAGGAAATCCACGATATCGAGCCAGCTCGAGAATTGCCTGTGCCCGAGCGCCGCTCTCTCCGCTCTGGGCCCTCGAAGTCAGCTGCTGCAGCTTGCCTTCCACAGGCCTGCCGACGGCTTCAGCACCCAAGCGAGGGTAGTCCACGTTGATCCCGTCAACGCCTGCGGCTACGGCGGCCTTCATGGCCTCCAAGTCCATCCCATGATGATTGGCCGAGAAGTTCGCCACGACCGTCTTGCCTTCGGAATGGTAGGCAGTGACCTGCTGCGCCGTTACACCTGGCTGTACCCACGCGGCGACGTCCTCGGCGTTTGCTTGCGGGTAGAGCTGCTTCACGTCCGCCCAATCGCCACCGAACCTTACGCGTTGCAGCATGCCCTCGGTCTTGAGCAGTTCCAGCACTTGCGCTCCAATC
>Ga0207125_10246_pt1 | contig 10734 bp, 8 predicted proteins | sample Alteio_BWMinHeat_19_FD_153556 | JGI IMG/M metagenome (GOLD analysis project Ga0207125, IMG submission 153556) | Enriched cells from forest soil in Barre Woods Harvard Forest LTER site, Petersham, Massachusetts, United States -... | ecosystem: Environmental > Terrestrial > Soil > Temperate forest >...
GTTAGGCCCGTTCCCTATCCGCGCTTCCACGCACGGCATGCCGTCGCAATCAACCAAAGGCACCTCGGTCGCAAATTTCACCCCTCCCGAGTTCTGCGCGAGCGCTTGCGTCACCGACAGTGTCAGAAGCGCGGGAATAAAACAGATAGGCAGCAGCATTCGGCGCATGAGCATGAATGTTCCTCTTGAACAAGAATCTGGATTTGTCGCCATTCGAAGTGTGACGCTCCGCTTCGGCAATCGTTAGCTTACAGGGAAAACCGGAATAGAAGCGAAACCCAATGAACTTTTTTGGCGGAGCCGATGGATTGTTCTTTGCCCCTTGAAGAAAAAGCGGAGAAAGACCGCTAAGTTCCCTCGCCAATAGCCACTTGCTTATTTTTCTAATGTCCTTCATTAACCCATGAAGGCCCTTCGCGCACGCGATGCCCTATTTTGGCGGCGGAGCCGCGGAGGGAGGCACCGGCTTACCATCAATTGTGTTTGGCTCCATCAGCTCGATGCGAGTGCCATCCGGATCAAACAGATTCGCCTGGCGCTTCCCGTTGACGCCCACTTTGATCTCAATCGGCAGGGCATAGCTCTTCGCTGCTGCTCGGCCTTTGAGGGTGGCAACAGCTTTTTCGACATCGGATGTGAGCAGGCAAATGTGGTTCTTGACGCCCAACTCCCTCGCATCGGGTGGCTTCGAGTGGAGCATGAATTCAAGATAGTCCTGCCCGTCCGGAACTCGCAAATTGACCCAGCTCAGCACCTTGCCGGACGAGCTGCCTCTCCAGAACTCCTGGAAACCGAGAATGCCGCCATAAAATGTCGTCGATGCGTCCAGCGCGCCGATAGTCACTCCCACGTGGGCCATGTGGGTCGAAATCCGTGCATCGGGCAAGTATTTTCCCTCTGCGTGCCTCGTCCAGCTATCCGACTCGTACTGGACGATCTCGACCGTATGACCGTCCGGGTCAGCAATGTTGAAGTTTGAATTTCCAATTTTGCCTTTGCCGACTTTTTCCGGCACCTTGACGCCCCGCGTTGCAAGGTATGCCCGCAGACCTTCAGCGGAATCGGTGTAGAAAGCGATGTGATTCAGTTGGCCTTCTTGTTTTGGTGTGTCGGTAAACAGCTCGATGTACTGGTCCTCGTTGATTTTGATGAACGCTATACGGAGCGATCCGTCGTCACGTTTTAGATTGTAAGGTTCTGCGTATCCGAGAAAGTCCTCATAGAACCAGCGCGATTTCTGCAAGTCGCTCACAAACAATGCCATGTGAGAAATCCCGAGAATACCCGGGCGCTTTACTTCCTCCCCGGGCCGCGCCGCCGCAATCAGGCTCGATAAAAGAAGAAAAATCGTAATGATGTAGAAGCGGTCCCTCGATTCGCTGCGGAGAATGTCAACGTGGAATGACATGAAAACACAGAATAAATAGATGGTGGAGCCGATGGGATTCGAACCCACGACCTCCTCGATGCCATCGAGGCGCGCTCCCAACTGCGCCACGGCCCCACCGGGGGATACTGTAAAAGTTTATCACACCCCGCCGGGAACAACCCTGCCTCTTGCCGCCTCTCTTTAGGCCCTGTTCAGGACATCAAAGAGAGTCGTGTTTCCGTCAAGTCCAGTTCGTGCTCCACTTTGCGCAATACTTCGTCGTTGATGCGGCCGTCGCCGCGCAGCTTCAAAGCGGTTTGCCGCTCCGCGCCCAGCAGATTGCGGGAAAGTTCCAGATAGCGGGCATACACATGGCGATCCGCCGCAACTCCCTGATCATCTTGCCCAATCAAATTCGTCAGGCGATGTTTGTAGCGCTGTTCAATCTCATTGTAGATGGCGGCGAATTCTTCCCCATCTTTGAGCCTCGCTTGCTCGAGATACGCCAGCGCGGCTTCAACCATGGCTCGCCGTGCTTCCGCTTCTTCCTCTTTGTGCCCCGCTACACCTGCGAGTCCCAGCGCGCGGATCAGCGGCGGCAGCGTCAACCCCTGCAAGACAAGCGTCACCAGAATGACGCAAAACGTCAGGAAAATGATAAGGTTCCTCTGAGGAAACGCGGTCCCGTCCGCCAGCGTTTCCGGAAGCGAAAGCGCCGCTGCCAGGGCGAGCACTCCGCGCATCCCCGTCCAGCCGACCACAAAAATCTGCCGCGCAGGCGGCAACGCTAGCTTCTGATGCAGCAGCCGCCTACGAATAAAGTTCGCCAGATACGCGCCAGGAAACATCCAAATCATGCGCAGCAGGATCAGAATTCCGCTGAAAAGCGCGCCATACTGCACCAACTCGCGAAAACTATACTCGCGGATTCCTGCCAGCACGAACGGCAATTGCAAGCCGATGAGCATGAATACCAGACCGTTCAGCACAAAAGTCAGCGAGTCCCACACCGCCCACGCCTGAATCCGCACACTCGGTGAAAAAAAGTGCGAGCTATGCCGGCTCATATATAACCCGCACGCCACCACCGCAAGCACTCCGGAGGAGTGAATCGCTTCCGCTGCAAGATAAACAGCATAGGGAACCAGAATGCTCAGCGTGATCTCAATGGGGCCGTCGTCGATACGCTTGTGTATCGATTCCACGACGACGCCCACCACCAGCCCGAGCACCACTGCCGCCACTGTTAGATAACTCAACCGCGAAATCCCGCTGCCGAGCGTGGGAGTCTCACCGGTGACCACCATCGCCACGCCGAATTCCAGCGCAAGCAGACCAGTTGCGTCGTTCAAAAGGCTTTCCCCCTCCAAAACGTCGACGATGCCCTGCGGCAGTCCCACCCGTTTGGCAATTGAAGTCGCCGCAATCGCATCGGTCGTTGCCACCACGGCTCCCAGGACAAACCCGAGCCTCCAATCGAATCCCGCAAAGACCCACTTCGCCGTCCCCGCCACTCCTGCAACGGTAAATCCCACCAGCCCAAAGGCCAGCAGACAAATGCTTACGAAATTAAATTTGAATTCGCGCCATGGAGTGAGCCACGCCCCGTAGTAGAGAAGCGGCGGCAATACGACCAGGAAAATCACATCAGGGTTCAGCGTGATCTTCGGGATCCCCGGAATAAAACTGAGGAACAGGCCCGCGATCACCAGCACGATGGGATAGGGCGTCTGCAGTTTTCGCGCAAGCGCCGCAAACAACACCACAAATACCAGCAACAATAAGAGCACTAACTCAAACGCATGTATCCCGCCGCCTTGCATGCCCCTTCGCAGCTCCTCTCGACCTCAAGATACCGTAACGCCCGTTCGATTTCCTAACGTTCTGCGAAATTTGGACCGCCTGCGCTTCGCACGCCGGATCGTGCATCCTTCTGGACGAGAAGCAACCCCGGCGCTATCCTGAAACTCATAACCCTTAGCCCGCTGCACACATCGAAAGGAACTGGGATGGAATGCAACACACTGTCGAGCCGCCAATGAAGAAAGTCTTCGCACCGATTACACTGACCTGCGCACTGTTTTCAGCCGTGCTGTTCCTGTCGCTCCCGCTTGCCGCGCAGCAGACGGGCCCGTTGCCTCCGCCTCCGACCTACTCCGCGCCCACTCCGCTGCCGCAACCGGGCTCCGCGCCCGCAACTGCGCCTCATCAGACGACCACTGAGTCGGCTCTTACTACCGAGCCGCCTAAGATCCCTCCCGATCAAATTGTGCAGAAATTCGCCGCGCGTGAACTCGAGTTCAAAAAAGAGCGCGACAATTACACCTACACGCAAACTTTCGTGATTCAGACCATCGACGAATACTCCGGACGTCCCGACGGCGAATATCGCATGACCAGCGACATCGTCTTCACGCCTGCGGGCAAGCGCACCGAGCACGTTACCGACGCACCCGCTCCGTCCCTCCAGCGTATCTCCATGTCGCAACAGGATTTCGACGACCTCGAGCACGTGCAGCCGTTTGTGCTCACCACAGATGAGGTGCAGAAGTACGACGTCAAATACGTCGGCCAGCAGCAACTCGATGAAATAAATGCCTACGTCTTCGACGTCGGCCCCAAGAAAATCGAGAAAAACCAGCGCTACTTCCAAGGCCGCGTTTGGGTCGACCAGACGGACTTCGGCATCGTCAAAACCGACGGCAAAGCCGTCCCTGATATCAAGAAGCACGGGCAAGAAAACGTCTTCCCACGTTTTGAAACCTTCCGCGAAAACATCGAAGGCCACTTCTGGTTCCCGACCTACACGCACTCCGAGGACACTTTGCAATTCAGTGGAGGCGGCGTTCGTATCCGCATGACCGTCCGTTACGAGAACTATAAACGGTTCGGATCGACGATCAAGATTGGCCAGGCCACCGAGGTTCCGAAGGACAAGCAGCCCTAGCTGTTTGCTGAAAATGCGGTGACGAATAACCCTCGCGTGTTGTCTACTTACCCAGAGGATTCGTTCGCTTGATCCCCACGCGCGCCATCATCAAGCGCATCTCAATCGTGGTCACCTTGGCTATTGCCCTCGTTTACGCTGGCGACTTCGTCTCGGTTCGCTTGCGCATGTTACATCCGAAACCTGGCAGCCCTTTTGAAACCGTCACCGCGCTTCGCATTCTCGCCATCGGCGAAAAAGGCAACAAAACCGAATATAGCGTCGACCCGGTCCAGCCCCAGCAGACCGCCGAATGCGTCCACGCACTGTTTCCGCACAATGGCGACTCCCCATGTTGGTACCTCAAACGAAAATTCGCACAGCCCATTCCAATGGTTATCCTTCCCCTCTCAAAACGGATGCTGTGATTGCTGAGATTTAGCGCTTAGCGATCGCTCACGTCGATTGCACTCGTTAATCGCTACGCCTATTCGTGACGCAAAGCCACCATGGGGTCCACTCGCATAGCGCGCCGCGCGGGGATGTAACACGCCACCAGCGCCACGAGGGTAAGAAGCACGGCGCCCCCCGCGAACGTAAGCGGATCGGTCGCGCTCACTCCAAAGAGTAAGCTCGCCATCAATCGCGTCAGAGCCACCGCCGTGCCAATCCCAACCAAAATTCCCAGCAGCGCTGCGCGTGCTCCTTGTCCCAGAACCAGCCGCAACACGTCTCCGCGCTCTGCGCCAATGGCAATGCGAATGCCCATTTCACGTATTCGCTGGCTTACCGAATACGACACCGTCCCATAGATGCCCACTCCGGCAAGCAGCAACGCGGCTCCCGCAAAGACCCCCAGCAAAATCATGTACAATCGCCGCCGCGCCAGCGATTCGGAAAGCACCTGCTCCATCGTGTCTATCTTCGAAATCGCCTGATTCTTATTCACTGCCCAGACCGCCGTCTTCACCGCGGGCAAAAGACGTGACGGCTCGCCATCGCTGCGCACCACGATCGTGTTGAAAAGTTCGGGAAATTGAAAGTGCGGCCAATAAATCATTGGCCCGACGGCTTCGTCCAATCCGTTCGTCTTCACGTCCCCCACGACACCCACGATCTCGCCGGTCAGCGGAGGTCCCCAGTCTTTCATTGTGGCGTGCTGTCCTATGGGGCTGTCGTTCGGCCAATATTGCCTCGCCATCGTCTGGTTGATCACCATCACGCGCCGCGCCGTCGAGTTGTCGGCTTCCGTGAATTCGCGCCCCGCAAGCAACGGGATTCCCATGGTTTGAAAGTAGTCGGCGTCTGCGGAGCGAATGTCAGCGGAAGGCTCGTCGTTCGCCGGTGGCAACGGCCTCCCTTCGATTATGAAATCCGTGCTCGCGCCGCCGGCGATCGGCAATGCCGTCACCAATCCGGCCGAGCGTACCCCAGGAATGCTCCGTACCTTCTGGAGCATCTGTTGCAGAACGAGTGCGCCTCTTACATTTCCTTCTGGATATTCCGCCGGCGAAAAAAACAGTTGCACGGCCAGCACGCCGCTTCGATTAAATCCCGGATTCACCCGCAGCAATCGCACAAAACTATTCCCTAGCAGTCCGGCCCCCACCAGCAACACCACCGCCAGCGCAAATTGCGGCACGATCAGCGCGCGGCTCGCTCCCCGTCGACTCGCTCCCGACGAGACACCCGCTCCTTCTTTCAGCGATGTATTCAAATCCGCCTTGGTCCCCGAAAGCGCCGGAGCCAATCCAAAGAACAATCCAGAAAGCCACGAAATGAGAAGGGTGAATCCCAAAACCCGCCAGTCGATACTGATTTCGCCAAATCTCGGCATTTCTTGTGAATCAAGCGCGGCTATGAATTGTAAACTCCATGCCGCAATGCCGAGACCCACGACGGCGCCTAGCATCGCTAAAATGAAGCTCTCCGTTAGCAACTGCCGCACCAGCCGCAAACGTCCCGCCCCCAGCGCGGTGCGAAGCGAAAACTCTTTTTCCCGCGCCGCGGCGCGCGCCAGCAGCAGATTCGCCAAGTTTGCGCATGCCATCAACAACAAAAGTCCCACTGCAAAAACCAAAACCATCAGTGCCGGCTGCACCGGCTCGACCATGCTTTTCTTCAAGGAAACCGTGGTGAGGACCATATCCGGGTCTTCGCTCGCGTTCTGTTTTTCGATTCGCTCCCCAATCGCCGCTATCTCTTCCTGCGCATTCGCGATCGTCCGGCTGGCTCTTAAATCGGCAACGATCGTCAACAAGTGCGCGCGCCGGTTGTCGCGAAACTCGCCCCGCGGCACCAGCGGGCACCACACTTCCGATTTTTCCGGATAAGCGAACCCGCGCGGCATCACGCCGAGAACGCGATAACTCTCTGCGTTTATCTGTAGCGTCTTTCCTATGACTCCGCGGTCCGCTCCGAATCGGCGCTGCCACAGCGCATAATTCAGCACCGCCACGTGATTGTCCGCGCCTGGCGCGTCGTCCTCAGGCGTGAGTATTCTGCCCAGAGCGGGCTTGCTTCCCATCGCCGCAAAAAAATTACCGGAAACCAGCGCGCCCGGAACTTGCTCCGGCTCGCCTCCGCTCGTTAGATTGAAACTCCACTCCCGAAACGCCGAAACATTCTCGACGGTGCTCGCAGCGCGCTCCAGATCATTGAAATTCGCATAAGTGGTATTCCCGAAGCCTCCACAAAGGCCGCAACCATTTCCCGGATGCCTCTCTCCGATGCGCACAAGCCGTTCGTGGTTCGGATAGGGAAGTGGCCGCAGCAAAACTCCATTCACTACGCTAAAGATCGCCGTACTCGCTCCAATTCCCAATCCCAGCGTGAGCACGCAAACCAAAGTGAACCCTGGACTTTTCAGCAATGTTCGCAGCGCATAGCGCACGTCTTGCAAAAAACTCTCCACCGCAATCCATCCATGAAGTTCGCGGTATGTTTCTCGAAGCTGTGTAATTCCGCCGAGCCTTACGCGAGCCGCCCGCCGCGCTTCTTCCGTGGTCATTCCCCGGCGCAGGTTCTCCTCCGTGAGCAGCACTAAGTGCTCTTCAAGCTCACGTGAAAACTCTTCTTCCACGCGCCCCATCGCAACCCATTCGCGAATTCGCGCACCCAGCAATTTCAGCCAGCCAAACATTATCCTCACCCACGCTCCGCAATCCGTAGCACGCGTCCGATTACGCCGCTAATCCGCTCCCAATTCTCCGCCTCAGATGCCAAACGCTTCCGTCCCGCCCGCGTAATCGAGTAAAACTTCGCCTTACGGTTGTTTTCCGAAGCGCCCCACGCTCCGGAAATCCACCCGCGCTGCAACAGCCGCACCAGCGACGCATAAATCGTCCCCTGATTGATCTGTAACGCCTCCTCGCTGATCTGTTCAATCCGCCGCGCGATTCCGTAGCCATGCAGCGGCCCCATTGCCGCCAGCGTTTTCAGCACCATCAAATCCAGCGTCCCCTGCAGAATCTCCGATTTTCCTTCACCCATGCTTCCTCCTGTGGCTCGCCCACAGGAGTATCTCAGCCTTCCTGTGGCGTGTCAACAGGAAAACCCCGCTGGCGCTTCTCCACTAGCCCGCGCTCTTTGTTCTCATCGCCAGCACCCGGCCCGTAAAAAAAGCCCTTACGCCTTGGAAGTATCCGCGGATTGAAATAACATACTTCTTAGGCTCAAATAGTTTTTACTTGCTGTGTTTCAGCGGAGGCTTCGCCGCGTAGCTAATTCATTCGTGCGAAGTGGAGAGTGATGCGCCCAGGTCGCGGAATTCTGCTTGCCCTATGTTCGTTCGTCGCTGGGGCCATGTTCTTGATGGCCCACGCGGCTATCGCACATGCCATCCTTTTGGATTCCAGTCCGGCCATCAACAGCACCGTCGCCGGGCCAGGCATCCCCATCAAACTCCGCTTCAATGTTCGCATCGACGCCACACGTTCCCGCCTAACGCTCGTCAAGCCCGACGCTTCCACGCAATCGCTGGCGATCACCAAAGTCGCCCCAGCCGACACTCTGGAGTCGCAAGCCCAAGGCTTGAACCCGGGCGAATACCGCATCCGCTGGCAAGTCCTTGCTTCCGACGGTCACATCACTCGCGGCGAAATCCCCTTTCAAGTTACGCAGCCCTGATACCCACTCATGGCTCGTCTCCTGCAAATCTTCGGCTTTCTCTCTGTCCTCTTCCGCGGCGCGACGCTGAGTTTCGAATCGCTCACCATCGGCGGCATCGTTTTTCTCAACTTTGTCGCGCGCAGCGTCGGCCCGCAATCGGAAGCAATCAACCAAGCCTGCCTTCGCTGGATTCGCCGCGCAGCTTTAGCGTTGGCTGTTATGCAAATGGGCTACATTCTGGCCAGCACTTTGATCCTCATGCAGTCCGCGGACATGACCCTCAGCGACGTCAGCGGCGCGAATTTCGTCCTGGCTGGCATTCTCGCTATCGTCTCAGCGTTGACGATTGCGTTGCTCGCCGGAAGCGCCCAACCCTCAAAAAGCTACGCCGTCATGCTCCTCCCAGCCGCGCTAATCCTTCTCTCCTCTGTGATGACCAGCCACGCCATGGCTCGCCTCGATTACCGTCTTCCCCTAGCCGCAGTCACAGCGCTCCATCAAGGCGCCACAGCCACGTGGCTCGGCGGTCTGTTCTATCTTCTAATCGCCATCCCACGCTCTCCGGATAACCCGTTCGCGCGCCGACTCATCGCGCGCTTTTCCAAACTTGCATTGATTAGCGTTGCTGTTCTGGCCGCCGCAGGGTTCACCCTGGGATTTGCCTATGTCGGTTCAATCGACGCCATCTACGGCACTTCCTACGGCATCATGGTCGCCACAAAAGCCGTCCTCTTTGCCACCCTTTTGCTTCTCGGCGCTCTGAACTTCCAAATCGCCCGCTCACCCTCCGGCGGCGCTGTAATCGCCAGTCTAAAACGCTTCGGCGAGGCGGAAATCGGCATCGGCATCACCGTCATTCTCACTGCCGCCTCGCTAACCTCTCTTCCTCCCGCCGTGGATCTAAAGACAGACCGCGTCTCCGCCCAGCAGATTTTCGCTCGCTTGATGCCGCAAATCCCGCGCCTCGCCAGCCCGGCTATTCAGGACCTCCCGGAGGACATTTACGCCGCCCAAGTGAAAGCCTTCGACGCGGGCACTCTCTCGTCCGCATCTTTCGTTCCCGGCCAGGCCGGAATGCGCCCCAACACTCCCGCGGAAAAATCTTGGTCGGAGTACAACCATCACTGGGCGGGCCTGATCGTTCTCTCCATCGGACTTCTCGCTTTTCTCGCCCAAACAAACCATTCCTCGTGGGCCCGAAACTGGCCACTCCTCTTTCTTGGTCTCTCCCTGTTTCTTTTCTTAAGAAGCGACCCCGAAACGTGGCCGCTCGGTCCAAATGGTTTCTGGGTCACGCTCCAGGATCCCGAAGTCCTTCTTCACCGAATCTTCGCGTTGCTAGTCATCGCCCTTGCCATCTTCGAGTGGCGTGTGCAAACCGGTCGCGTCGCCACAGAACGCGCTCGCCTAATCTTTCCCGCTCTAGTCGCCGTCGCTAGCGCTCTGCTTCTCACTCATTCCCACAGTCTCGGCAACATAAAAGAAGAAGTCCTCGCCGAGTTGAGCCACGCCCCTCTCGCGGTCCTCGGCATCGTGGCCGGATGGTCCCGCTGGCTGGAACTCCGTCTCCCCACGGAAAACAAAGTACGTAACAGAATGGCCTGGCTCTGGCCCATGTGCCTCGTCCTTATCGGCCTCCTACTTCTGAATTACCGCGAAATGTAACCACCCGCGCGCCAACATCCCGTAGGGGCACGGCACGCCGTGCCCGTCCTAGCCTTCTCTTCAATGCGCCTCTTCAACTCGAAACTCGCCTTCCCACCGCGCGATCACCACGCAAGCCACGCAATTCCCCAGCACCGTAACGACCGTCCGTCCCATATCCATCAGCTGATCGATGGCAAAAAGCAAAAACAAAGGCTCCATGGGCAAATGAAACGAAGTAGCCGCTGCGAAGACGATCAGCAGAGAACCCCGCGCCACACCCGCCGTCCCTTTGCTGCTGATCATCAGCGTGAGCATCATCATGATTTGCTGCCCAACGGAAAGGTGCATCCCCGCCGCCTGCGCCACAAAAATGAGCGCCAGCGACTGATAAATGGCTGCTCCATCCATATTAAAGCTGTAGCCCGTGGGCAAAACGAAGGCCACCGTTTCCCGCGGCACTCCGAACAATTCCATTTCCTCGAGTGCCCGCGGCAAAGTCGCTTCCGAACTCGCCGTGGCGAACGCAATCGTCAGCGGCTCGGTGACTGCGTGAAGAAATCGCTTGATGGGAATCCGCGCCAGCAGCGCAATCGGAAACAACACGCACACCACAAAAAAGAGCAGCGCCGCATACATCGTCCCCAACAGCTTGAGCAGCGGCAGCATCACGCCCAATCCGAGA
>Ga0207125_10235_pt1 | contig 10723 bp, 12 predicted proteins | sample Alteio_BWMinHeat_19_FD_153556 | JGI IMG/M metagenome (GOLD analysis project Ga0207125, IMG submission 153556) | Enriched cells from forest soil in Barre Woods Harvard Forest LTER site, Petersham, Massachusetts, United States -... | ecosystem: Environmental > Terrestrial > Soil > Temperate forest >...
CGGACACCGTTGAACTGGGCTGAGGGCGTCTTCCTGGCGACGCATCCGGGCAAGGCGAAACCAGGTTCGATGGCCTTGATTCAAAAACTGATGGCGAACAAGACTGCGTCAAAATGAATGTGTAGTCGCGGGCTTTACGCCCGCGTTCGGTCAAGATGATACCGAACGCGGGCATGTAACGATCGGAGTTTAATGTTTCGAAGATTGATTCACTTTCTGGTTCTCGCAATGGCATTCCTCGTTGTCGTATCCAGCGATGCTCAGGTTGCGAGTCCGCAGCGGCAAGCTGAGAATGCCGCGATTCCTCCGCTCGACAATTCAGTCCCGAGTCAATACTGCGTCGGATGCCACAATCAGCGCGCCAAAACCGCTGGCCTCATGCTCGACTCGATGGACTACGGCAACATCGGCAAGGATGCGGAAACCTGGGAAAAGGTCATTCGTAAAATCAAAACCGGGATGATGCCGCCCGCCGGCGCCCGGAGGCCTGAACGCGCGACGCTCGACGCATTCGCTTCGGACATCGAAAAACGCCTCGATGCTTCGGCTGCGCTCCGTCCGAATCCCGGAACTCCGGCCCTGCATCGGTTGAACCGCACCGAATACGCCAATGTGATACGCGATCTGCTCGCGCTGGACGTCGATGTGGCCGCCCTTTTGCCTCAGGACGATGCAACGGACGGATTCGACAATATCGCCGACGCGCTCGGAACATCTCCTTCGCTGATTCAGGGCTACGTTTCCGCCGCGATGAAGATCAGCCGCCGCGCGGTCGGCGATCGCACGCTGATCCCGTCGCAGGTCACTTACAACGCTCCGGGCGGTCTCTCACAGGACAAGCACATCGAAGGCCTTCCACTCGGAACGCGCGGCGGAATGCTGATCCAGCATACATTTCCAATGGACGCCGAATACGACTTCAACGTCGGCGGTGCAGTCGGCGGAGTGGACTTCACGATCGATGGGCAGAAGATCGATGTCCGGAACACCCGCAATTTCCGCGTTCCTGTCAGCGCTGGTCCGCATACGCTCGGCGCCGCTGTTGTGGATCGGACTCGTGGGGCCGGTGTGGACGATGCGTATTCGGACTTTCGAGTCAATTCCGTTTTCACTCAGGGTGGCGGCGTCAACAGCATCGTGATCAATGGCCCGGATAATGTTACGGGCCCCGGGGATACGGCAAGCCGCCGCCGCATCTTTGTCTGCCATCCTGCGAATGCCACTGAAGAGGTCTCCTGCGCCCGGCAGGTTCTGACCACACTGGCCCGCCATGCGTATCGACGACCTGCGACGGATGCTGAAATCGCAACGCTGATGAATTTCTATCAGCAGGGCCGAAAGGACAGTGACTTCGAAACCGGCATTCAGCAGGCGCTGGCGCGCATGCTCGTGGCGCCGGCGTTCCTGTATCGCGTGGAGGAAGAGCCCGCAACGTTAGCCGCAGGCAGCATCTATCGCGTGAGCGATCTCGAACTGGCTTCTCGCCTCTCCTTCTTCCTGTGGAGTACGATTCCCGACGATGAACTTCTCGATGTCGCTTCCAAAGGCAAGCTGAGCGATCCCAGGGTTCTCGAGCAGCAAGTGAAGCGCATGCTGGCGGACTCGAAAGCGCAGGCCCTCGGCACCAACTTTGCAGGGCAGTGGCTCGGTCTGCGCGAACTTGCCAAGGTGGAAACGGCGGCAAAGAACTTCGACGACAATCTCCGCCAGTCGTTCAAGCGCGAGACGGAGATGCTGTTCGAGAGCATCGTCCGCGAAGACCGCAGCATCGTGAATTTGCTGGACGCCGACTACACGTTTGTCGATGAACGGCTTGCCCAGCACTACGGCATTCCGAACATTCACGGCAGTTACTTCCGCCGCCTGACGCTGGATGCTTCCAGTCCGCGGCGGGGTCTTCTCGGACAGGGAAGTTTCCTGACTGTGACGTCTGTCGGCACGCGAACTTCGCCGGTGACGCGCGGAAGATGGATTCTGGAAAATGTTCTGGGAACGCCCGCCCCGGTGCCGCCGCCGGGAATCGATACCAATCTGGAAAAGGATGCCGAGCAGGTGAAGGTGACCTCGCTCCGCCAGCGTCTGGAGTTGCATCGCAGGGTTGAGCCCTGCGCGAGTTGCCACAAGATCATGGATCCGATCGGTTTCGCCCTCGAAAACTTCGACATGGTGGGAACCTGGCGGGAATTCGACAATGGCAAGACGGCGATCGACTCTTCCGGCCAGCTTGTTGACGGGACGAAACTTCAGGGCGTTGCCGATTTGCGCAATGCCCTGTTGTCCAGGCGCGAGATGTTCGTGAGCACTGCGACCCAGAAGCTTTTGACTTACGCGCTGGGACGAACAGTACAATACTATGATTTACCAGCGGTTCGCTCGATCCTGCGGAAGGCCGCACCGAATGACTACAAGTTTTCATCGCTGGTCCTTGGAGTTGTTCAGAGCGATCCATTTCAGAAAAAGATGAAGTTGAAATAGGAGCTATAGATATGGGATTCATTACGAAGAAACATCTGTCAAGACGCACTTTCCTTCAGGGCGCGGGAGTAACGATTGCACTGCCGTTTCTCGAATCGATGGTCCCGGCCGCCACGCCGTTGCAGAAGACCGCAGCAGCCTCTGGCGCGCGTACGAGATTCGGCGCGATCTATTATCCGCATGGCGCCACGATGGACAAGTGGACTCCGAAAGGGGACGGCTCCAACTTCGAATTCTCGGAAATTCTTGAGCCGTTCAAGCCTTACCGCGACAGCATCAACATCATCAGCGATATGAGCCACCCGCAGGCCTACGGCGGCGGTTCCGCGACCTCGAATCACACGCGTTCCGCAGCGGCGTATCTCAGCGGCGCAAATGCAAAGTCGGGCACCTCGGCCTATCTGGGCATCACCGTGGATCAGCTCGCCGCGCAGAAGGTCGGACAGGACAATGCCATGCCGTCACTCGAACTTGGCATCGAAGACCCGAGTTTGAGCTGCGGCGACGGTCTGAGCTGCGCCTACAGAGACACCATTTCGTGGCAGGGACCGACCTCACCGCTGCCGATGCAGAATAATCCCCAGGTCGTCTTCGAGCGGTTGTTCGGCGACGGCAGCACGGACGCCCTTCGCCGCGCGCGCCGCGAACAATCTCTGAGTCTGCTGGATTCCGTGATGGGCGAAGTGAATTCGCTGAACAAGAAACTCCCTGCCGGTGACAAGAGCCGCGTCGAACAGTACTTGAATGATGTGCGCGAGATCGAACGCCGGATCGAAAAGGCCAGCCAGCAGCTTTCCGGGGATCTGAAGGTTCCGCCCGCACCGACGGCCATTCCCAAGGATTTCGAAGAACACATCAAATTGATGTTCGACCTCTGGGTTCTGGCATGGCAGGCCGATATCACACGAATTACAACCTTATTAATGGCGAAAGAACTCAGCAACGCGGTCTATGCGAAGAGCGGAATCCGCGATGCGTTCCACATCCTCTCCCATCACTCTAACCTGCGGGAAAATATGGACAAGTTCGCTGTGCTGAACCGGTATCACAGCACGATCTTCGTCTATCTGCTGGAGAAGTTGAAGAACACTCCGGATGGCGACGGCAGTCTGCTGGACCATTCGCTGGTTCTCTGGGGGAGCGCGATGAGCGATGCCAACCAGCACAACCACGCCCCTCTCCCGATCGTTCTCGCGGGAGGCGCATCCGGCAAGCTCAAAGGTGGCCGTCACATTCGGAATCCCAAGGACACAACGATGTCTAACCTGCTGCTCGCGATGCTCGACAAGCTCAATGTTCATGTCGATCATTTTGGTGACAGCATGGCAATGATGGAAATCTGAGGAGGGGAAGAGCCACAAAAGGCACAGCAGGCAGCGGAGGCGCTGGAGCGGGGCATTCTCTGAAATCTGTGAGCATTTTGTGAAGGGAATCGATTCTGTGTCTAAACGTTTTCAACCACGCTCATCGACGCAAGCCCAACAAAAAAGGCCACCTTGCGATGGCCTGATCTGCTGGGTTCGAATTGCGGGGGAAGGATTTGAACCTCCGACCTTTGGGTTATGAGCCAAAACTTTAATTGGACGCTCTTGTCGATTCAACCACTTGACTGTCGTCCATTGGAGTCTATTTCGGCCTATTCGGGCCATTTTGCCCCCGTTTTTGCCCCCGGCTTTGCCCCCGAATTCCTCAAAGCGGAATCCATGCCAAGCGGTTGATCCACTCCTCAGCCTCACTGGCGGTCCATATGAGAACGAGCTCCTCGATGGCGACAGCAAGGGAAATCGCTTCACGAAGCAGGATAACGCCGGAACTATTGGCTGTTGCGAGGTACTCCGCAAAATGTGCAGGCATCGTACGCCGGTCCTGACTGACGAGGACTCGATTGCCTTCAGTGGACAGTCGTAAGACCTCGGGATCTTTCAAACCGGCAAACCCGGCACTAGCCGCCGTTCGGATGTCGATGTCCAGCGATCTCCTCTTGAGGCCTCTGACGATCCGACCGTCGAGATCCGCGTCAGCCTGGAATCTGATTCTCATGGCGGGTTCGCCGCAGCTTCGCAATCAAGTCCGCATTCACCTCTCGGGATTGCGCGTGTTGGGATTCTGCTATCCTCTCACCTTCGGCAAGATAGGCGTCAATCTCGTTCTCGTTGGCCAAATAGAATGCGAGTGCCCCATGCACCGATTCCAGAGTCAATGCCGGGTAACTCTCGACCATGCTTTCCGCGGACATCCCCTCGCGAAAAAGATAAACGAGCGAATCTAGAGAAACGCGCGTATCTCCGACGCGGTAAACATCCTCGATCTTCTTCACATAGTCCTTAGACATCGCTGACTCCAAATCCCGTCAACGGCTGAGCTCGATTGTAAAGGCTTTCTCGACTTATCGCCTCATCGGAAAGTGGCGCGGCCTGGGGGGATTCTTTTGCCCATTCATGAAGGGCATTGGCGCGTTGGTCCCCGGTCATCTGCGACCCCGATTGTGCAAACTGCTCAAGCAAAAATCGCACGTATTCGGCAACTGAAACTCCCTTTGCTCGCGCTAGCGCGGCAAGACCGGCTTCCGCTTCGGGTTTTAAATCAATGGTCAGAGTCGTGGCTACTGCTCCCATCCAAAATGCAATTTTACGGCAGTTCGAGTCACGCTGCGTGTGTTTTTCATGGCTGCGCGCGAAAACGTTTGCGCGGTTTGGTGGACCAGCCGTCAGAAATCAGGGGCATAAAGCCTCAGACACTTAGAACATGCGCACACAGGTATTTTGAAAGGAGCACCCAAGACGATGAATACGGAGGAGCAGATCGAGAAACTCGGCCGAGCGGCCGATTGGCGTGCGACGCTGATCATTCTTACGGACGCGTTTGCGGGAGATCAGCGCGTTTGGCAGCAGGTGGATCTTGATCGAGAACGGATTCACTTCAGAACGATCCTGGATGACGGTACGTTCTCGTCCGGCGAACGAACTCTGCTAAAGGTCGCAGCATCGCTCTTCAATCAAGAGCATTCCGTGAATCTATGGGAGATTTTCAACAGACTGGACGACGCCAATGCGGGCCTAGTGCTGAAAGCGATTGAGTCCTTCTGTCGCCGTTAAAAGGGAATCCACTTTTTCATCCACCCTGTCAGAAGACTTCGCCCCAGTGCGACTCCTGATTATCCTGCAACGAGTTTTTCTTTGATCGCCTGTCACGAAATCTTATCCCGAAGCCTCTTGCTATTAGAGGGGCCATGTTTTCTTCTCCAAAAGAGCTTGCTGCAAAACTGAGGTCGGTTCAGTACCTGGTCGCCGATGAATTGCTTCCTGTGATTTACCTCGGGATGAAGATGGGTAAGCCATTGCTGGTGGAGGGACCTCCGGGTTCTGGAAAGACGGAACTCGCTTGTGCCGTTGCGAGGGCCGCTGGCACAGTCGTTGAAAGACTTCAGTGTTATGTCGGGATCAATGAAGACAAGGCGATCGGAAAATTTGATGAAGCCTTGCAGAAACTCTTTCTCGAGGCCGTGAAGGAATTTCCGACAAATGGCTGGGAAGATATTCGCCGCGAGCTGCATACGTTGGCCTTTTTCACGCAAGGACCATTGCTCCGTTCCTTGCTCTACAAAGCACCTTGTGTGCTTCTGGTCGATGAGATTGACAAGGTAGATCAGGGCTTCGAGGCGCTGCTGCTTGAGATTCTCAGCGAATGGCAAATCAGCGTCCCGAAGTTGGGGACGGTCAAGGCGAAAAGCATTCCGTTTGTCGTTTTGACGTCAAATGAAGAGAGGCGGATCGGAGATCCACTCCGCCGGCGAAGTTTTTATATCCGCTTCGAGCATCCCACACTTCCGCGCGAACGAGAGATTCTGGCGTTACGTACAAATCAGGCGAGTGGTGTCCACGGCCAGGTTGCTGGGTTAGCTCGTGCGCTTCGAGGTTGGAGTCTTGAAAAGCCTCCATCGATCGCAGAGATGCTCGATGTCGCCCGAGCAATCGACATCTTGGGAATCACGGAGATTCGGCCTGAGCACCGGGACGTATTGTTGCCGCTTATCGTGAAGACGGAATCGGACAGGCAGAGGATTCTGCTGCGCGATGGATTCGCTGCACTGCTCGCGAACTCTGTTCAGGGGGACTCTGGTTCGGCAATGACTACACCAAGGGAGGTTTAAATGTCGGCAATTACCAGGCCGAAATTCGAAATTGGTCAGCTTGTTGCAACGCCCAGCGCCGTGGAGGCGCTTTCGCGCAACGGAACAGATGATTCCCAATATGTAAATCGGCATCGGGGAGGAGACTGGGGCGAGGTAAACGAGGATGACGTCCGGGCAAATGAAGCCGCGTTGACTCAGGATCTTCCCATCTTGTCGGCCTACATGCTCAAAGACAGCACGCGAATATGGATCATCACCGAAGGTGACCGAAGCGCCACGACAATTTTGTTGCCGGAGGAATACTAACGTGACAGGAGGGAGGCAAAGTATGAAACAAGTCATGTTCACAATCGCGATTGTGTTTTGGACGGGAGTGGTTGCAGCACAGGACAGGTTGGTTCCATGGAGCGCATCTCGCGTGATTGTCGAGGGACGGGCTTCGGTGCTGCACCTTGCTCCTCGCTTTACCACGACGGTTCGCCTGCCGGAACCAGTTAGTTCGGTCATCGTTGGCGACCCAAATCTTTTCCATGCGGAGCACTCGCCTATTGAGCCACTACTGGTGTTCGTCAAGCCGGCAACACCTGGTATTGCCGAAACGAACCTCCTGATCACGACCGCCGGCGGTCGACAGTTTCCGCTTCTTTTGAAAAGCGACGGTGAAGCGGGCCGACCAGATTCCGCTTTGGACCTTTTGGTCATATGTCGAACCGGAGGGACATCGCTTATTGAAGAGACAGATCCCACGAGCCTGATTGGCGAAACTGTGGCGCTCGAATCGACACCACCACACGAGGACAAGGAAAAAGCTGCGTCGACCGGCGGCGATGCTCTAATTCAGCTAATCGAGCGCCAGCGGCACCGCCCATTGCCCAGGCTTCAGGGACGACGATTGCAGGTTGGTATCGGCCAAGTGATCGAACGCAACTCGCAATTTGTCGTCTTGTTTTCTGTTTTGAACTCGACGAGTGAGCCAATCGAGTTAATGCCTCCCCAAATCCAATTGGCTGGACAAACGAAGTCCGGTCATTTCAAACACAGTTCACGTTGGACAACCGTAGAGCAGATCCCGGTAATGGACTTTCGTCTTGACCCGCGAAAGCTCGATCCAGGGGCACGCGCTGACGGGCTCGTGGTGTTCGAGCGACCCGCACTGAAGCAGTCAAATGAAACCTTGTTGCTTCAAATGGCAGAGGCCGCAATGGTCGACCAGCCGGTGCTGGTTCCAATCAGTTTCAGCGTTAGCGTAAAACCGGAGGGAAAACATGAGTGAAGCAAATGGTATCGAGAAGAACGGAGAAGCCCTGAATGTCGATGCTGGTCCGGACGATCGGAACGGCATTGATCCCCACGAGAGCGCGAATCGTCCAGATTCATTAGGCGCGGTGTTGCGAAAATTCTTTAGCGGCCCACAGCGGCCGGGCGCGGCCGCGGCTACCCGAGATCTGAAACAAGACCGGACACGCGCTCTTGTACTGCTGATCGGCGGTATCGTCGGATCTGTTCTGCTTTTTGTCGGAATATTCTCCACGCCACCGACACGATTGGGCGAAAGAGAAAGAGATCGCGCTCAACCGAATCTGGGCCGCAAGGAACCCACTGGCGCGGCACGGCTCGCATCCGCGACACCTCTCTTGAATGCCCAGGTGCAGTCGGACGAATCAGGACAAGACCGCGTCAGTGCGGCGGATGTTCACAATACATCGCAACGCGAGTTTCCCGAGGCGAATCCAACTCCTGCCGCACCGGATGATTCGTTGGAGTTGAGGGCGAGCGCTCCACCCGCGAGCGATCGAGTGGCCATCTATCATCGGGATGGCACGACAGGGACAATGACGACATATGGTTACGGGACACCAGCTGCGAATGCCGGTTTGACGAGAACTCAAGCGGACTCGTCCTATCCAGGTACATTCAATTACGGCCCGTCCAATTCTCAAGCTGCACTTCCCACAACAACCGCAACCACACCGAAGTCATCCATTGTCTTTGTTCGGACATCCGTCGCGACAGCGAGTCCGTCAACTTCCGCGCTGGTCAGCCCCGGCACCTCCGAGCATCCAACGGTACTTTCCGCTGGATCTCATTTGATTGCGCGTCTTGAGTCTGCGGTAAGTAGTGTTCTCAAGGCGCCGGTTGTTGCTGTTATTGAGTACAACTATGAGAAAGATGGCGTGATTGTGATACCGGCCGGCACGAAGGCGATTGGAGAACTGCAACAGGCTTCGATCAACGGGTATGTGGGAATCGTTTTCCACACATTGCAAATGCCGGATGGCAGAAATGAAAAGATCGAAGCCATGGCAATGGACCTTCAGAATGAACCGCTCAAAGGAAAAGTAACCGGGACCAACAAGGGCCGAAAGTTTCTGACCCGAACATTATCCGGAGTTGGGACCATCGGCGCCTACGTTGTCGGAGCTGGAGGCTCAGGTTTGGGTCAACCCATAACCGGCGAGACTCTGCTTCGAGATAGATTTGCAAGCAACATTGCATCGGCGGGCGACCAGGAGCTTACAAACGCCGCGTTTTCGCAAAACGTTGTTGTTACGGTTCCCGCTCAAACACGCTTCTTCATCGTTTTTCGAAAGGCAGCGGTTGAGCCGGCTGCGAGTAGTCCCTTGCCGGGCTCTGTTCGCAGCAGTAGCGCAGAAATACCAACGGCCCAGGAGTTGAGGGAACTGCTAGATCTCAAGCGAGAGATTAACCGAATGTACGAAGCATCCGCGGCGCCACCGAATTCGACGAAGCCGTGATTTTCAGAAAGACAACGTTTCGGTATCGAAGTTCTCAGCCGGGCCCCTGGGAGATCGTCGCGTCGCGATTGCGTTTTAGCGCTATAGCCCTGGTGGTCCTCTATGAGACCCATCTTATGTTTGGCGACGTTGTCGTCCGCAGCCCCGTTACGCCGGCGTGTAATCTTCGCTTGACTACCTATATAGATATCGATATAAGTACTTATTATCATGAGTAAGACTTACCTTTCATATTCCGCCACGGCCATTCTTCAAGCTGTCGGCAACGGTTATCAATATGGCTTCGACATCATGGACATGACCGGCCTGCCCAGCGGCACTGTCTATCCGGCGCTCAGGCGATTGGAGGACACCGATCTCGTCGTCTCAAAGTGGGAGAAGCATCAGATCGCGCAGCGCGAGCTCCGTCCGCCTCGAAAATATTACGAGCTCACGAAGGATGGCGAAGAGGCACTGGCCGAGGCGGTCAAGCGCTACAAGTTGATGGAACAACCTTCGCCGCTCAAACATACCAAACCGTCAAGACAACGAGGATGACTTGATGAAGCCCCATCTGTGGTTGATTCGCGCATTGAGCCGACTCGTTCCGAGCCGTTGGAGAACGGAATGGCGGCAGGAGTGGGAAGCCGAACTTCAGCACCGCGAATCTCTGGGCCGCACGGGTCTGCTTCGCCGTAGCCTTGGCTCGTTCTGGGACGCGATCGCAATGCAGTCGCGAAGACTGGAGGAAGAGGTGTTTCAGGACCTGCGTTTCGGCATGCGCATGTTTGCGAAGAACAAGGCGCTCACCATCACGGCAGTCCTCTCGCTGGCGCTCGGTATCGGCGCCAACACGGCCCTGTTCAGCATGGTTGATGCGGTCCTTCTCAAAAAGCTTCCGGTCAAGAATCCGGACGAGTTGGTTCTCTTCCAGTGGTCCGGAAAGGGCACCGGGATTTACGGAATTACCAGTGATCGGGACCCGGGCCCAGACCCCGCAGACCCCAGCGGCGGCGACACATTTTCGTATCGCGCGCTCGAACAATTTCGCGCCCAGAACAGGACGCTGGCTGACGTTTTCGCGTTCGCGAAACTGTACGAGTTGAGTCTCATCGTGGACGATAAGGCTGAGAGCGGCAGCGGACAATGGGTCTCCGGCAACTTCTTTTCCGGTTTGGGCGTTGGCGCAAGTTTGGGCCGAACCATCAATGATGATGACGACAAAGCCTCAGCCGCTCCGGCTGTGGTCATCAGCCATCGGTATTGGAAGGAGCGATTCGCACTCGATCCCAGCATCCTCGGCAAGACAATCAGCGTCAACGGCGCACCATTTACCATTGTCGGTGTCACCGCACCGGAATTCACGGGAACTCTTCAAGTC
>Ga0207125_10248_pt1 | contig 10683 bp, 13 predicted proteins | sample Alteio_BWMinHeat_19_FD_153556 | JGI IMG/M metagenome (GOLD analysis project Ga0207125, IMG submission 153556) | Enriched cells from forest soil in Barre Woods Harvard Forest LTER site, Petersham, Massachusetts, United States -... | ecosystem: Environmental > Terrestrial > Soil > Temperate forest >...
ACAGCGCGAGCACGCGGCCGGATTCTTTCCCCCAGCCAGGCCAGCGCGCGCATGAACCCGCGGCCAGCAAAACCGTGCCGAGAAAGAAAAATGTGTTGAACCGGCTCACCCACCAGAAGGCATCTTTGTAGAGAAGGCCGCCGAGCATCAGCGGGGCAGAAAAAATCGGGTGCACGTAAGAATACACCATCGGCTGCAGATGCCCCATCGCGAGGGAAGAGAGCAGCGATTGGTAGCGCACGGAGGCATCCCCGTGAATTCCGTGGGGGAACTCGAACAAGTAGAACACCACCCCGATCACGAGGAGAATGCGTTCCCATCTGGCTTGCAGAGTTGCCAAAAATCCCTCCGGTTTTCTTTTGTTTATAGCCCTCTCTCCGGTAATTTAAAAGCTAGTGTCCTGAGTCGGAAATATCTTTAGCATCGAGCCCGTTGGCGCGCCCGCTCAGTATGCGCGAAAATGCGATGCATATTGAACATATGTTGAGCGTTTTCGCGCATACTGAGCGGGATGCGACGACGGGCGAATGCAAAGAGATTTCCGACTCAGGACACTAAGGAAATACTTGCGAAATGATGCTTTGGGATTTTTTATTTCTCCTGCTCGTACTGGCTCCGCTGGTCACGGGCGGTATTTGGATCAATCGCCCCGGCATCCACCTGGAATATACTCAGCCGGGAGCCGCCGCCGCCGTGTTGCTGCTCGCATTGTGGTGGATGAGTCGTGATGGACGCGAGCCGTGGAAGAAAAGCCCGTTATGCCGTGCGGGGGTGAGTCTTTGGAATACGTGGACTAGATGGCTCGACATCCGAACTGCGGCGGCCCTTGGCGTCGTATGGTTCTTCACCTCGGCCAGCTCGTTCACTACTGGCTATTTGCGGCACCGGGGCTTAGGCAGCGGCCTGGCCGATCTCGGGATCTTTACCAATGCCATCGCGAACGTGCAGGCATTCGGCTTTCCGTTTTCGTCCCTCAAGAACGGCCAATCTCTTCTCACCGATCACCAAGACTTCCTGATCTATCCCCTGGGTTGGATTTTTCCTCTGTGGCCTTCGCCGCTTTTTCTTCTGCTGATACAGGCGATGATTTTTTCTACGACGAGCGCGGCTCTCTATCTACTGGGACGCCAACGCCTGGGCGCTTCTCACCCGGTAGTGCCGTGGCTCCCGTTCGCGTTTTTACTCTGCGGCCCGCTCCGGGCGGCCGTACGCTCCGACGTGCACCCCGAAATTTTGATGATGCCGTTTTTTCTCTTCGCGGCTTACTTTCTGCAGGAACGCGGCGTTGCCCGCCGCATGGCCGGCTTTTTCTTCCTGCTCCTGGCTTTGGCGGCTAAGGAAAGCGCGGGGCCCGTGGCGTGCGGGATCGGTCTCGCTTGGCTCTTGGGCGCCGGCCCCGTTCACACTCGCTCCTTTACCCGCCCGCTTGGCGCAGCCGTGCTCGCCTTGGGCGCGGCCGTGTTCTACTTCGATGCGCATGTGGTGCCCTCGCTGTTCGGAATTTCCTACGCCTACAATGATGTGTACGCCCCGCTCGGAGTTACGCCGCTTGCCGTGGCTCTTTCTCCTTTTACCCAACCGATGCTCTTTCTGAACCGTTTAGTGAATTTGGCCCGCGTAAAATATTTCTTCGGAACGCTCCTTCCGCTCGCGGGCATTCCCCTGCTCGCGCCGGCTGCCGTGATCGCCGCGGTTCCGGGATTTCTCATGCTCTTCCTCACCAACGGGGATCACCGGATCTCGCTTGGGTACCACTACGCGGTGGAGCCCATGGTGGGATTTCTCTTCGCACTTCCCGTTGCGCTCGCGAGTGAAACGGCGGTTCGCTGGAAGAAGTTTCTCCTTCCGGTAATTGCGGTGGCGGGGCTCATTTCTTACGGAAGAGGAGAGCCGTATTACTGGCGGGTGTATGTTCCAACGCCCCACCAGATATGGCTTCGCGACGAACTCCTTCCCTTGATCCCCCGCGACCGAAGCGTTGCGGCCAGCTACGGATTCGTGCCACAGCTTGCCGTGCGCCGCTGGGTGAATCAGATTCCCTACTACACCGATGAAGCCAGCGCCCCGGTGGATTGTGCGCTCATCGATCGGGAAGTTAACAATACTCCGCTGAGTTTGGCCGGCCTCTACGGGGCCCGCGCCCGTCTCTTGGAACTGAAATATTCGGAAGACTACCGCTGCGGAACCCTCTCCCTCTACCGCCGCCCCGACGGGCCTTCGTGCTTTTCCGCCCCCGCCCCGAGCTGCCCGGAGGCGGAATGAAATACGTTCCGCAATGGATTCGCCAAAGTTCCGTTCTCGCGTGGGGAATTCTTTTCATTCTTCTTTCTGTTTCCGTAACTCAGTACGGTGGCACAAACGCTCTCTCGCGCGACGCCGCCCTCCGCGCCATCACCGAAGGCCACACCCTCAGCATCGACAACTACCGCGACTGGACCATCGACTGGGCCCACGCCCCCAACGGCCACTATTACTCCAACAAAGCGCCCGGCCCCGTATTCCTTGGCTTGCCACTGATGGTGATACTCGACGCCGTAATTATTCCGCTCCAAAGCCACCGCATCGACAAACAGGGCCGTGCCCCGCAGCCCCCTTACGCCGAATATCTTCTCCTCATGCTTTGGCTGCAGATCATCCCGTTTTTTTTGCTGGTTCTCTACATCTGCCATCGGCTGGAAATAATCGGCCTGCCGCTTCCGGCGATTCATTTTTTCGCTCTCGCCGCGTTTTTCGGGAATACCGCCGCGATTTACATGAACAGCAACTTCGGCCACGGAGTGGCGGGGATGCTTTTCCTTGGCGCCTTCTTTTTCTGGTGGGAAAAGCGTTACGTGCTCACGGGCCTCTTCCTCTCCTGGGCACTTCTCTCCGACTATGGGGTGGCATTTGCTCTCCCCTTTTTCCTGATCGCCACTTTGCTACGCGAGCGCAAGATTCGCGCCCTGATGGATATCGGCGTGGGCGCCATTCCCGGCGCTTGCGTTTGGATCTGGTACCACACCGTTTGCTTCGGCAGCCCGTTCCACACCGGAAACCAGTATACGAATGCCGAACAGATCGAAACGCTCCCGGGGATGATTAGTCTCTGGGGAGAATATTCGCCATTTCCCTCGCCGCTGATTCTAGTGCAGCTCCTCTTCGGCGAGACGCGAGGGATCCTCTTCACGCAACCTTGGATGTTCGCCGTGTTTTTGCTTCCTTTCCAGCGGGGCACCGCGCGGGGGCTCGGCCTGCTCGCATTTGGTTCACTGGCCGGCTTGCTTTGGATGAACGGCGGTTTCGGTGGATGGCATGGCGGCTGGTGCGTGGGACCCCGGTATCCGTCGGTAGTATATCCGGCGATGGCGCTCGCGCTGGCGCTGTGCTGGATTAATTTCAACCGCCAGGAACGGTGGCTGCTTTGGTGCGGCCTGGCCGTGGCTCTCTTGTTTCGCGTGTTGGTATATCCATTCTCGAATCTCGCGCCGGAGGAGCCGCTCTGGGCCTATCACCTGAAACATATTCCGGATCACCTGGGCACGAACGCGCTTCGTTTCGCCATGGCCTTCGCCTTCATCGCGGCCGCTCTATACTGGCAACGCCGTCGCGGGGAATTTCCCTTTTCTCAGAAATCGGTTTAACCTGGCGCCCATAAAATGGTTCAAGGCAAAAAAGTAATCGTAGTGCTGCCCGCCTATAAGGCGGAGAAAACCCTCGAGCGAACGGTAAACGCCGTGCCGGCTGGTATCGTAGACGAATTCATCCTCGTAGATGATTCCTCGCCCGACGCCACCGCGCAGGTTGCCCGCCGGATGGGTCTCACCACGATCGTGCACGAGAAAAATCTTGGCTACGGCGGTAACCAGAAAACTTGTTATCGCGCGGCTCTAGATCGCGGCGCCGACATCGTGATCATGCTTCATCCCGATTACCAATACGATCCTCGCCTCGTTCCCGTGATGGCTTACATGGTGGCCAGCGGAATCTACGACGTGGTGATGGCCTCCCGAATTCTGGGGCGCGGCGCGCTTGCGGGCGGCATGCCGCTTTATAAATACGTGGCGAACCGCATTCTCACGGCGATCGAAAATCTTCTGCTGGGACTAAAACTCAGCGAATTCCACACGGGCTACCGGGCCTATAGCGCCCACTCCCTCAAGGCCATCGATTGGACCCGCAACTCCAACGATTTCGTATTCGACAACCAGATCGTGGCCCAGTTCCGCGCCGCCGATCTGCATTTCGGGGAGATCTCCTGCCCCACGAAGTATTTCGAGGAAGCGTCTTCGATCAATTTCCGGCGTTCCGTGAAATACGGCTTCGGCGTACTCGGCACTTCGGTGCTCTATCGCCTCTACGCTTGGGGCCTATATCGTCACCCGATCTTCTCGGGCGGCGCTCCGCGTTAAATCGACCAAATCAGTTCTGGTGCATAGTTCTTTTCCCAAGGGATTGCTTGCTGCACGCTCCGCGGCTGCGATAAACCTTCCTCTGGTGGCCTGGCACTATGCAGGTCGTCGGGGCTAACCCCGCCAGGACCGGAAGGTAGCAACGGTAACCCATTGGCGGTTGTGACATAGCACCGCCGGGCCGCCACTTTTTTATTTCGCCGAAGGCGAATGTTGAACAAGCAATCTGATGTCATACCTCGTACTTGCCCGCAAATATCGCCCCCGCCAGTTCTCCGAGTTGGTGGGCCAAAATCACGTGGCCACCACGCTCTTGAATGCATTCAAGCAGAACAAGCTCGGCCAGGCGTATCTGCTTACGGGCACGCGTGGCGTAGGGAAAACTTCGGTAGCGCGCATCTTCGCCAAAGCCCTTCGCTGCGAAAGCCCGGATGCTCAGCCCGGAGGTAAGAATCCCGGCATCTCCTGCGAAACTTGCCAGAGCTGCACGGAGATCAACAACGGCTCCTCGATGGATGTTCTCGAGGTAGACGGAGCCTCGAACAACGGCGTGGAAAATGTGCGCGAGATTCGCGAGCAGGTAAAGTTCATGCCCTCGCGCGGGCGCATGAAAGTGTACATCGTCGACGAAGTACACATGCTTTCGAACGCGGCCTTCAACGCTCTCCTCAAAACGCTGGAAGAGCCGCCTTCCCATGTAACTTTCATTCTCGCCACTACGGAAGTGCAGAAGATTCCCGCCACGATTCTCTCGCGCTGCCAGCGATTCGACTTCCGCCGCGTGCCCCAGCCCCTGATCGTGGATCACCTCTCGCGTCTCGCGCAGCTCGAAGGGATCAAAGTGGATCCGGCCGCGATCCGCCTGATCGCCCGCAAAGCGGATGGCTCGGTTCGCGACGGCCTCTCCGCTCTCGACCAGTGTTTAGCGCTCGGCGGCCGCGAGCTCACCACCCAAGGCGTAAGCGAGAGCCTCGGGATCGTGAGCACCGATTTCCTTCTCAAAGTTCTCGGCCACGCGCTCAAGCGCGAATTGGTTCCCGCCGCCGAACTCATTCGCGATGCCTTCCTGGGCGGCGTGGAGATGAAGCAGATCGCGCTCGGCCTTGCCGAAACGCTCCGTAACGCCCTCTTCGTGAAGCTTCGTGCGAACGCCTCCGTGGCCGAAATTTCGCCCGACGAAACCGCCGCCTACGAAGGCCTCGTGGCGAACCTTTCGCCGGAAGCGATCCAGGCCGCCTATCGTTCCGTTACCGTTTCTCTCGACGAAATCCTTCGCTCTCCCCTGCCCCGCGCGAGCCTCGAAATGGCGCTCGCCCGATTGAGCGGCGTGGCGCATCTGCGATCGCTCGAAGACCTTCTGCAAAAACTCGAAAGCGGCGCCCCGATTTCGGCCGCTCCAGCGCCCGCGCAAGCCGCGCCGGCTCCGCGTGCGGTAGCGGCCCCCGCCCCCGTGGCCGCACCCGCTAAAGTTACGCTGCCCGTCTACCAGATCCCGAATCCGGATCCGGTGGCTCATCCCGCCGAAAAAAAAAAACGCTGAGCTAGCGGCGGCCCCCCTCCTCGGGCGGAAGCAGCGGCAACGGCGCCTTCGACACGTTCGTGCGCGCCGTGCTCCAGCAAAAAGCCAGCCTTGGCGCCATTCTAGAGCACGCGCTTCCCGTAACGCCGGAAGCGCAGTGGAGAGCTGCGGAAGAAATCCGCATCGGCTTCCGCAAAAGCCACGCCTTTTATCAGCTGCAGGCACAGCATAAGATCAACTTCGACCAACTGGAGAAGATGCTGCAGGCCCAGCTGGGCCGCAAGGCGCGTCTGGTAGTCGAAACCGTGGCCGGGGTGGCGAGCGCGATGTCGCCCGTGGCGTCGATCGTGGAAAAAGAAAAGCAGGCCACCGCGCAGGTGGAGAGCGAGAAAAAGAAGAAGTTCATGGAACACGAGATCGTGCGCGACACGAAAGAAATCTTTGGCGCCGAGCTTTCCAGTTTTGATATAGATAAATCCAAGGCTTAAGGGGGATTTCAGCATGACTCGTAGAGGTGGCGGTTTCGGCGGCGGTGGTGGCGGTATGGGTGGCAACATGCAGCAGCTCATGCAGCAGGCCAAGCAAATGCAGGCCAAGATGGAAGCGATGCAGGCCGAGCTCGCGAACAAAACCGTGGAAGCCAGCGCCGGCGGCGGTGCCGTGCGCGCCGTAGTGAACGGCAAGAACGAATTACTCACCCTCGACATCGCGAAAGAAGCGCTGGAAGGCGCCGACGCCGAAATGATTGCCGACATGGTAAAAGGCGCTGTGAACGAAGCGATGAAAAAAGCCAAAGAGATGCAAGACCAAGCCATGGGCGGGGCGCTGGGCGGAATGCCCCTGCCTCCGGGCCTCTTCTAACCATGAGCTTTCAACCCACGGCCGCCGACGCCCTCTCCACTCTTGTGCACGAGCTCTCCAAGCTCCCCGGCATCGGAGAGAAGAGCGCCACGCGCCTGGCCTTTCATCTTCTCAACGCCGACGCCGACCGAGTGAAACGCCTTACCGACGCCCTTCTTCGCGCCAAGGCGAAGATCCGCCTCTGCGGCCACTGCTTCACCTACACTGAAGACGAACGCTGCGAGATCTGCGCGAATCCCCTGCGGAGCCAAGATTCCGTCTGCGTAGTGGAACGGCCCAGCGACGTGCGCGCCATAGAAGCGAGCGGCAAGTTCAAAGGCACCTACCACGTTCTCCACGGCACGCTCTCCCCGGTAGACGGCGTGGGTCCTGATCAGATCCGCTTGCAGGAGCTGCTCTCCCGCGTGCGCGCTTGGGAAGAGATCAGCGGCAAAGAGCTCGTGCTCGCGCTCAACCCGAGCGTGGAAGGCGAAGCCACCGTGCTCTACATCACGCGTTTGCTGAAGCCGCTCGGCTTGAAAATTTCCAAAATCGCCTATGGCCTGCCCATGGGCGGCTCGATTGAATACGCCGATCGCGGCACGCTCGGCCGCGCGATGGAGAACCGAACCGAGTGTTAGAACATTTCACGGCAGACCAGCCCAGCGTGCAAGGCTTGATCGAGCGTGCGTGCACCGAGCTCAGCGCGAAGGCCGTGCTGCTCTTGCACGAAAACGGGCAAGTGCTCCAGAAATCCGGCTGGATCGACGACAACGAGTACCCCGCGATGGCCGCCCTCATCGCCGCCATGATCGCGGCGGGAAAAGGGATCGGAAATCTGAGCGACTCCAACGTGGGCAGCCCGAGCCGCTTCGCGTGCGATTCGGAAGCGGCCGGCCTTTACACCGTAGGTGTGGCGCACGGAATCTGGCTCAGCGTGCTTTACGATCAGCCGCTGAACCCCGGCCAGTTCCGCATGAAGGTGCGCCGCTACAGCGAGCTTCTCGCTCGTCTCGGAGTGCAGCAGCCCGAGCAGTGGGAGCTGCCGCAAAACGGCACGGCATCCATGCCTGAAGATGGGGCCACTTTGCGCCCAGTGTCATCCCGGGAAGCCACCACCCCAGAAATTCTTACCGCGAAGAACTCTTCGCTGTTCGCCAACATCTCCGATACCGAGATCGACGAACTCTTTGAAAATGCACGTAGTTAGGAGCTCGGCGCCGTGAGCTTCGTAAATTACAACTCGAAAGAAATTAACTGCAAGATCGTGTACTTCGGCCCCTCCATGAGCGGCAAGACCACGAATTTACAGTATATCTATTCGCAAACTCATCCGGACGGAAAGGGCCGGATGATCAGCCTTCAGACCGAAAATGAGCGCACCTTATTCTTTGATTTCCTGCCCTTAGCCTTGGGAACCCTGCGCGGATTTAAGATCCGCTTCCACCTCTATACGGTGCCCGGACAGTCGTATTACGACGCCAGCCGCAAGCTAATCCTGCGCGGCGTCGACGGCATAGTCTTTGTATCTGATAGTCAGGTAACCAGGATGGAAGCGAACCTGGAAAGTTTCGCGACCCTCCGAAGTAACTTAGAGGAGCAGGGCTATGATCTCGAAAGTATCCCACTGGTGTTTCAATACAATAAAAGAGACTTGGCGAATCTTTGCCCGCTCACTGAAATGGAAAAGATCCTCAACCCGCGTGGTCTTGGTGCATTCGAGGCGGTGGCAAGTTCCGGAGCGGGGGTCTTGGAAACCTTAAAAGGGCTTTCCAAGCTGATTCTCAAGGATCTTAAAGGGCAGCCCTGAGCGCCGGTGCCCGCACAAACGGAACTACTTTAGTAAACAAATTTTTTTGACCCCCAGGATGGGGATTCATAGTAGGAAAGGACTTCTTATGACCAAGCAATTCGAAAACCTAACGTCCAACGCGATCAAAAGCCTCCAGGTGATGCTCGAGCAACAACGCAAAGACATCCTCTCGAACGGCAAAACTCTCCGCGTAGATTACAACGTGGATAAAGACGAGCTCCTCGACGAAGTAGACACCGCCACTCACGACGTGGAACAGGGCATGAAGATGCGCCTGGGTAACCGCGAAAGCCTCTACTTCCGCAAGATCGAGGAAGCACTCCTCCGGATTAAAGACGGCACCTACGGCCAATGCGTAGAGTGCGGCGCCGACATCGGAGCCAAGCGCCTCGAAGTGCGCCCCACGGCCGAGCTTTGCATCGACTGCAAAGAAGCCGCCGAAACGGCCGAACTGAAGAACGCCGAAGGCCGCCGCCACAAGAGCGTGGGCGAAGTGGTAAACTTCAAGGCATAAACAAAATTTGATGGAGAGCCCGCCACACGCCGGCGGGCTTTGGTGAAAGGCCTTCCCTAGGAGGGGGAGCCAGTAGCTAGGAAGGCTAACAGCGCTAAGGGGTGATGCTTTACTGGGAGCATCGCCCCTTTCTCATTTTGAATTAGGGCTGCTGGAGACAAGAATCCTGAAAGCCTTGCGGGCACACCATGGCTACGGCTTGGTCGCAAGTGAAGGCGGGAGGCTTCGGCGCGCATTCGTGCACGGCGCTGCTGCCGGTAAGGCAGGCGTCCTGGAAGGCGGGCGGGCAAACGATCGCCAGCTCCGATTTGCAGTCGATCGTGGAGGGCGCAGAAACGCATACGTGGCGGCCGGTGCTGCCAGGCGTATTGCAGGCGTCGACGAAGCCGCTTGGGCAGCGCCAGAAGATCTTCGCTTCGCACTGCGGGCCGATTTTCGGCTCGCAAACCTGTTGCCTCACCGACGACGGATTGCGATCCGCATAGTAGCGCTGCCAGTCGCGTTCGCGATCGTTGCTGGCGGTGGTAAAGGATTTAGAAGAGCTGGCGCAGCCGGCGAGAGCCGCGAGTACACCGAATAGGAATACGAAATTTTTCATTTTGGGTCCTCCGTGAGATCGAACCGCAGAAAGCGGCCAGAACCTACGGTAGCACCCTGAAAGCCCGCGCGGTTTCCGATACCAGGTAAACGCGGCAAAAATTTTAGAAGGTAACGGTGCTCGAATCCGCGGCGTACTTACGCGACGACACGAGACGGATGCAGTGAGCCTGCTCTTTTTCGAGCCGCTTCTTCAGGCTTTCCCGCTCGCTGGTGACTTCGACATCACTCAGATTTCCCGCGATCGAGGCCATCTCCGCCTCTACGGTTAGTTTCTTGAATTTGGCTTTTGCCTGCATTTCACGGGCGAAGGCTCGGGCGATACGGCTTCGGCCGTGAAGTCGATCGACTACGCGATCTCTCGTGGCGCGAAAGTGCTCTCGAACTCGTGGGGCGGCAAAGGTGACGACGGAACGAACGGCGCGCTCAAAGACGCCGTGGCTCGTGCCGGCGCCGCTGGTGTGCTCTTCGTGGCTGCCGCCGGTAACGACGGAACCAACAACGACACCGACGCTACGTTCCCCGCTTCCTACAACCTCGAGAACATGGTGGTTGTGGCGGCGACGAACGAAACGGACGGCCTGGCCTTCTTCTCGAACACCGGTTCGAAAAGCGTAGCCGTGGGCGCTCCCGGAACGAACGTGTACTCCACCGTTCCTGGCAACAAGTACGCGAAGCTCTCGGGCACTTCGATGGCTTGCCCGCACGTGGCCGGCGAAGCTGCTCTCCTCTGGGCGCAGTTCCCCAACGCCGACTTCAAAGAGATCAAGCGCAGGATCATGGATAGCGGTGACGCTCTTCCCGCCCTCGCCGGAAAGACCATTACCGGCAAGCGCATCAACGTAGAACACGCTCTGAACTAGATTTCAGGCTGTGCGTAGAGAAGGGCGCCCTCAAAAGCGCCCTTCTTTTTATGGTATTTTCTGAGTAAAATACTCAGATATTATTACTATAAGTGAATAATTTTAGACATTTAGCGATCATTGCCTGCAGGGCACTATTTCCGTCTCCC
>Ga0207125_10249_pt1 | contig 10649 bp, 13 predicted proteins | sample Alteio_BWMinHeat_19_FD_153556 | JGI IMG/M metagenome (GOLD analysis project Ga0207125, IMG submission 153556) | Enriched cells from forest soil in Barre Woods Harvard Forest LTER site, Petersham, Massachusetts, United States -... | ecosystem: Environmental > Terrestrial > Soil > Temperate forest >...
TCGTCGACGCCGTCGAAGCCTTCGTCATCGACTCCGAGGGCCGCGAGCGCACCACCGCCTCCGTCGGCGAGCTCATCATGAACCGCCTCAAAGACATCGACACGGTCGCCTACATCCGCTTCGCCAGTGTCTACCGCGATTTCAAAGACGTCCGCGAATTCAAAGAAGAATTGGAAGACCTCCTCACCGGCAAAGACGTAAAGGCGAAGCGCGCGAATCCGAGGTGAGGTGGTTGTCAGTTGTGAGTTCTTAGTTGTTAGTTTTCGGCAAGTGAGGTCAAGTGGCCAAATCATTTCGCGATCTAAAGGTCTGGAACCTGTCGATGGATCTCACGATAATGATCTACGCCATCACTTCCGAATTCCCAAAGCACGAAATCTACGGCCTTAGTTCCCAGATGCGCCGAGCTGCCGCCTCTATCGCCAGCAATCTCGCAGAGGGGTCTGCCAGGGGCACCAAAAAGGACTTTCGGCAATTTGTTCTGATCGCTCGCGGCAGCAACTGCGAATTACAAACACAACTCATGATCGCAGCACGTCTCGGCTATGCGCAAAGTGAAAAAATCCGGGAGGCCGAAGTTCTCTGCCAGGAAATCGCACGAATGCTCAGCGGTCTTTCCAAGTTTCTGAAGCCCAAACCAGCTTCCTCTAACAACTAAGAACTAACAACTAACAACCCAACGAGGACTGCCTTGCCACCGCTCCCAACACGCACCCACAAAGTCACACTGATTGCCGGCGACGGGATCGGCCCTGAAGTTACCGCCGCTACTGTCAGCATCCTCGAAGCAGCCTGTACACCCCTCGGCTGCACCTTCGACTGGCATCGCTACGACGCGGGTGCCGATGCCTTCGCGAAAACCGGCGAGTACATTCCCAAAGCTCTGTACGACTCCATCGAACAAAACCGCGTCGCCCTCAAAGGCCCCGTGACCACTCCAGTTGGCGGGGGGTTCTCGTCGATCAACGTCACGCTGCGCAAAAAGTTCGACCTCTACGCCAATTTCCGGCCTGTCAAAACTCTCCCCGGCCTCAAGACGAACTACCCCAACATCGACCTCATTATCTTCCGCGAGAACACCGAAGACTTGTATGCCGGCCTCGAATTAATGATCAATCCCGACATTGCGCAGTCTCTCAAGATCATCACTACCAAGGGCTCGACGCGCATCGCGCAGGCTGCATTCGACTACGCCCGCAAGCACGGCCGCAAAAAGATCCACGCCATCCACAAAGCCAACATCATGAAGCTCTCCGACGGCCTCTTTCTGCGCTGCTGCCGCCAGGTTGCGGAGACCTTTCCCGAAGTGACCTACGCCGAGCACATCGTCGACAACACCTGCATGCAGCTGGTGCTGAACCCGTATCAATACGACATCATCCTCACCACGAACCTCTACGGCGACATCCTCTCCGACCTCTGCTCGGCCTTCGTCGGCGGCCTCGGCCTCGTCCCTGGTGCGAACCTTGGCAAAGAGTGCGCCATCTTTGAAGCGGTGCATGGATCGGCGCCCGACATCGCCGGACAAGACAAAGCCAACCCCACCGCCGTGCTGCAGTCCGCGATCCTCATGCTCGACCATCTCGGCGAGTCTGAAGCCGCCACCAAAATCCACGCTGCCCTCGAAACCGTCTATGCCGAAGGCAAGTCCCTCACCCGCGACGTGGGCGGCACCGTCGGCACCCGCGCCTTCGCCGACGCCGTCATCGCAGCCTTCTAAAACTCCGCAAGCATCATAAGAAAACGAGCCATGACGAACCTTCGCACCACCGCAACAATCCTCCTCGCCGCCGTTCTCACCCTCTCCGGCTGCAAGTCGAACGCTCCAACGCCAACTCCGACGACCGAACCCGCCCAGGCGGCTCCAACGCCTGTTGCCAACGCCGGCAGCATCAGCGGCGTCATCCACTTCACCGGCAAGCCTCCCGCGCGCGTCAAGATCGACATGTCGATGGACCCGGCGTGTGCCATGACTGCCGCTGAAAATGACGCCGAGCAATACATCGTCGCCAACGGCAAGCTCGCCAACGTCTACCTCTACATCAAGACCGGTGCGCCGCCGTCAAAGGCCCCCGCAAAAACTCCGCCTGTCGTGCTCGACCAGAAGGGCTGCCGCTACACCCCGCATGTCATCGCGTTGCAGCAGGGCGGTTCGGTGGAGTTCCGCAACTCCGACCCCACCATGCACAACATCCACACAACCCCTGAAACGGGCGAAGGCAGTATCGACGTATCGCAGGGGCCGATGGGCACAGCTCAGACCCGCCAGTTCCAGCAGCCCGAACAGATGCTCCCGGTCCGCTGCAATAACCACCCCTGGATGAACGCTTTCCTCAACGTGTCCGCCACGCCGTTCTTCGCTGTCTCCGCAGCCGACGGCAGTTTCACCATCAACGGCTTGCCCCCTGGCAATTACACGCTGGCCGCGGTCCACGAAAAGCTCGGCGAGCAGGACATCCAGATCACCGTTGCTCCCAGCAGCGCCGCCAAAGCCGATTTCACCTACGCCATGAAATAGTTTTCGCAGCATCCAAATCCCGGGCCTCGTTTCGCATCTCACAAAACGAAAGCACGAAAGGCTGCCAATGAATCTCAACCTCTCCTTCCCGCAGCACAACATTCCTCTCTGGTTCATGGTGCTGTCGCTGTTCCTGCCCCGCATCTGTATGTTGATCGCCTGGCTGGGGCACAGCATGGTGCAGTTCATCCCACCCGTTCTGAACATCATCCCCGTCATCGTCGCGCTGTTGATTCCCCGTGTCCTGATCCTCGTCTGGATCTATCAAGACCAGGGCATCAGCATCTGGTTCCTCATCCACCTGATCGCGCTGCTGATGGCGTGGGGTGGAGGAAGCCACCGCGTCTACCGCCGCCGCCGTCGCGTCGAGTACGTCGACTAAACCTTCTCCCACAAATCCGAACGGACCACCCTTTCGCGTACTTCGCGAAAGGGTGGGGTGCTCTTCTTTTCCCCCACAACTTTGTCATCTCGACCGAAGCATCACGGCATCATGTGATGCGAAGCGGAGAGACCCGCTTTTGCCCTTGTCGTTGCTCGTTCTTCCTCATAGCTCGCAGCTCGTGGCTCGCAGCTCACAAAACACCCAGAACGCCACAACAGCCTGCCACCCAAAGCCATCATCCACATGCGTTATCCTTGATAGATGGAACGGCGTAACGTAGGCATTCTCGGCGCGACCGGAGCGGTCGGCCAAAGGTTCATTCAACTTCTCGCAAACCATCCTTGGTTCAACATTACCTGGCTCGCAGCCAGCGACCGCAGCGCCGGCAAAACCTATGCCGAAGCCTGCGCGTGGCGTCTCGATACGCCACTTCCCGACCGCATCGCGCAGATGACGGTCCAGCCCAACACCCCCGAGGGCGCCATCGATCTGCCTCGTATCATCTTTTCGTCAGTTGACGCGCCGATCGCCCGCGAGCTCGAGCCTCTGTTCGCCGCCGCGGGCTGTGCCGTTATCTCGAACTCGTCCGCGTTCCGCATGGGTGCCGATGTCCCGCTGGTAGTGCCCGAGGTTAACGCCGACCACTTCGAAGTCATCGAGTCGCAGCCCACCCGCAAGCGAACCGGCGGCTTCCTCGTCACCAACCCCAACTGCTGCGCTATCGGCCTCGTACTTCCATTGGCCGCGCTGCACGAGCACTTCGGCATCGAAAAACTTTTCGTCTCGACCATGCAGGCTGTCTCCGGAGCGGGTTATCCCGGCGTCCCCTCGCTCGACATCCTCGGCAATGTGATCCCCTACATCAAGAACGAAGAAGAGAAGCTGCAGGAAGAGGTCGGCAAGCTGCTCGGCGCGGCAACGGCTACCAGCTTCCAACCAGCCGACATCACGGTATCTGCGATGTGCAACCGCGTCCCCGTGCTCGAAGGCCACACCGAGTGCGTCAGCGTGAAGCTGGCAAAACGCGCCACGCATGAAGAAATCGTCGCGGCGTGGGAGAACTTCCAGCCCCTGAGCGGCCGCGGCCACAACGGCCTGCACTTGCCCTCGGCCCCACTCTTCCCCGTCGAATACGCGTACGAAGAAACCCGCCCGCAGCCGCGCCTCGACCTGATGCGCGGCGCCGGCATGGCGACCACCGTCGGCCGTCTGCGCCCCTGCACCATCTTCGATTGGAAGTTCACGTTGCTGTCGCACAACACCATTCGCGGCGCCGCCGGCGCAGCCATTCTCAACGCAGAAATCCTCGCTGTGCTCGGCAAGTTCGACTTCCGCAAGTGGCCCTCGCAGACGGCGGAAATCGCGGCGGCGGTGCCCGCATGAGCTCACCCCGCAATCATCTCGTGGTCATGAAGTTCGGCGGAACATCGGTCGAAGATGCCACCGCAATCCAACGTACCGCCTCCATCGTCGCCGGGCGCGCCCAGCGCGGCCTCAACCCCATCGTCGTGGTCTCGGCGATGGCCAAGGTCACCGACCAGCTTCTCGCCTGTTCCGCCGCAGCGTATGCCGGACGCGGCGACAAAGACGTCGCCCTCGAAATCTCCGGCCGCCTCCGCGTCCGCCACATCGACACCGCCTCGCTGCTCGCTACCGGCGACCGTCTTGACGCGCTCCACGCTACGATCCACGGTGACTTCGACGCTCTCGACGAACTCCTGCACGGCATTGCGGCGCTGGGCGAACTCACCGCCCGCACCAACGATCTGGTCGTAAGTTTTGGCGAGCGCCTGTCGTCCGTCATGGTCGCCGCCGCCTTTGCCGAACTCGGTATGGATGGCGTCCACATCGACGCCCGCCGCTGCATCATCACCGACAGCAACCACGGCAAGGCCGCACCCAACGAGCAGGCCATTGAAACGGCACTGATCGACCTCGTTCTCCCACTCGCCGACGAAAATAAAATACCCGTCATGGGCGGCTTCATCGCTTCTAACGCCGAAGGCACAACCACTACATTGGGACGGGGCGGCTCGGACTATACGGCCGCGCTCGTCGGCGGCGGCCTGCACGCTGGCGCCATCGAAATCTGGACTGATGTCAACGGCATCATGACGACCGATCCTCGCATCTGCCCCGACGCTCTGCGCGTAAAGACCATCAGCTTTGAAGAGGCCGCCGAGCTCGCCTACTTCGGCGCGAAAGTCCTGCACCCCGCGACCATCCTTCCGGCAGTACAGAAGAACATCCCTGTGTGGGTCCTCAACAGCCGCAACGCCGCCAACGAAGGCACAAAAATCACCGCCGTGCCCGCCCCGTGCGCCAGCCCATTCAAGTGCATTGCCGCGAAAAAACGTCTGACCATCATCGACATCGTGGCCAGCCGCATGCTGCTCGCGCACGGCTTCCTCAAAGCCGTCTTCGACATCTTTGACAAGCACAAATGCGCGATCGACATGGTTTCGACCTCTGAAGTTTCGATCTCGGTCACGGTCGACTCCAACGATTCGCTCCCCGCCATTTGCGCCGAGCTCCGCCAGATCGCCGACGTGCAATACGAAGGCGCCAAGGCCCTCATTTGCCTGGTGGGCGAAGACATTCGCGGCCACGCTGGCATCGCGGCGCAGGTCTTTACAGCCGTGCAGCACGTCAACATCCGCATGATTTCCCAGGGTGCCAGCGAAATCAATATGAGCTTTATGATCGACGAGAGCGACGTCGAAGAAGCCGTGCGATCTCTGCACAAGAAGTTCTTTGCTGCGCCCGATGAAGCCGTGTTCGATATTGAAGCGCGAGCTATGGCAGTAACTGCCTAGTCGTCGCAAGAGTTCGTGATCGGAGGAGCGATGAAGCCCGGAAAGTTCTGGTTCTCACAAGTCATTAGTCTTTGCCAGTTCGTCCAACTTCTCATCTGGATTAATCACGATGCTATGGTTGTCATCATGGTGACCGCAATTGTCTCCAACTGCATCCTCTTCACGAAAGACATTCCACCAAGCCGGCGCGAGAGGATAATCAGTGCAACAGTAGGCTGCATTATGCTAGCGCTCTCAATCCCTGCACTTTGGGGCAGAACGATAGCATTCTTCCCGTTCCTCGCGCTTCTCTCACTTATCATTCTTTCGACCGTGATGTTGCGCCGCAAACCTGCTGTGCAAACATCACTCTCTACCTAAGGGGTCACCATGCGTATCCTCGTCCTCGGTGTTGGCAAGACCGGCAAACTCGTCGCAGAAGTAGCCGCCGAACGCGGCCACAGCGTCCACGTTCTCGATGCAAAAGAGAACAACAACGCCTCCGCGCTCACTCCGCCTTTCGTCACCGGCTTCGACGCGGTCATCGACTTCACCACTCCCGAAGCGGTCATCCAGAACATGCGGGCCTGCCTCGCCAACGGCGCAAAAATGGTGGTCGGCACCACTGGCTGGTACGACAAGCTGCCCGACATGCGCTCACTCGCCGAGCGCAAGGGCGCGGCCCTGCTCCACGGAACCAACTTCTCCGTCGGCGTCCAGTTGATGCTGCAACTCGCCGAGCATATGACGACGGTGCTCAAGCCCGCGGGCTACAAATTTTCCATCTCCGAAACCCACCACACCACCAAGCTCGACGCGCCCTCTGGCACTGCGCTCACGCTCCGTGACGTCGCCCGCAAAGCCGCCGATCTCGACGACGTACACATCAAATCCATCCGCCACGGCGAAGCGGTCGGCCTGCACGTCCTCGAAGCCGAAGGCAATGGCGACCGCCTGCTGCTGACTCACGAGTCGCATTCCCGCCGGCCATTTGCCGAGGGTGCCGTCCGCGCTGCGGAGTGGCTCTCCACCCGGACCGGCGTGTACGATTTCCGCGAAATCTTCCCGCAGTTGTAACGCCAACACCCCCGGCGTATTCTCAAACTATGACAACGGTCTCCATCGAAGAAGCTACACGGACCCTGCCAAACCTGGTTGAAGAATCCAGGAGTGGCACCATCGTCATCCGCGATGAGGCAGGGGATGCTGCAATGCTTATTTCGTTGCGCCCTCGACAGGCTACTGAAGACAAGCGCAAAGCAGCAATCGAAGAAATGCACCGGCTGAGCGAGAAAATTTCGGCGGAGTTGGAAGAAAGTCTTGCGAAGGACGGACTGACCGTCGAAGAATTTTTGGCCGACGTACTGACGGATGTCTAGCCGCATCGCGGTCGCCGACACAAACTTGGTCATCAGCTTTTTCATGGGTTCCAAAGCTCCGGCATCTCTGGCTTTTTCGCGGCTGATGGATGAATACCAGTTGATTGCAAGCCATGACACCTTCGCCGAGTTTCGTGAAGTCTTCATGCGTGAAAAATTCGCTCGCATCCGCCGCGAAAGACGCCTGGCTGCGGTGTCAAGATATCGCTTCCTCGTTGAAATGATTCCAACCGTCATAGACATTCACGTTTGCGCGGACCCGAAAGATGACAAGTTCCTTTCACTCGCCGTCAGCGGAAACGCCTCACTCATACTGACAAGCGATGATCACCTTTTGCGCCTCAATCCCTTTCGCGGCATTGCGATTATCAAGCCGACCGAATACCTCGAACGCACCGCACAACCTCTCGAATAGTTCGGACGATAAACTTATCGCATCACGTTACCCCCCATCTCTATCAAGTCGGAGGCCCAGGGGTCCTCGCCGTTGCTCCAGACGTAAAACCTTGATCTGAATGAGGATTGTCTCTTGCCACATGCGGCAACCCCACCTAACCTGAAGGGATGAGTTCTTCCCCATTTTCTACTGCCAATTTTTCGGCCCTTAGCTTCGATCAAAAACTCGACCGCCTCGCCGAAGTGGCCATCCGCATCGGCCTTGGCCTCGAACCCGGTCAGGAACTCGTATTAACCGCACCGACAGATGCTTTGCCCCTGGTCCGCCGCGTCACAGAGCATGCCTATAAAGCCGGCGCGAAGCTCGTCACCACCTTCTACTCCGACGACGCCGCGACCCTCGCCCGCTACCAGTACGCTCCTGACGACAGTTTCGACTACGCCCCTTCCTGGTACCACGACGCCATCGCCGCCGCTTATCGTTCAGGAGCTGCGCGCATGGGCATCACCGGCGCGAACCCCGCTCTGCTCGCGCAGCAGGACCCCGCCAAAGTCTCGCGCGCCAACGTCGCCTCGTCCAAAGCCGCCAAGCCCGCAATGGAACTCGTCACCCGCCACGAAATCAACTGGACCATCGTCGCCTGTGCCACACCCGCATGGGCCGCGCTCGTTTTCCCCAAGGACCCCGCACCAGTCGCGCTCGCCAAGCTGTGGGATGCCATTTTCTTCGCATCCAGAATCACATCCCGGGATTCTGTCGCCGAGTGGAAGCAGCACGGCGAAAACCTCAAGCGCAAGGTCGACTTCCTCAATGAGCGCCGCTTCCACGCTCTGCACTTCCATACGCCCGACAACGCCACTGACCTCACCGTCGGCCTCGCGGACCAGCACCTCTGGGCTGGCGGAGGAACGACAGCCGGCAACGGCATCTACTGCCAGCCCAACATCCCCACCGAGGAGTGCTTCACCACACCGCACAAAGACCGTGTCAACGGTCACGTCACCGCATCCAAGCCGCTCTCCCACCAGGGCACGCTCATCGAAAACATCCGCTGCGAGTTCAAGGACGGCAAGATCCTCAAAGCCACCGCCACGGCCGGCGAAGAGGCGATCAACAAACTCATCTCCACCGACGAAGGCGCGCGCCGGCTCGGCGAAGTGGCTCTCGTGCCGCACCATTCCCCCATCGCACAGTCCCGCATCCTCTTCTGGAACACGCTTTTCGACGAGAACGCCGCCTCCCACATCGCGCTCGGGCAAGCGTATTCCACCTGCCTCATCGGCGGCGAAAAAATGTCCAACGAAGAGCTCGCCAAACTCGGCGCCAACGAAAGCCTCATCCACGTCGACTGGATGATCGGCGGACCCACCATGAACATCGACGGGCTCTCCACGGATGGCGCCGCCGAGCCACTCATGCGCGCCGGCAACTGGGTATAAGGCTCTTGATGAAGACTGAGGTGAGGCTTGACTGAAGTTCGTCCCGAACGCACACCGATTGCCACCCTGATCTGCGCCTTCGAAGCCGCCATCGTGGTTTGGGCCACCCTGGGCCGCACCGCTCTTTATGTCATACGCACCGCCGGTTCAGCACGTGCCCATCACCTCTATCCCACATCCCCGCTGGAAACGGTCGTCAAAGATCTCGACGTCCTGCTCGCCCTGGCCGCCGCCATTACGTTGTGGCAGATGCGGCGCTCGGCGTTCTATCTGCTGGCAACGCGTTTCGGTCTTTCTTTCTCCTGGTTCGCCTGGAAGCTTCTTCGCGGCGCGAACCTGCCGGTACTACACAGCGGCACCAGGTCGATGGTCATCGACTCTCTTCGTCTGCTGGTCAGTGTGTGCTTCCTGATTCTGAGCGCGGCTATTACGTGGTATGTCTACCGCATTACCAAGCCAGGCGTCGAAGTCACTCCGATCATGGAAGCCGAGAATCAAATCGAAGAGCCGGCAGAGAGCCCGGACGAAAACCTAAGCACCGCCCGGTTCTACCTCGCCAGCGAAGAGGACCAAAGGAAACCCAGATAAGGCGGCATCGCAGCGCCCGCTGTATCCTGCAACGCAGACTCCCATGGCTCACACCTTTTCCCCTTCGCGTCTCGAAGCCTTCTCGGATGGCGTCATCGCCGTCATCATCACCATCATGGTGCTTGAACTTAGGATCCCGCACTCCGACGGCCTCGCCGGCTTCCGCGAAATCCTGCCGACCCTGGGCGTCTATGCTCTCTCCTTCTCTTTCGTCGGCATCTACTGGGTCAACCATCATCTGCTCGTCCACGGCATCCGCGAGGCCTCACCTCGCGTGCTCTGGGCCAACCTTGTCTGGCTCTTCTGCCTCTCGCTGGTGCCCTTCTTCACGCTTTACGTGCATGACAAGAAGCAGGACAGCTTTTCCGTCGCCATGTATGCCGCGTCCCTGACGATCACCGGTTGTGGCTTCATGCTGCTCCGCCTCACCATCAATGAACGCCGCCACGTCGAAGGCAGCTTTCAGCATGCCGACCTCGCCGTACAGCTGAAGCACTGGGGCTCGCTTGCTACCTATGTCCTGTGCGTTCCGCTCGCCTACTACTACCCGCAAATCTCGCTGGTTATCATCGGCATCGTTACGCTCGTCTGGGTCATTCCCACACTCGGCGTCGAGCGTTGCGACGATGGTTCCACAAATCCGCGTTAGAGCATTTTTCCTGTGGGTGTACTTCAACACTGCAACCTTCATGGGTGTTTTCCGTAAAGAAAACGCCGCTGCACAGCTGGTCTGGGAACCGCAGCAATAGGGAAAATGCTCTAACTCGGCTGCATTGTCGCGTTTTCCTCAGAGAAACGCTTGCGTTACGCCACACCGCGTCGCAATAGCGGACCAATGCAATAAACTACTCTCCGTATGAATTTGCAAGGCTGCGGCACCGCTCTCATTACACCCTTCCGCCACGACGGCGGAGTCGACGAACCAGCTCTCCTCGCCCATGTCAACTGGCAGATCGCCAACGGCGTCTCGCTGCTCGTCCCCTGCGGCACCACCGGCGAGGCCGCCACGCTCACCGAGCAGGAGTGGTTGCGGGTTATCGAGGTCACCGTCGCCGCCGCCGCCGGACGCGTTCCGGTCTTTGCAGGAGCGACGCATAACGCCACTCACCAGGCGATCGCCAACGTCAAAAAGCTGCACCGCATCAGCG
>Ga0207125_10251_pt1 | contig 10573 bp, 5 predicted proteins | sample Alteio_BWMinHeat_19_FD_153556 | JGI IMG/M metagenome (GOLD analysis project Ga0207125, IMG submission 153556) | Enriched cells from forest soil in Barre Woods Harvard Forest LTER site, Petersham, Massachusetts, United States -... | ecosystem: Environmental > Terrestrial > Soil > Temperate forest >...
TGCGTGAAATGCTCGCCGACAATCGGCGCGAACGGAAGACGACGCGGGCTCGCAGTTACCAAAAACACGTCCGGCTCAAGGAGTTCACGTTTGAGTCGCTGCCCGATTACGAATCGTGGCATCGCAAGGCCCGGCAGACGGCGAAGCAATCGTTGGGCAAAAAGCAATTCCTTCTCTGGGTCGGCGGCAACCACCTGACGGCGCTGCCGGTCCTCGAAGAGCTTGGCAAGATGCCTGGCAGCTTGGTGGTCCAACTCGACGCGCATATCGATGTGTACACGTTGACCGACTGTACGGAGCATCTGTCGCACGGCAATTTCCTGCTCCACGCCGAAAACCCATTGCCGCCGATCCTTCACGTCGGCCACCGCGACTTGTTCCTGCCCGACGAATCGAAACAAGCCCACTTCCGCGAAACCTATTCCGCCGAGGACTTCGCGATTTCCGCGGAGACCGCTCTCTATCGTTTGCGAGCGCAATCGCTCGCCGCCAAGCGCATCTGGATCGACATCGATTGCGACGTACTCGACCCAGCCCACTTCCCCGCCGTCGACGGCCCCCAACCATTCGGCCTAGCACCAACGATGCTCCTGCGAATTATCGACGCCGTCTGGACAAAAAACGTCGCGGGCATTTCCATCTCCGAATTTGTCCCCGCCCGCGACCGCAATGACCAAAGCCTGGGACTTTTGATTTGGCTCATCGAATGGCTGTTGCTGAGGCGATACGAATCGCGACAGGCGTTGAAGGAATCAGGCGATGAAGAAGAATGATTCTTCCAGGCAGCGAATGACGTACGTCTAATTGGCGAACCCATCGGTTTGCGGTGTTTGATAGGCTAACACCGATTCGTAGCGCTTCGATTGGCAAATTTCCGATTGCTCGGCGCCGCCCTCTCGTCGATAATTCTTCGCAGACTCGATGTTCACCGCGAAGAGATATGAAAAGCTGAATCCTGGTAATCCATGCCACAATTTGAATGCATCCATTGCAAGAAATGGCTGAGGTTCAACGACCGGAATCCTGGCGACATTGCTGACTGCCCATTCTGTGCGGGTCAAATTGTAGTTCCGGCGGCGAACCTCGTTGATATTGAGCCGATCCCCAACAACCCGGATCCGGTTGCGCCGGCTTTGGGTGGCGAGCCGGCGCATTCGACCGCTGAGAGTTTTTCGACCAAGATTACCGCGACAATCGGCGCTTCGGCAGCGATTCCGAGCGGTTCAAAGAATTCGAAATTGGAGCCGTTCTCGTTCGCCTCGGAATGGTTTGTCTTTTCTAACGGCCAGCGATCGGGGCCCTATTCCGTGATCGAATTGAGGTCGATGGCGTCGATCGGAGTCATCAGCCCAGACGACAAACTGACACGAAACGAAGATGGCAGCGCTGCGGTGACTGGCCCGGAACTACCATTCCTGTTCGACTGCTTCCCACCAATTCCTCGGCGATTGCGAACGAGGCTAATTGACGCGAGCTTCGATGAAATTGGCACGCGGCTAGTGTTATTTTGTGTGTTTGCCGTGGTTGTTATGCCGCTTTATGGCATATATTCGCTGTACACCTCGATTATTTCTCAGCCTCCTTCTGGCGATGGTCAACCGTTGCCCTCGTTTTTCACATTGGAGTCGGTTTGGCTCGTCGGGGTGGCGATTTACGGCATTGCCGTGGGCTGCATCATCTGGTGGCGAAATCGCGTGGGGTACAAGATCGCGCGACAGTACCTCGCCATTCGATTCGCCGGAGTCATTGCATTGGCGACGATCACGCTGCCCGCGGAGCTGTCGCGGCATCCAGACCAAAAATTCAGAGTGTTTTTTCCCGTTTGTGGCGAAGCCATTTTTTTTGCGATTTGGTGGTGCAGCCTCTCTTATGAGGAACGAAATAGGAAATCTGACCGCGACAAATTTCGCACTTACCTTCGAATGCTCGCCGGCCCGACAAATCCGCAAGTGTCTGACCGCGACAACTCGCCGCCGGCTTCGCTTCCCGACGACTCCGACGCTAAAGGCGTTTGGTTTGTTCGCTCTCAAGGAAAGGAAACCGGGCCGTTCTCCGTTGAAGAAATGATCGCCAAGGCGTCGGCTCGCTCGATCCATCCAGACAACATGGTCAAACCAATTGATGGCGATTGGCGCGCGGCCAGTAGCGTGTCATTTCTGAAAAAGGTCTTCGCCAAGCAATCGATCAAGCCCGCTCCTGGATTTCCCAGCCCATCCACGCCTCAGACGCAGAGTTGACGTCGCCGAGCATGATTAGTGGCAACGGCGTCACGAGCAGAGCGACAATCGCCACGAAGAACGGATAAATCGCTTAGATCGCACCGATGATTCGCTTCATCTGGCGGCGACGCTCACGCGCGCCATCTAATTTCTATTCTCGGCCGATCCACGACCGTTTCAGCTTTCTTCCGCTTTGATCGATCAGCCACCACTCGCCGTCAGCCCAATAGGGACGCGCGTCGTACGGTGACGTATATTTCCCGCCAATTTGAACCAAAGCGATGCCTCCATGAAACGGGTGGACGACGTGAAACTGCGGCCGAATGCGAATGATCCCTTTCTTGTCGACGTACCCCCATAGTGCGTCCTTGAAATCTGCATTTGCTTGCTTTACCCGCACTTCAGCAAGGCCTTCGTTGAAAGAGCGCACCTCCACAAATTGTGGAGCGATCGCAAATTTGCCCTGACGGTCAATGAAACCGGCGGACCTACGACTTACTTCTCCGGAACAGAACAGATTATTTGCGGCCAGCCCCTCACGAAAGGAATCTGCAATGCCATCCACCCTAAACTCCGTTTTCCCCTGACGGTCAATGAAGTGAGTGACGTCGTCCTTTTCGCCGCCCAGTTCAGAGACGTTGGCGGGCGCAAGTCCTTCACTGAAATCGCCGGTTCGAAAAGAGCTAACCGGCAATTCGAATACAGTCTTTCCTTCTTTGTCGACGAACCGTTTTCCACGATTCTCGATCAGCGCGAGTCCTTCAGAAAACGAGCCGACGCTCTCGTTTTCGATGGGAATTACGACCACACCCTTGGAGTCAATGAATCCCCATTTACCGCCCATCCACCTGCCCGGGAACTTGAACTTCGCTCCGATATTTACTGCTGCGTTTCCATCGGAGAATTGTCGAACCCTGTCATAAGTCGGCTTGAGGACGACGCGACCTGTCTTATCCATCAATCCCCAGTGCTCATCATTGTCAGTTCGATACCAGACCATTTTCTCCAGGCCTTGCCAGAGTTGACGCACGCCCGGCGAAGTGGGGAATCTCTCTTTTCCGTTGAAGTCGATAATGCTGCATTTGGATTCCGAGTACACAACCGCGCAATCGTCAAGAAAATCATGCGCGAGCTTGTATTGCGGTTTGATCACGACAAAACCAAAACGATTGATGAAGCCATATTCGCCTTTGGGTCCCTTGAACGCCGCGACAGGCGGGGCGAGTCGCTCTTCATCGCTGAAAGCTGAGTCGGGACGGTCGCCTGCTGGAATAACGGTCTCGAAAGGTTGCACCCTGGTCGCACCGCCATCGCGATTTCGCAAATACAGGTACGCGACGACCAAACCGATCCCGATCAGGATTATTGCCGCCAACATTAGCAACCGAATCTTCATCAATGGCCTTTGCCAGTCGAACCCGGCCAAGTCAATACGAGCATGCCGCTGACCGGACCGCCGTCCGGCTGTCAAGCCCGTGAGCAAATCCGTGTTCCCGCGTCACTAAGCACTACGATTGGCCATGCGATATAAGTTCAGTCAATCGGCCATTTTAGCCAGAATCCCAACGCGACACGGAACCAGTAGCCTGCAAAAGCACGAAGATCCGCCAAATGAATTTCTCCGTGTTTGCGCAAAAAATGGCCGGCTTTGAAGGGCTGGGGGGAGTAATAGGTAATAAGGCGAGATCGGATACGGCGAGCGAGAAGTCCCATGTCTCAGTCAGCCCTTCTCCTTCAAGTCTCGCGAACGCTACTGGGACGGCAACTCGTTACGCTGTCGGATCGACAGCTATTGGAGCGTTACGTCGCCGGCCGCGACAGCAATGCCTTTGCCGCGCTGATGGTGCGGCACGCAGGACTGGTGCATGGCGTCTGCCGGCGCGTTTTGCACGATTCGCACCTTGCCGATGACGTGTTTCAAGCGACTTTTCTGCTTCTATCTCGCAAGGCCGCATCGCTTCGACAAAGCGAACTGGTGGCCAACTGGCTCTTCGGCGTCGCGCGCCGGCTGTCGCTGAAATTACAAATCAAACGCGAGCGTGCAACCAAACATGAGCGACGGATTGCCGCAATGAAACCCGAATCGCGGTCGGTCCAGCCATGGGATGATTTGCTCAAGATACTCGACGAGGAGTTGGAACGATTGCCGGCGTGTTATCGACGGCCGTTGATCGCGTGTTACCTCGGCGAGCTAACCCACGACGAAGCCGCCATGCAATTGAACCTAAGCGAGCGCACGCTGCGCCGGCGCCTAACCAAGGGGCGCGAATTGTTGCGAGTGCGACTCAACGCGCGGGGTGCGAGCTTGTCGGTCGTCGTCGCTGCCGTCGCGGCCAATACGGCAAAAGTCGACGCGAACGTAATTGACGCCGCTATGTGCGCGATATCATCCGGTTCGACGACGGCGAACATCGCGAGCCTCGCGGCAACCTCCGCTCAATGGACGACCGCGTTCAAGATTCGAATCGGAATTGCCGCAATCCTGACAGTTTCATTGTTGGTTGGTGGATTTGCCAGGCCCAAATCCCCGCAAGCGCCGGCCACCGCATCTCGTCCGGACGAAAAACCTAAAGCGGTCGAACGCCGCGACCGATTCAACGATCCGCTGCCCCCAGGCGCACTCGCGAGACTCGGCACGGTTTCGCTTCAGCACGGCGGGACGGTTGAACGATTTTCGTTTTCGCCAGATAGCAAAACGCTGCTGTCGATTGGCAACGGAATCATTCGCCGCTGGCAGGTTGACGCGGGACACGAGACTGAACAATTTGATCTTCGAGAAGCCGGGCGCAAAGTATTGCAGTGCGCGCTATCCCCTGATGGCAAGACGGCGGTCGCCTCGTACGCCGATGAGCAAAATGTTCCAAAATCAGTCAAAGTATTCGATACAGCAACTCGGCGCAGAATTCGCGAGTATTCCATTCCGGCCGGCGCATCGCAGATCATCGACATGAGTGGACGGCTCATCATCGCCGATGGCGAAAAGATCGATCTTTGGGATGAAAACGCAGATCGAATCGAGATGAGCGTGCCGTATGTCAAAGGTCCGGGCTACCTGAGGATGAGTAGCGCGAACGACAAGCTCGTCGTATGCGACGCTAAGCACTTGATTCGGATCTTCGACCGCAAGAGCGGAAAGGAGCTTCGATCATTTGGCGCCGAGGCGGAAAGCACGCTTAAATCCCATTGGGTTTCGCCTGATGGCAAATGGTTGCTGAGCAGAGGATACACGTTGGGCAAAATGACGCCCGTTAAAAACAACTTGTCGTCCCAGCAACTTATCGATGATCGATTCGTACGCGTTTGGGATTTGGACAAAGGCGAGCTGGTCGGGAATTTGAACCCTAGCGCATTTGCGAATATGGTCTTATCCGTTTCCCCGGATAGCCGAACCGCGCTGGTCGTTTCAACGAATGAGAAGTTCAGGCACGCGATCGAATGGTGGGACATTGCGACAAGCAAGCGCGTCGCGACGTGGCCGGACGACCTTCCATCCTGTGCGAGACTCGGGCTTTCACCAGATCAGAAACTACTCGCCTTCGCATCCAGCGACGGAACAATTCATCTTTACGATGTGGCCAGCCAGAAGGAAATCCGTCCCGCTGCCTTTCACGAGGGAGTGGTTTGGCAAGCGTCATTCTCATCGGACGGCAAATCCGTGAGAACTCTCGGACGCGACCGCATCGTGATCGACTGGAATGTCGAGAACGGCAGCCCGATTCGCCGCTGGCGCGAAGCCGAGTCAAATGCCGGAGCCTTTACCTATTCGGCGAATTGTCGCTACCGTGTCCGGCTGGACCCAAGCCCAAATGGCCGGATCATTGTTTGGGATTTGGAGAAGGATCGCCTGGTGCGAGACTTCGGTCCCTATCGGCCTTGGCGCGGCATCAATCTGTCTAATAACGGAAGGTATTTCACATTCGTTTCGACGGTTGGTCAAAAGCACTCCTTGGAGCGGTGGGACGTCGAGTCAGGCAAGCTACTGATTCAATTCGAAGTCGAAGTACCCGAAAACGAGCGTGCCAAAGTTAGCGGTGGCCAACTTCCCTTGGCTATCTGGGACGTTCCCGGCAATCGATACTTGCTCGTCTGTAATGGCGAAACACAAATGTACGACGGGCAAACGGGCCGCAAATTGTCGTATTGGAAGTTGCCGGATCTCAACGAATCGGCATCTCCCATTTATCGACATCGTTGGGTCATTCCGTCTCCGGACGGTCGCTTCGTCGCCGATTCGCTTACAGGCAGCCGAGTTATTCAGATATACGAGATCGATACGGGAAAGATGGCGCGGCACCTGGACGTCGGCGATTCAGTCAAGGGTCTCAAATATTCGCCCGACGGCAAGCTACTCGCCATGACGGTCGGCGATCAATTGCAGTCGATCATCGTTTGCGACGTCGCGTCTGGCAGGAAGAAACTGGAATTGAAAAACTGCGGTCGCGGCGACATCAAGTGTCTGGCATTCAGTCCCGACGGCAGGAAACTGCTCTCCGGAAGCGAAGACTGCACGGCGCTCATTTGGGAAATCGAACCGTGAGCGAGCCCGGTCCAATTTCGCCATTGTCGCCTCAACTGGGCTTTCGACTAATCAGACACCCGGATACCGATGCCCAGTGGATCGACTTTCCCGGCAGGGTACCGTGAGGCCGGATAGAAGTGATCGATCCGCAGTTTTCCGCCGCTGATCCAAACGCGTTCCATCGTATTGTCTTTGTGATCGATCAGATAACGAGTCTCGGTGCTGCCCTGTGCAGCGTTTGGATCTTCGATCTTCGTCAATTTGGACGGCAACGCTCGATTGTAATCCAATACACCGACGACATCGCCTTTCTTGCCGATCTGATAAATGCGCAGCACTTCGTTCGTGTACTTGATGAGCCAAGTTCCTGCGAGGTTTTTCATATCGTCGTCCACTTTTGAGTCGGTGCCCGCCGGTTCATCGATCTTGACCGTGCCACTTGCGAGGTCGTCCGGCTGTGTCTTGCGGACGCCGATACCGGTGGAGAATAGTTTGCCCGGCGGCCAGAAGAAATCGATGCGCATTTCGCCATCTTTGAGCGTGATCTTGTCCATGCCGTATTGGCCGCGGCCGACCGAGAGGAGCATTCGACTCCCGGACGGAATCAATCGGCCCCGATGGATTGCGCCGTGCATCAAGAAAAACGCGTTGCCGCGCGAATCAAGCACGTAGTATCGAAGCACGTTGTTCGTGTAGCGAATCTCCCAGACACCCCGGTATTCCGAGAAAATCGAAACGTTGTCGCTCGAACCATCCTTCAAGCCAGGAAACTGCTTGTAGATTGCGATGGCGCGATCGCGAGCTTTCGTGTACGAGATGCCTGTCACCTTTGGCGCGGCTTCGCTGTACCAGCGCGCTGCTCGCCCGCTGATTTGCCGTTTGGCAGCGCGGATCTGACCGTCCGCCAAATCAAACCAATCATCAGCCAATTGAATTTGCGCGCCTGGATCGGTGGGTTTGCCGAGATCGCGTGCCGCCGCCGATCGCAGTTTTTCGTCGTTACCCTGCTTCAAGAGCGGCAGGCCCTGTTTCCAATCTCCCTTGATAAAGCACAGATAACGACCGACCGCCAAGCTCGCGCTCGGATCGTCCGCCTTCATCACCAACTTGGCCTGCCCGCCTTGGAAGTCCTCGAATTGTTTCAGCACCTCGGTAAGGTCCGCCCGCCGGGCCTTGATTCGTTCCATCAATTGCTCGTTGGCGGCAGCTTTGGCGGCAGTCTCAGCCAACGAAAGCAATTCGTTGGCAGTTTGGGGATCGCTCGACGCGATTGCATCCGGAAATACAAAAAGCGCGGCTTCGGAAAAGTACCTGTTGTTAAACGGGCCGCTGTTGCCGCTAGGGCCTTTTTCCAGGGCCATCTTGAGCGCGGCAATTTTCAGCGGCGCGATGTCCGTATCAAATTCCCTACCGAGTTCGTCCAGAACCGCGAGCGCTCCGGCAAATTCGCCGGCCCTTGCCGCCAAATAACTCGCCTCACGATACAGCACGTAGCGAGATGCGGGATCATCCTTCGTTTCCTGCGCCTGGCTGACCAAGTTATTAGCCAACTGCAGGATTTCCGACGGGAATTTCTTCGCAAAATCGGATTTGAAAAGCTCCTTGATCGTCCGTTCCTGCCGCGCCAGCGATGCCTGATCCGGCATCGGCAATTTCTGCGTTGTCCTCTCGTCTTGAGCCACGGCAAACTGACACGTCAAAAACCAAATCAAACCAATCGCAGCCAAGTAACGGCACTTCATCGCACACCCTCACGCGTGATCGACGCAAAAAAACAAATAGCGTATCGCACTCCCGCACTAATCCGACAATCGCACGCCGATGCCCTGATGGGATGGAGGTCCATTCGGATAAAGCGAAGCCGGATTGAAATGTTCGATCCGCAGTTTGCCCCCGCTTAGCCAGATGCGTTCCGGCCGGTTGTCCTTGAAATCAAGAAGGTAACGAGTCTCCCCGTTGCCCTGTCGGCCGGTTGGATCTTCGATTTTGGTCAACCTGCCGGATGCCGGCGATTCTTCTCCCAGCACGCCGACGGCCGCACCCTTGCGACCGATGATGTAGGTGCGGATGACTCCATTCGAATACTTGATGGCCCAGATACCCGACAGCAAGCTCGTATCGTTCGCGGAGTCGCCTGGGTTAGCGAACGGATCAGCCGTGAGGGCGTCGCCATCGTCCTCCATCGGCCGCTTTGTTCCAATTGCCGAGGCCAGAAAATGACCTGGCGGATTGTAATGGGCAATCCGCAATTCACCGTCTTTGAATTCAATCTTGTCAGTCCCGTATTTTCCCTGGCCCACTGCCAGCAGCATGTATTTGCCCGATGGGATCATGTGGCCTCGGTGGATGCCGCCGTGCGACAGAAAATATGCGTTACCACGCGAATCGAAGACATAGTGACGCACTCCGTTGGTCGTATAACGGATTTGCCAGAGGCCACGATACTGCGAATAAACCGACAAAGCATCGGTCGAGCCATCCTTCAGTCCGGGAAACTCTTTGTAAATCGCAATGGCGCGGTCTCGCGCTTTCGTGTACGAAATGCCCGTTACCTTTGGCGCCGCCTCGCGGTACCAGTGCGCAGCCCGCCCGCAGATTTGCCGTTTGGCGGCGCGGATCTGACTGTCGGCCATTTCAACCCAATCGTCGGCCAATAGTAATTGTGCGCTCGGATCAGTCGGCTTGCCGAGGTCGCGAGCGGCCGCCGATCGCAGCTTCTCGTCGCTGCATTGGTTCAAGAGCGGGAGGCCCTGCTTCCAATCGCCCTTGATAAAGCACAGATATCGGCCGACTGCCAGGCTCGCGATTGGATCGTCGACCTTCGTGATCAACTTGGCCTGCCCGCCTCGGAATTGCTCGAATTGCTTGAGCACTTCGGCAAGGTCAGCCCGACGGGCCTTGACTTGTTCCGTCAATGGCTCATTGGCAGCCGCTTTGGCGGCCGCTTCGCTCAACGACAGCAACTCGTTGGCAATTTGGGGATCGCTCGATGCAATCGCATCCGGAAAAACAAAGAGCGCAGCTTCCGCGAAATACCTGTTATTGAAAGGACCGCTGTTGCCGCTTGGTCCCTTCTCTGCCGCCATCTTGAGCGCGGCGATCTTTAGCGGTGCAATATCCGTTTCGAATTCCCTGCCCAGTTCGTCCAGGACCGCAAGTGCTCCGGCAAATTCGCCGGCCCTTGCGGCCAGATAGCTCGCTTCGCGATAGAGCACGTAGCGGGAGGCTGGATCATCCTTCGTTTCCTGAGCCTGGCTGACCAGGTTGTTGGCCAACTGCAGCATTTCCGACGGGAACTTCTTCGCATAATCGGATTTAAAAAGCTCCTTGATTGTCCGCTCTGACCGAGCCAGCGATGCCTGATCCGGCATCGGCGACTTTTGCGCCGGCTTTTCGTCCTGAGCCAGGACAGCCCCCAGCATCAATGACCAACTCAACCCAACGGCAAGAAAACCGCGCGTTGCCATAGCAGACCCTCTGGTTCGTCAATTGACTGTCATCGTAAGTGCAAGCGCAACCGACTTCAATCAGAATTCCAGCTGGCGCTCTCTCACGATCCCGTTAATGGCTTCCACTAGCCGTCGTCCTTGCGCCGGCTATGTATGACAGGGAACAGCAAGCCATCGTCCGCCCTGCGAGTTTCGAATGGCCACCACGTCCGCGACGACCGTCTCAATTGATAAACCGTCCGCATCCCACTGGCTCTCGCGGCTGGTGGGATCAAGCCTCGGCAGCAAGTACATCACGGCAGTGACGGGCCTGATCCTCACGGGCTTCGTGCTTGTCCACATGCTTGGCAATTTGCAAATCTTCCTTGGCCGCGAGCAATACAACC
>Ga0207125_10252_pt1 | contig 10562 bp, 6 predicted proteins | sample Alteio_BWMinHeat_19_FD_153556 | JGI IMG/M metagenome (GOLD analysis project Ga0207125, IMG submission 153556) | Enriched cells from forest soil in Barre Woods Harvard Forest LTER site, Petersham, Massachusetts, United States -... | ecosystem: Environmental > Terrestrial > Soil > Temperate forest >...
CACAGGTGGCGGTTTTGCCAGGCGGTCCAAAAGACCATCAGGAAAAAACTGACGAAGAGAAACCCGCCGATTAACCCGGACTCGGCGAAGACGAGAAACCAACTGGAATGGGCCGTGCGTTTTCCCCATTCGTAACGTTCACCCGAACTATAGGCGTTGTAGGTATCGGCATAGTGGCCAAAACCCACGCCAAAGACGGGATGGTGAAGCGTCATATTCACGGCCGCTTTCCAATAGGTAATTCGGCTGTCAGAGGATTCCTGCATTTCCTCGGATTCTCTTGAAATCGTCCGAAGCACGAGCACATAGCCTGCCCCGAGTACGGCGGCGAGGAGCACCAGGGTCAGCCACTTTTTGCGGGCGCCGAACAGGGCCCCCGCGGTGAGCAGCTGCAACGTGAGAGCCAGCATCGCGCCGCGAGATTGCGAATACCAGATCAATAGAACAGAGAACGCCGCAAAAAGCCCGCCGATGATTCCGTACATCATCGGGGCCGTTTTCTGAAACGCGGGGACCAGGGCGAAAGGAAGCGCCATGACAATGACAGCCGCGAGATCGTTCGGGTCGCCGAACATGCCGCCCGTTTCCAGGCGGATCAACGACGGACCTTCCGTGTGATATTGGTAATACCGGACGACCATGAGCGCCAAAGCGCTGAGCACCAAGGTGAGCGTGAATTGCGACAGACTCCTCTCCGTGTCGATAAAAAACACGGTGATCACAAAAATGATCAAGGATTTGGAATAGGTGTCAAACCAATCCCCCTGGGTTTCTGCGATGTTAGGCGTTACAAACGTGGTGAGGAACAGCCACGCACTAAAAGCGAGAAGAAGAAGCACGCCCTGAACAGTTCGAGGGGTGGGCTTCGCATGATCTCCGGGACGAATGAGCCAGGAAAACACACACAGCAGGGCAACGACCCGAGGCAGAGCTAAAAGAAGCGGGTTGGTGGCCGCGATTTCCCAGGGTCTCAAGAAAAGCAGCTGCACGAAGAAACAAAGGGCGTTCACCGGATGGAGCAGAGAGAGGATAAAGCCGGCGGCTAATTCGCCCGCTAGAAGCAGAGACACGTTGTACAAAAAGGCGCTAAAAACCAAAGTGAGCAGCATAAACCCGCCCAACAGCCCCATCCATTGGCCCCGGCCGCCCGTGATGTAGTGTGTTCCTTCTGTTGTCCGCGCGAGTTGAACGAGCAGGACCATCACTAGGAAGATCGGCATGACGGCGGTTTCCAGATGGAGATACTGAATCGGCAGCGAGTCCATAAAGGAAGATCTCACTCGTCGGAGACTTTGGATGGGAAAACGGGCAGGTGCCCTAACAGCGGAATGCCCAGCTGATGGGCGACCGCATCCGCATGGAGCGTGCTCCGTTCAAAATATTCCTTCAGCGCGACCGCGAAGAGTGAACCAAAAAATCCGAGAGCGAAGCCCCAGAGAGCTAAAAGACCTTTCTTGGGCCAAAGAGGCGCGGCAGGATACAACGGGGTTTCCAGCATGGCGAAATAATCGCTCTGATGTCTCTGGTCTGAATCGATCGCGATATCGAGGTAATTTAATTTTTTCGTCAAATCACTGTACATATCGCGTCCGGCTTCGCCCGACCCGGACATCGTTACAGACCTTTCCCGATGGGGTGCGCGATCCGAGGCCGATTTGGAGGAATTGCCCAATCGATTGACCAGAATCCTTTCACGGTCTCGCAGCTGCATGACCAGGGGGTGTTCTTCCGTGTACTGAGACGTCAAGCTTCGAAGTTCATTTCGGACTTCAGCCAGTTCGTCTTCGATGGATTGCGACTCGGTCGGCGGCGCTGCTGCGATGGGCGGCGCGGACACGACAGGTGGCGAAAGAGATCCTAAACGACTTTGGATCGCATTACGAATATTGCCGATAATACGCGCTCGAACATCGAGAAGGCTTTGAATGATCTCCGCATAAATATCGCGTGTCACCTTTAACGTGATGTCCGGATCGGAGTAGATAAAACCGACGTTGAAGGTCGTGTTGTTGAGAGAATAGATTTCAATGCGATTGCGGAGACTTTCTCGCTCTTCGGAAAGTATGGAATCCGGATTTGTGGAATCTAAAAGACCCAGCGCTTGTCCCCACGCCGTTAGGCGCGATAGGAACCCGTTCGGTTTCCCGGAGCCATAGATGTTGTATTTTTTCCCCAGCGCGTCAAGGAATTCAGGTGTCAAAACCTGCCGGATCAACGCTTCCCGCTGAGATTTCATCTCCGTAGACTCCGAGAGCCCCGGCACAAAATCACCGATGAGAGGACTCTGAAAATATTTTGAATAAATGGTTAAAACGAAGTGGGCCTTGTATTTTTTAGGGACGTACTGGGTGGCCGCGATGGATAACGCCGTGCTGACGACTGTAGAGAGAAGGATCCAGAGCCAGTATTTAGAAAATAACTGAGGCACATCCTGGATATGAAATGTGGGGTCTTTACTCGCCGTCATGTATTTTTCTCCTCATTGGAAATGATTCCGATCAAATTGAAGGCAGGGTCCTTCACGATTTTTAACGAGGCGCTTAATTTGGGTGCATCCAGGCCTTCTCGGCTCATCACCAGGACCGATGCTTCAGCGAGGCGGGCCACCAGTAGGGGGTCTACATTACTCTTGTTTCGCGCATGAAGCGGCATCGTATCGAACAGGACGAGGCCGTATTCTTTGGACTGATCCTCGGCCACTTCCTTAATCAGAGAAACGTCATCGTCCCGGCTGATCGCGAGATGGCGCGGCTTCTCATACACGACAGTAGATTCCAAGACCTCCGGTTTTTGTCGGATCAAGGTTCCCGGAGCTGTTGAGCGGTTTCGAATCTGTTTGAGTGATCTCACTTCCACGTTGGGCGCCGATCCATTGAAACAATCCTTCAAGATCAAGGAACTCTTATTCTGAACCGTCACCGTATCCACCACCAGAACTTTGGCTCGACTGACTTCGGCATACGCCATCGCCAAGGCCGCGCACAAGAGCGTTTTCCCTTCTGAGGGGAAAAAACTCAGGACCGCTAAGGAATGAAACATTTTTTCCCGCTGCAAAGCGGCGACATTGTACGCCAGATGCCGAAGTTCGGCATACTGAACAAACTCCTGGAAACGTCGATGTAAGGCCTGAGAACCCATGAATCGCTTCCTCCTAAATTCGTCCTTTATTATATGCCAAGACCAGAACCGACGCCGTCACGATGGTCGCCAGAGCGGAGATGATCGCCGTGGTGAGATACGCCCTTCGCTCGCTTCGCGTCTGGGTATCGGCGTGAACAAAAATGACATCCCCCTGGATCGGGGTAGGCGCATGTTGGAGTTCATCCCAGGAGAAATCATACACACGTTTATGCCCGCCGACTCGGCGGATGATCTCGATGTCATCCAGATCCGCCTTCTCGGTAAAGCCTCCGGCGAGAACCAGAGAATCGAGAAAATCGGACCCCGGATTCAAGATATATTCTCCCGGTTTTCGCACTTCCCCCATCATATAAACGGGCGGACGGTAGGATGAAGACGAAGCGTGGTCCACAGACACGCCGCCTCCTTCTTTCTGGAAAAACAAAACTTCCCCTCCGAGCCATCCGAGGATTTGGGGATGATCCTCTCCGCGGCTGTAGTATTGATTCAGGTCGATCATGAACGTGTCCTGCCCCTTTTGAATTCGGACAGACGAGGGTGGCGTATCTTTCGCGGTTCCGCCGGCGAAACCAATGACGGCATCCAGCGACGCCTCGGGTTCCACTAAGTACCGGCCGGGTTTTCCCACTAACCCTCGAACGTCAACCCAGTAGCGCTTTTCCTTCACATGGAGTTCAATCTCGGAGGGTGTTTTGAAGTAGGGGCGGTATAATTCGCCGAGTTTCTTTTTGAGCTCCAACAGGGTCATCCCCGTCGTGTCCGTCGTCACGTCGTAGGGCAATTGCAGTCCTCCGTTGAAATCGACACGATAATCTCCATTGAGTTTGTTGTCTGCCAGACAGCGCATCGTCAACAGGAACCCCGGAGCGATTTCGGGGTTTAGGGTATTCGTTGGGTCGGGCTTGACACCCCAACTCTCTGGAATTTGAGCCTGTTTTGCAGTTTTCGCTGGCATCGTTGTCAGATCGTGCCACATATACCGAGGGCGCGTTGTACTGCACGCGGTCAGAAACGCCATCCCGATACAGAGGAGACGAAAGCTTAAAGATGTCGAATGATTCTGCGTGAGATGCGTCATAGCCTGGGGTCTCCTTTTCATAGAACCTCGTTATTTAATTAGGGTTAACTTTCCTCGGGCTTTTCCGCCTTGGTTATCCGTGACCAGATAAAGATACAAGCCGGAGGCCACCCAATCGCCGCTGTCGTTGCGACGATCCCATGAGATCGAGTTGGAGGTCGCATCAAGAGTTCGGACCCAGTGCGCCGCCATGTCGAAAATTTTTATCGTTGCGCCCGGGGTGAGGCTATCAAATGTGATTCCTACGTCAGCATCGCGGTCCGACCGCCAGGGGTTGGGATACACGCGCAAGTTGGATAATGTGCTGGAAACGATAGTCAGGGTCTTGATCGAATCGGCAGATTGCACGGAACCCGTCACCCCATGAACACGCAGCTGATACGTGCCAATCTGCAATCCTAAATTCGCCAGACTCAGTTGGAGGCCGGGTCGAGATACCGTAATCGGCCCCGGATTGGTCGGCGGGGTTATCGGCGTGAAGGTCCAAACATACGTATCGGCATTGCAACACGGGTCCGGGGTGAGCGTAATGACATCATTGAGAGAGACCGCCCCGGATAGATTAATCGTCGGCGGATCTAAAGAGAGGGGACCGGTCGCCAGAACGGTCACGCTGACGGTGGCATTGGAGCTATCCTGGAAACCATTATTCACCTTAAATACAAAGATATCCGCTCCCGTATAGGCGGTCGCTGGGCTGTAAGTCACGTTCGGTGCCGTTCCGATCAACGAGCCATGGGCTGGACTCGTCACGATGCTGTAGGTCAGGGCCAAACTATTGGGATCTGAGCCACTTAAAGTAACGGCTTTGGGCACATCCTGATTGGTTGTGACGCTTTGCGCATTGGCGACAGGCGCGGCCGCCGGCGCGTTGACGGTTATCGTAACCGTCGTTGAAGTGCTCATCGTCACACCCGTGCTCACTTTGAAGGTAAAATTATCCGCTCCTGCATAGTTAAGCGTAGGTGTATACGTGAGATTGGGCGCTGATCCGGTTAAGCCTCCATGGGTCGGCGCGGTTACCGTTGAATACGTCAACAGCACGTTCAATGTACTGGTCCCCGTCAAGACGATGGGCGTAGCCGTATTAAATGTTACGGTGACGCTTTGCGGGTTAGCCGTTATTGAAGCCCAAGCGCTTGCCCTCGCTAGGAGAGAAAGCAAAAGAGCGATACCAAGCCGGCAGGTGAACTTTCGAGGTTTCATTGGGTGTTCCCTTTGCCCTGTGGGACCGCCTGAACGGACTGCACAACCTTTCGACGATAACGCTGATCATTACTTTGGTTTTCGAGACCCCCCCCATCGAGAAGCGATACGTCGCCACTTTCAAATTTGGTGTGTTGGTACTGAATCAAGTTTCTATTTTCCGGACTTCCGAATCGTAAAACCAACGAGACGTATTGGCTCGTTCCCAAATCCCCATAAGGGACCCAGGCGTAGGCGAATTCGTGACCCCAGAGTTGCAATCCGAACCCCGTCGAAAATCCGGCCAAGGCGGAAAGGCCCTTCAACGTATCGCTGCGATAGCCCACCCGCAGCGCCATAAACTCCAAAGGCCGCCACTCCGCTCCCGCTCGCCCGCTGGCGAGTCCTGTGCGCTCATAGACGGTCTCGCCGGTGAGGATCCAATACTTTGAAGGCGAAAACGCAGCTCCTAAATGAAAGGCGAGAGGAAGCGGATCGCTAGAATCCAGAAAACGTACGGAAGTTCCCAGATTGGACATCACCGCAGAGACATTCATATGGTCCGTGACCCGCCACAAGCTCCCTACATCGGTTGCGTAGGCGTTGGCGGAGACGTCACTGAGCTTGATATGGATGAGTTTACCCGTGACGCCTACCCCGAAACGATCCGAGAAGGCATGACCATAGGCGAGTGAATAAGCGCCAAATTCATCGGAGTAGGTGCCTTGCGGCGTGCCTGTTTTATCAATCGCTGTGATATCGCCTGATCCCAGGTACTGAGCGGACAAGCCTAAGGCGTCGCCTGGGGCGATCGCATGAACGACGCTAAGGAATTCATACGAAATCGATTCGAGGTACGATACGTGCTGTGCCGCTACTTGCGTAGAATCAAGGAAACTCAGGCCCGCGGGGTTCGATATCGGAGCATAGGCATCCGTCGCCAAAGCGCTGTACGCAGAACCCATGGCCGCCGGTCCGGCGCCCACGGGAATGTTCAAGAAAGCGGCGCTGTCCGTTCCCGGGCTGGCGTAAGCGCGAAAACAAGATCCTAGAAGAAACCCCAGTCCTAAACCCCATCGTCTGATCGAAACAGGATGAAGTGTCATGCGGATTCAAATGTCTCGGCGTAGGATGCTGTCATCGCTGGCGCGCTCCATTGTTGTCGCAGCGGCGCCGCCGCCGTCCATCGGCTCTCCAGAGAATGAATCGCCTCTTCATTGTCCAACCCTTTCAAAATGTCCAGAATTCGACCGGCCCCTTCTTCCGGTTTTATGGGATCAAAATAATAAGCCCAAGGCTTCAAAAAGCGGTGTCCTTCAATATCACTCAGAACCGTGGGCAATCCCGATCCGGCTGCTTCGATAGGCGCTAAAGGCATACCTTCCTGAAGAGATCCTGAAATAAAGAGATCGGCGGATTGAATCCATTCCTGCGGCTGTTCGGAAGGGCCCGCGATGAGAACACGGCCGGAATCAGGGACCGCACGAATCTTTTGGTCAAGCCATTTCCAGTACCCGGCATGCGTTTCTTGACCCACAAAAAATAAGGCCAGACCCCCGCGCGCTTCTTTTGGAAGAGCCGACCAAACATCGAGCACGAGGTCTTGTCCCTTGCCGGGATGAAGCCGGGCCAGACAGAGAATCCAACGGCTCTGATAAATCTCCGGCGTTAAATTCGGAATAAGCCGTCGTCTGAGCACCACTTTGTCCAGTGCCTGATCGTTAAATGAAGGCGTGTCGGGAAAGAGGACGCCATTGGGAATGACCTCAATTCGCTGGGGACTGACACCGAGGGCGATGAGACTCGCTTGAATAGAGGGTGAAACGGCAATAATTCGGTCTGCGAATCGCAGAAAGAATTTGAAATACAGCTGATAGCGGCGGCTTTTGTCGAGATCCGTTACACTGTGCAACGTCAGTACAAGCCGTACCCGCCCAAGGGAAACACATTTGGCGAGACTGCCGTAAATAAGCGGACCGAGATTATGAGCATGCAGGATGCGCGTTTTCTCGGAAAAAATCAATCGCACCAAGCGAAAAACGCTTTGAACCGAAAACCCCTTACCTTTTTGCCACTGAATGATTGGAATTCCAGCCCGGTTAAACTGCGACACCAGCGAGGGTTGATCGTCCCCATGATCGTAGGTGGCGACGAGCACTTTAAAACGCGGATAGTGATGGAGTTCCCGGGAGAGGCAATAAATCATTCTTTCCAAACCGCCTAGGCATACCGTTTGAGCCAATTCCAGAACATGAATCGGCTCCGAGGACGTAATGTGACGTCGCAAATAGATCGCGTACATTCCAACAAAATAGATCAGCGTGAAAAGGGGGCCTGTGACCCAGAACCAGGTCCGCACATCAGAAAAAAGAGGACGTAAAATAAACGAGGAGGCCGTTGCCGCCACAACCAATCCCACTTGAATCCCCAGGTCCGGAAGCGGCAAAAAGTGTGACAAAGACGCGCCAAAGCATCTACGGGCGTAAGCCAACGTGTACACGCGCATTAAAAATTGACTGGACAGAACGGCGATCAGCGCGCCCATCGCGCCCCATCGACCCGCCGCGAACCATGTCGCGGCGACGCAAAGGGTTGAAAAAATAAGATAGGTCCGCAAAATCCAACCGCCATCCGCGCGTGACCGGGCGATCGCATCAAACGGAAGCGCAAACAATAAATAGGTCAACGCATAATACCGAAGATAGACCGCCGCGCCGGCGTAACGGTCTGTAAATAGAATGTGAATGATGGGCGTGGCATAAATCATTAATCCCAGAGTTGCGGGCAATAAAAAACGACAAAGCTCTGAAACGCCTTCCGCGAAGAGGGCTGCGGCTCGGGCATAGTCTTTCGCCGAAAAGGCTCGAGAAAGCCCGGGAATCAGGACGCGATTGACAGAGATTTCAAAGATGTCCAGCGGCGGAATACTGAGGCACCCGATGGAATAAAACGCAAATTGAGCCGGGTTGAGACGGAAGGACAGAATCATCTGATCTACATTTTGGAGTGCTAAGGCGGCCATGGCGGCAATGGAAACGGGCAGCGCATACCGAAGTACAACGCGTGATTTTTCCCACGAAAATGAAAATTGGATCTCTCCCCATTTAACAAACCATAACCAACCCACCAGTGCCCGAATGACGGTGCCCGCGGCAAAAACGTATATCACCCATTCCACACTGCGGGTCCACCACGCGGCGGCCACGATGCTCACCGCCCTTAAAACATTAAAACCTGAAGCGTAGAGCGATCCGGCCCAAATGTCCCCCCGGGCGATCAAGAGGTCTTCTATGAACGCAGAACCGATGAAGAAAGGCATGCAGAGCAGAAGGAGCCGTAGGTCTAAGACGGAGATCTTAATAAAGGGCGCGAGCCGCGCGGAAAGGACCATCCCGATCGCACACAACACCAGCGTGATGCCCACGAGCAGACTCCAGCTTTGCCGAACCTCAGGTTTTGTCTCAGGATATTTTCCTGTCCAATGATACAGGCCATTATTCAACCCCGTCACCAGAAACAATCCGGGACTGAGCATCACGTAAAGAAAGAAAATTTTGTACTGACCGACTTGATCAGGGGACAAAATGCGCACCAAGACAAGCGGCAGGAATAGATTAAACAGCGCGGCGGCGCCGTTGGTTGAAGTGATCGGCCAATGGGACGATACTTTATCGGCCACTGTTCCCCCGAACCATCATGGCTACGGTATTGATCATCACGTCCACGTCGAGTTGGGGCGACATGTTCTGGACATAATAAAGATCATATTCCAGTTTGGTTCTGCACTCTTCAATGGAAGCGGCATACCCCTGACGGACCTGGGCCCAGCCCGTGATACCGGGCCGCACCAGGAGTCGCGTGGAGAAAAGCGGGATGGGTTCTCCCAGGAGCTGGTAGAACTCCGGCCGCTCCGGCCGAGGACCGACAAAACTGAGTTCGCCTCGGACCACGTTGATGAGCTGCGGCAATTCGTCCAGGCGGGATTTCCTAAGCCATTGTTCGAAGGGACCGACCCGTGGATCGTTCTCGCTCGCCCACTGAGGGCCGTCTTTTTCAGCGGTGGGCGGCATCGTGCGGAATTTATACAGCGAAAATGATTTTCCTCGATACCCCAAACGCTGCTGCCGGTAGAAGATCGGTCGTCCCGTCGTCAGCAAGATGGCAAGCCCGACCGCAAGAAATAGAGGCGATAACAGGACCAAAAGGCCGAGTGCGACGAAGCCCTCGACGATTCGTTTGATATAGAAATAGGAGCGAAGCAGGAAACTCTTATAGGCTGATCCCAGGATAAACGTCCAACCATCGGAGTTGTGGAGGTTCACGCGGCCACGGAATTCTTTGAGCAGCTCGCTCACATCGATGATGCGCTGGCCACGAAGGTGGGCACGGAGAAGTGCCGAGTGGTCCTTCAAATGACGAACCGCTTTTCGGGAAATCACGAGGGTTTCATCACCGCGCATACGCCCCCCGTTGGTGGCAGCGGGATCGTAGGGACGAACGTCGATCCACCACGAGGCTCCAGACTTTTCGATTTCGACCCGCAAGGCTTCCATTTCTTCAGGTTCTAAATGTGTCATTAGGGACCATTTCCGTCCCATGCGGTGATGAATTTCGAAAATGACCAATTGCAAGAGTTCAAAAACGATCGCCACCCAGATGGACGTTCGAAGTATTTCTGTATATCGAATCGGGGGAACATTGGAGGTCAGCATCAAAAGCCATTTGGAAACAAAGGCTGATGAAGGAAGCGCAAAAAGCAAACTGATCACGCGGCTGATCGCGGGTTTAGGGATATGATGATCAAAATAGCCGATCGCGTTAAGCGAGACCATGGACAGCACGCTGGTCAGTAAGACCCAGGCGGGGAAGCGACCGGGGACGGATTGAAAGGTCCGATGCATCGAGCCAAAAAGAAACCAGGCGACGATAAGGACTAGAAAATCAACTTCTTTACCGAGTCCGATTTTTTTACCCAGTCGAAAATTCATTTCCAGGAACCATTCAGTTGCCAATTGGGACGGACCATGCGAAAAGGGGCCAGCAGAGAAACCCACGCGGCGCCTGCGAGCTGGCGGACGCTTCCAGACAGCGCGATCATAATCCCAATCATCGCGATCATCGGCACGATGGCGAGATGAAGGGCCAGGGCCGCTCCCAG
>Ga0207125_10255_pt1 | contig 10532 bp, 9 predicted proteins | sample Alteio_BWMinHeat_19_FD_153556 | JGI IMG/M metagenome (GOLD analysis project Ga0207125, IMG submission 153556) | Enriched cells from forest soil in Barre Woods Harvard Forest LTER site, Petersham, Massachusetts, United States -... | ecosystem: Environmental > Terrestrial > Soil > Temperate forest >...
CTTGCATGCATCCTGCCCGCGGTCATGAGCGCGGCACTGTTTATCGGTGAAGGTCATGCACTCTCGGAATTTCCGAACTCGCAGGCCTCGGCCAACGGATCAACGGCTAAGCAGGGAGACGGATCTCACGATTTCGATTTTCTCATCGGTGATTGGAAAGCGCATGTTCGTCGACTCCCCGAACGCTTGAAGGCTTCGAATGTCTGGGTCGAATACGATGGCATCTCGAATCATAAAAAGCTTCTCGACAGCAACGCTAATTTTGAAGAGTTCGACGTTTCCAGTCCCGATAACAAGCTCCGTATAAAGGCGCAAACGCTCCGACTCTATGACCCCGAATCGCACCAGTGGAGTATTTACCTGGTGGATCTCGACAAAGGTACCCTCGAACTTCCGCCTGTTGTGGGCCAGTTTAACGGAAAGCGAGGTGAATTCTACAACCAGCAAGCCTGGGAAGGCCGCGCAGTCCTTGTGCGGTATGTCTGGCTCAACATTTCACCTAAATCATCGCGAATGGAACAGTCTTTTTCGGCTGACGGCGGAAAGACATGGGAAGTTAATTGGATATGTGAGCTCTCACGATAGATATCGCCATCCCATTTTCAAAATTGCCCTGGCTCTGCAGCCCACCATAGAACATGCCAAAACCTGGCTGCAACACTCAGCTATGTGGGCAACGAGTCGAGGCATCTTTCCCTGTACTACGATCCCAATACGCTGCGTGGCCTCTTCGCCCCCGGGAGTGTCCACACAGCAATACATGCCCTTTCCAGACCTTAGTGGAATAGGCATCATCCACTTTGGCGGTATCAGCAACTACAACTCGTTACAAGCCAAGTTGGAAAAGCGGACCTCTCATGGCCTCGGCTTTCTTGCTACCTACACGTGGGCACATGCGCTTGACGACACCAGCGATGCCGGAGGTCTTTCGACCGCGATCGGCGATCGGAACATGGCTCTGATACCGTACACCGAGGAATACACCAACTCGCCATACGACGTTCGCCACCGACTTACTTTGAATGGCAACTATCAACTGCCTTTTGGAAAAGGAAAGGCGTATCTAAACAGATCCTGGCTGGCAGATGAGGCAATCGGGGGCTGGTCCACAAGCCTTACCTTCGCAGCTCAGACGGGCACTCCTTTCACGGTGTATCCAAGCATCGGCACAGCAAACGGCGGCAGCGCAAGGGCGATCCTCGTAGGCGATCCGTTTGGCGCCGGCGGATCACCAAACTCCGTCAATAATCCGAGCCTTACAGCGTGTCCATCCAAGGTAAAGACAAAAGCCAATTGGTACAATCCCTGCGCATTTGTGAATCCACTGCCCGGCAATGAGATCACGGGTACGAGCATGGTCACCGACGAGCAATCAGCAGTCGCTTACCTTGGCGGGCGTTCTAACGTGATTTACGGTCCCGGATACTACGCTGTCAATATGTCTCTGTTCAAGAACTTCACCACCTTCCGTGAGCAGTATCTGCAGTTTCGAGCAGACGCTTTCAACTTGTTGAACCATCCCACGTGGGGAAATCCTTCCAACCAGGGAATCGGCCCACAAGGCGGTCAGATTACAAGTGAAAAGTTCTTCCAAAACAACACTCCCGATGCGCGGTTCCTTCAGCTGTCATTAAAGTACGCCTTCTAGAAGCCCTGCCGGAAAAGGAGGAGGGAGGCTTCCTTCCTCCTACTCCCTCCGATCTTAAGCAACTATCATTGGTTAGTCATGGGTCCATCGGTTTCACCTGAAAACTGGTTCCTGACTCCTGACGGGAAATCACCTGCATTACATTCGGCAAGGCCCCTGGGAAACGTCACAGGTCTCCGCCCCAGAGGGCGAATCGAGGTCTCGCTATCTGGGCGGCGGGCAGGCCCAAATGGGCTTACCCTCAAGGGCGATATAGTTGGGACACACTCCATACGCCGCGGATGACCACGATACAGATGACGCTTCAACCGGGTCGTTGCGTCAAAGCACTCGCCCGAGACTTTACTTACCTAACGACGTTAGGTGGGAGAATGAGCAGAAGGGGTCCAGAAGTTGTGGCGAGACAGGAAAGGAAGGTCGTCGATGAGAGTTAGGTCTCGAATGTTGGCCTTTGCGATCGGTACGACCATAGGATTGATGCCGACTTTTACCTATGGTCAGGATCGCCCTTCGAATCCGGAAGAGGTTGAATGGACTTGGGAAGTGCGACCAGCCCACGTCGATCGAAAGCTGCCAAACGTTCTACTGGTGGGCGACTCCATCACCAGAAACTACTACCCGGAAGTTAAGCGGCAACTAGCTGAGACTGCAAATGTCTACTTGATGGCCACCTCGACCTCCGTAGGAGATCCACGTCTTCAGCGCCAATTGCAAGAGTTTGGCGCCATGGAGGCCGTTTCCTTCAACGTCGTGCACTTCAACAATGGCATGCATGGATGGACATACTCTGAGGAGGACTACCAGGCAGCCTTCACCTCCTTTCTTCTCGCCCTGCATTCCATCGCCCCCAATGCTTCTTTCATATGGGCAACCACCACTCCAGTCAAAGCTGATGCCGTACCTGGTCCGACCAATGCACGCGTTAATGCCAGAAACGACATTGCCCGAGCGTTCATCAAAGGAGCAGGTATCCCCATCGATGACCAGCACGAACTCATGGCGCACAATTCCGATCAATATGAAGACTCAGTTCACTTCAACCCAACGGGAGCGGCGATACAGGGCCAGCAGGTGGCGCAGAGTATTCGTTTATCTCTTGCGAAACGATAGCTAGCGCCTCGGCAGGTCTCTTCACTCCTCGATTCCGGGGAGAGCTATAGGCGGTAACCGCCTACGATGCCGAAACCATAGAAAGTACGCAAACGCCTTGTTCACGCTTGTCAGCCGAGTTTGGAAGATGTAGAGCCAATCCGAAGGAACTCCACCAATCGGCCACACTCGAGCAGCCACATTGCATATTCATTTCAGGCTGAGCAGCACGGCGTGTTCGTTGCCCCTGGCATTGATTGCGTCGCAGAGATCGACGGAAGAAATACTCCTCGAAAGACAACTTCGTGGTGACGTTTGTAGGATGAGGTACAGTTAAATGAGCGTTGTCAGAAGAGTCTCTGTTCCTACTCTTGTCTTTTGCGATCTGCTTCTTCTTTGTCTTCAGAACGTGGGAGCGACACCGAACGAGAAGACTCCAGCTGCAGGGTGTTCTCTGGATACAGCGAGTACAGGAAGGCCAGGATGATGACACGGGTGACCAGTGCCAGCGAAGAGTGAAGAAGCCGTCGAGATATTGGTTATTGTTGGTCGTGAGGTGCGGGTCACGCATCCCGACAAGCTCTATTTTTCGAAGCAGACGAGACTCTCGAAACTGGACCTTGTGCGTTACTACCTTGCGGTAGCGCCCGGTGCGCTCGCCGGAATTCGTAACCGTCCGATCGTGTTGAAGCGATTTGTACATGGAGCCGAGGGAGAGGCGTTCTACCAGAAGCGCGCGCCTGGCGATCGGCCCACTTGGCTACGAACTGCGACACTCTCCTTTCCTTCGGGACGCACTGCGGAGGAACTGGTGGTCGACGATGCCGCCGGACTTGCGTGGATCGTGAATCTGGGATGCCTCGAATTGCATCCGCACGCGGTACGCGCAACAGATCTTGATCATCCTGATGAGTTGCGTGTCGACCTTGATCCGGGCCCGGGAGTCGGCTGGGAAGACGTTCGCAGAGTTGCTCTCGAAGTGAAGGCGTTTCTGGATGAGATGGGTCTACGCGGCTGGCCCAAGACCAGCGGTTCGCGAGGCATGCATGTCAATGTGCGCATCGAGCCGCGCTGGAGCTTTGAACTGGTCCGTCGCGCCGCACTCGCTCTCTCGCGCGCGATCGAACGCCGTGCACCGGCGTTGGCTACTTCGAAATGGTGGAAGGAGGAGCGTCACGGAGTCTTCCTCGACTATAACCAGAACGCGAAGGACCGAACCACTGCTTCCGCATATTCGGTTCGTCCTTTGCCAGATGCCCGAGTCTCTACACCGCTGAGCTGGGAGGAAGTCGCCGAGTGTGAGCCGGGTGACTTTACCGTGCTGACAGTTCCGGATCGCTTCGCGAGGATTGGCGACCCGCACGCCGGGATGGATGCGGAGCCGAACACGCTGGAGCGATTGCTGGAACTGGCGGCCAGAGATGAGGCTGCGGGGCTCGGCGATGCGCCGTGGCCGCCGCATTTCAGAAAAATGGAAGGTGAGAGCCCGAGAGTGGCCCCCTCGCGTGCCAAGAGCGCGCCTAAAAAGCAGCGCACGAAGATGCCGCTGGTTACCGTCTCCAACTCTCCTGACAAAGATGCCGCGCTGGCGGGGCTGGAACGATGGAAGAGCAGACACGTCGAAGTTGCAGGATATCTCGCGATCGATGATGTTCTGGTCGATTCGATGCGAGGCCGGTTCTCTACCTGGACCCGCATTCGAGTGAATCTGCGAAATGTTCCCGAAGCGATTCGCCCGGAACAGGAGACTCCTGATCCGGATGATGATCCGACTCGGGAATGGCGGCGACGCTCAAGAAAGAACGCCTGAGTCAGCGATCATTTCGAAAAGATGGCCGTCAGTTCCTGAGGGGCAACGACTTCGAGTTGAGCATAGGTGCAATCGGGGGGCTGCTTGTCGAAGCGCCACCTGCGAAACTGCGCCATATGGCGGAAGCGAGTTCCCTGCATGTGCTCGTATGCAACCTCGGCGACCAGTTCGGGACGCAGAGGCTCCCAGGAGAGATCCTTGCCCTGGCTCCAGCGGCTCTGGCCACCGGGCATGCGCTGCGTAGCGTCTCCGAGTTCCTCTCCAGCCCAGTTTTTCCAGGGGTGGCTGGAGAACGCGTCTTGACGATAGGCCGCGAGAAACTCGACGAGTTCCAGACGCTTTTCCAGGGTGAAGCTGCCGCATACGCCAACGTGATGCAAGGCACCGGAATCATCAAAGAGGCCAAGCAGCAATGAGCCGACGGCCGGCCGCTCGCCTTTCCGGTACCATCGAAATCCAGCAACGACGCAGTCGCAATCACGCTCGTGCTTGACCTTGATCATCACCCGCTTGTCAGACTCGTATGTACCGGACATGGGCTTGGCGATCACACCATCGAGGCCCGCGCCCTCGAAACGGCCAAACCAATCGAGAGCAATCGCAGCCTGATCGGTCGCCGGTGTGAGATGGATGGGCGGGGCGGCAGACGAGAGCAGCGACTCCAACTCCCTGCGACGTTCTCCGAACGGTACGGTTCGCAGATCGCGATCGTCGTTGGAAAGTAGATCGAAGAACACCACCGATGCCGGACACTGCTGGCTAAGCAGCCTAACCCGCGAGGCAGCTGGATGAATACGCAACTGAAGAGCTTCGAAATCGAGGGCGCCGCCTCTGGCGATTACGACCTCTCCGTCGAGCACACAGCGGTCGGGGAGCTGCGACTGAAGGGGCCCAAGCAACTCGGGGAAGTATCGATTGAGCGATTTCTGATCGCGGCTCTGGATGAGGATCTCGTCCCCATCCCGGAAGACGAGTGCCCGAAATCCGTCCCACTTCGGCTCATAGATCCAGGAATTGCCGAGCGGCAACTCTGCGACTCTCTTGGCGAGCATGGGCAAGACCGGCGGTTGGACTGGAAGGTTCTTCATCGCGTTTTCTGGTCGACATCTGGCAAAGGGGCGGAGTGTTCCCAGGCACCCCTCCCGTAAAAGTATAGGGGAGACATGACCGTCGCAAGTTATTGTTTGCAATGGAAGAAGAATATCGTGAAGCCAAGTCCGACCGAAACCCTGGTTTCCTATCACCTTCATCTCAAGGACGGAAATTTCCAGTAGATGCGAGCCGCGGCGTAGGTGGTCCCGCTTCTCGGGTCACGGCCGGTGGCACAATTCAAGACGAAAGCCGGAACTAACAAGCCGCTCATTCTTTTTTGTCTCCTATGAGGGGGATACACACGCTTTCATCTTGACCAAATACAGCCTTCTGAATGGAACTGACATTCGGCGCTACCAGCATTGCTCTCACGAAAAGCGCCGTCGAAAACCATCCCAGGAGAGATTCGGGAATGCTGCCTCAAGTTCATCCTGGCACTGTTCAGTGATCACATCCAGGGCCCAATAGAGCGCGAAATATGAGAGGGCAAAGACATGCAAGTGCATGCTCCCTACCGGCAACAGCTTTCCAACCGCCCTTTCGATTACGACTGCCACAAAATAGAGACGAAGTTGGAGAACGTCCCACCAAATGTTTCTCGCGGTGACCACGCCGCAACCGCAAGGGCACACTTTTGCCAAGATAACGAAAATACGGTTGATCGACCCCGCTTCGTGCCACATTCTCCGCATACCGCGCCAGCCTTGGATCCCGCGCCAAAGGTTAGTCGCGTGGACATCGTCCAACGATTGCGAGCTGTATAAATGGTTTGCCAGCGTCAAGTCGACGTCCTCCAGTAGCTTGACTAACTTCTTTTCCTCCGGGCTGAGGCTCGTGAAGGTCGGCGCGGACACGGCCGCAAGCGTGACGGATGTGGCAGATGCGGGCATGGTCCTCCTCTGGAGAAGAGTTGGCTTTTCGAGGGCACCATCTATGGTGCTTCTCGAAGGTTCGTGAAGATTGCGGTTTCGAGGTGTGGTTGCTGCTTAGACTACATGATTGACGCCCAGACGTGCCTGCACGGAGGTAACAGCCATGCACGTAGGTAATACCCTTTCGCTGGGAGCTATGCCGAGACAATCCTGCTGCGGTTGGGCTCTCGCCGCGTCTACGACCGGAAGGGGAGTGCCCGGCGACATTTGTACCAGGGCGAGACATCAGAGAAGGTGCTATGCGAGGAGCCTGGAATGGGACGAGATCGGAAGTACGCGCCGAACAGGTCGTGAGCCTGTTTGTCCTCCGACGCTAACAGGTCCTAGCACGCACTGTGACGATCCGTGGGGCTGGGTCATATCGCTCCCGTCCACCAGCTGAACATCGACGCATTCATCAAGGCAAAGAAGCCAAATGACCCATAAGGAGCCTACCGATGCCACGAAAGCAGGAGGGTCTTTTCCGCCCATCCGGTGTATTAAAGAGCAGGGGGATTCTAATGCGGGTCGAATCGCTCGGAATATATAGCGCGCGCGGATACTCGACTGCTGAAGTCTTTGGGATTCGTGGGCAATTCTGCTTTGGATATGTGGTCCATCCCGGAGACACCAAAAAGGCAGCTGTATGGCGCGTCAAGGACGGAAGTAGGGTCAACGGCCCGTCTGACGAGGATCTGGTCAAATACCTCTGGTCTGCGTTGCCACCAAAGAAGGCGCAGAAACGTACCGCCACAAATCCTCCCGAAAATAACGAAAAGGCTCCATGGACCTGCTGATTGCAATCTTCGCGTTTTCAATGCTTTATTTTTGGGAGCACACCAATGACAAAGCCCAGCTGGCAGGCAGGCATCACCGGCGATGGCGTCCAACTCTTCAGTCGCGATCCTGGAATGGCCAATAGCCGACTCGCGTCACGCGGGAAGGCGTAATATTCACACCCTGAAGACGCGAAGGATGCGAAGCGGGCGTGGGTAGCAAAGCCCCGCGTTGTGGCCTGATGATCTCCGCCAATACAAACAAGCCCAGGAATCCCGAAACCCCGAAATCCACCGTACCATTCACCACCCCCAGCAAGAAGCGTTCAATGAGTGACAGCACGACTCCATCTACTGAAGACCAGGCACTGCAATTACTCGCAACGCTCGACTGGAAGCTCTCGGGCAGACATCTCACGGCAAATTGGGAGTTTGATTCTCCTGCAACCGTTGCTCTGAGGAACGATTTGGGCCGCAATACCATTGCCGCCTTGGGCCTCGAAATATTGGGCTGCAAAGCTTACCTCAATCCCGATGCCGAGAGATTTTTCGAGATAGAGGGAATGCCGCTCAAGATTTGTAAGTCAGTAATAGCCACAAACACGCTGACTCCTCGCCCCCGGTAACAGCTTGAAAGTGTCTGAGATTGATAAATACTCGCCTACCTGACTAGTCCCTAGCTGTCAGCAGTTTCATCGGTGGCAACAACCTAGATGCCGCTGGTTGCGATTCTTCAGGTGAGATCGGAGAGAGCAGATTCGTCACCACACGCAAAACCTCTGAACATAACGTTGGAAAATGTTCAGAAAGTGGTGCGAAGGTTGGCCGTGCGAGTAAATGCGCTTTGACGGGAAGCCGAATCGGATGCGAGCCAGGTTTTTGGATGACTCAATTCCGCAAAATCCGGAATGTTGAATTGTCCTGAACTGGCAACGACCGCCTAAAGGGGCCGCCAGCCCTCCTCCAGAACATGCCAACACTGTCAGAAATCCTGAATAAATGACCCGCCGTGAGCCCGCCTAATACCCGATGATGTCCGACTGCCGCTAACCCCATGGAAGCAATGCAGCCGCACTGACCACAATCCGGGTCTCCGCCAAACTGACATGGCGTGATCAAAGTCTTCAAGTCTGCAGATATGGTTTGTGTCGTCCGCGCAAAAATACAGGTCGCTGGACTGGAGGGTGGCGCAAGCATCTCCCGAATGAGCGATTCACGCATATCCAAGATGGGATAGTTCGCGCGAAGCCTCAAAAGATCCGTAACAATAAACGATCGTTGTTCAGGAGTGAGAATCTCCGGACTGACGGCGCCACGCTGTGGCGTGAAGAGGCTAAACCATATCTTATTGATCTCCGGACGGCTGCTCCAGAACTTAAGAAATTCCTCAAGATAACCGGGCCGGGCGGCAAAGTTTCCAGTAATAGTGGAGTGGATCGTGACTTTCGTCCCAGCAATATTCTTGAGAATTCGCTCATAGGTTGCGGGCTTACGCCGTTCATCATGGTCAGCCTGAAGTCCGTCAATGGAGACGACGATGTTCAATCGAGTTAACTTGTTCCATTCAATGGGTATGACATGGAATGCGCTGGTCACAATCTGTGTATGGATACCGCGTTTTTCCAGTTGAGGAAGCAACAGCTCTACCTCGCGATAGCGAACCAGGGGGTCACCGCCGACCAGAGACAGGTGCAAAGGCTTTTCACGGTCGACGATGGCAAGGATGTTCCTGACTAGTTGGTCGCCTTTGAAATCTGAAAGCTGACGGAGTTCTGATTTGCCTCCAAGATGAGCGGGATCGAAAGCGTAACATCCCGGGCACCGGAGCGGACATTCTTTGGTGATTTCGATAGAGAGAGACGGTTTCCGGCCGGCGAGGATGCCTCGCCACGCCCGCAATACTTCGATCGTTTTCATCTTTCTCCATTGCAAGCGGCTCGGGTGGCGGATCGAGGCCCTTTGCGGATTCCTGTTGCCATTGTTTAGATGTTCCTGATACGCCTCCGTTTGCAAGTACCTGACGAAATGTCTTTATTTGTGTGTTCTCTCTGAGAATGTGGTGGGGAAGAGAATCAGGCGGCAGATGCCGAATGAACACTGATGCGGAGTGGCGCCATACGAAACCCGGAAATCTGTCTGCGTGATTACGACGTTTAATTCAGGTGAATAAAACAGGAAGGCACCTGAGGGACCCAATTGGGGCGGAGCAGAAAGGGAGATATATTTTGGCATACAACACCAGTCCTGGAGATCTCACAAATCCCCACGCACCGCAGGCAGAAAACGACGCACTGAAGAAGGTGAAGCTCAACAAATTCACGGTGGATCCGCTCAAGGTCGCGCCCTACTGGACAGCAACGGCGACCTGGGATGTGACTGTTGGTACCGTCGGCAGTGAGACATTTGAGCTGGCAAACCCAGCGGGAGAGCTTCGCCTCAGCGGCTGTAATCAACCAGTGTTCCGAACCTCGAGACCAGCCAGGTAGTCGGCCCTGACGGCAGACGCAACATGTACGTGCTGCATCGGCGGCCATGTATCTTTGATATGCCCTTGAATTCAAGCGACGATTCGCTTCGAAGAAGCGCAATTTGGAGACACACCCAAAATTGAGACAGGATGCTCCTTCGATGCATGACGAAAACAGTCGGCTGATCTCCCTTGATGCTCTTCGCGGGGCGATCGTGGCAGGCATGATCCTTGTCACGGATCCAGGCACCTACAGTGCGGTCTACTGGCCGCTTCTACATGCCCGGTGGGATGGCGTGACTCCGACCGACATGATCTTCCCCGCGTTTCTTGTCATTGTTGGCGTCGCCACTACTTTGTCGTTTGCATCTCGTCTGGAGCGTGGGGCGAGTCAAAAGAGACTGATGATTCACGTCTTGCGCAGGAGTGGCATTCTCCTACTTCTCGGCTTGCTCATGAATGGATTCCCCGACTACGACTGGCACACAATTCGTATTCCTGGGGTACTGCAGCGAATCGCTCTTTGCTATCTCGCCGGGTCACTCCTCTACCTCATTGTCAGCAACATTTTCGACAACAAGGAAGGCGTTCAGGCAGTTCGAAGGAGTTCGATGATAGGGGCAGTGCTTCTAGCCATTCTGGCCCTGTACTGGGCGCTCTTGAAGCTGTATCCGGTGCCCGGTTTTGGACCGGGCAGGCTTGATTCACTCGGCAATTTAGGCGCGTACATCGATCGTTC
>Ga0207125_10257_pt1 | contig 10503 bp, 6 predicted proteins | sample Alteio_BWMinHeat_19_FD_153556 | JGI IMG/M metagenome (GOLD analysis project Ga0207125, IMG submission 153556) | Enriched cells from forest soil in Barre Woods Harvard Forest LTER site, Petersham, Massachusetts, United States -... | ecosystem: Environmental > Terrestrial > Soil > Temperate forest >...
GAGTCACTGCTCGCATGCACCGCCTGAAAGACGGCGCCGGCTGCTGCCATGAAACAAAGAACCAGCAGTACCCGCAACGGCCATCGCGACGTCGATCTGCTGACAGCGGAAAAAGGCGTGGAATACACACGCCACTGCGAAGGCTGCCATGACCCGATCGCGTTGTTCGCGGGCGTCCTGACCCAGGGTGGCCCCGGCAAGCGGCCCTACGACCAGGATGGCATTACTTGTATGGTTTGCCACTCGATCCAGAAGGTCGATACTCGCGGCACGGGAAGCTATGTGATGGGTACTCCCGCGGTATTGGTGGACGACGAGGGCAAGCCAATTACCCGTCCTGTCAGCGATGCGGAAATTCTGTCGCATCTTGATCGCCACAGCAAGGCGGTGATGAAGGATTTCTATCGCACGTCCGAGTTCTGTTCCTCGTGCCACAAGGCTGCACTGCCGCGTTCGCTCAACGACTATAAGTGGCAGCGCGCTATCTCGCTGTACGACGAGTGGCAGGCTTCTTCGTTTGCGAAGCAATCGCCGTTGCCGTTTTACGTCAAGGACTCGGTTTCCACCTGCCAGACGTGCCACATGCAGCGCGAGGCACTTGGATCGCCCGATCCAGGGGCGAAAAAAGGCCAGTTGGCATCGCATCGCTGGCTTGGTGCGAACACCATTATTCCGAAGTTCTACGGCTACGATGAGCAGGCCAGGCGCATCGTGCAGTTCCTGCAGAACGGCGTCTTCAACGTCGACCTGTTCGCGCTGGAACATGGCGATGCGAATGACACCTCGAAGCCGCAGACAGTCTCGGCGCCTTTGGGTCTCGTGGCTTTCAGCGTCACTCCGGGCGAGCGGCTGACGGCCGATGTGGTGATCCAGAATAAAGGCATCGCGCATAGCCATGTACCCGAGCAGCGCGACATGTACGAATCGTGGGTGGACTTCACCGTCAAAGATGCCGCCGGCAAAGTATTAAGCGAGAGTGGATTCCTGAAGCCCAACGGCGACCTCGACGAGCGCGCGCACAGCTTCACCAACCGCCTCATCAACTCGAAGGGCACCCTCAACGATCTGCACCAGGTCTGGAACAATCGCGTCGTTGCGTATAACAATACGATCCAGTCGGGACGCTCGCAGGTGGTGCGCTACACGTTCACCATGCCGCCGGGCGCGACGGATTCCGTAACGCTGACCGCAACCGTGAAGTACAGGCGCTTCGACCAACACTTCATGGACTTCGGCATGAACAAGCATTACGAAGAGCCGGTCGTCGATATGGTTTCGGCAAGCCGCACCGTGCGGGTTGGAAATAATCCGACGACCACTCCCGACGCGAGCGAGAACAAGGAGTGGATGCGGTGGAACAACTACGGTGTCGCTCTGCTCGATGCGCAGCAGTATGCGGCTTCGCTGGACGCGTTCAACCACGTGGCGAAGCTTCGTCCCGACTATGCGGACGCCTATACCAACATGGCCATCGTCGAGATCCAGTGGGAGCGGTATGCGGATGCCCGTCCGCACCTGGCGCAGGCCTTGAAGCTGTCGCCGAATAATCCGCGGGCCCTTTACTATCGAGCGTTGGTCGAGCGCAACGAAGGCAAGCTGGATATGGCCATCGCGGACCTGCAGTCCGTGCTGAAGGGCTATCCACGGTCGCGCGATGCGTTGCGCGAGCTTGGATTCTCGTTCTACCAGCAGCACAAGTATCCCGAAGCCCTCGCCGAGTATGAGGCGCTCCAGGGTGTCGATCCGGACGATCTCGCGGCACACTACAACCTGGCCATCCTTTACCGCCGGCTTGGAGACAAGACAAAGGCAGCGTATGAAGCAGGGCGGTTCGCGGATGAGAAAGACGATCCCACAGCGAACACTTACGCGCTGGAGTTTCTGCGCAACCACACGGAGTTGGCCAACGAGAGCGTGCCGTGGCATGCGCATGAGCTGGATACACTGAAGGCGGATACACCGGCTGGCTCCAGCCACGTCGCCGGAGTGGGCAATCGATGACCGGTGGCCGCGTGTCTGTCCGTACTGTTTTTGGTCATTGGTTGCTGGTCGGTGCAGCGGTATGCCTGGTCGCGGCATCGTGCAGCTTCTCTCCCGCGCCTAAGGCTTATGCCGCTTCAAAAGCCGTGCGCGAGCAAGGTGCGGTCGTGTTTCACGAGAAAGGTTGCGAGCACTGTCATGGCGTCGACGGTGTCGGCACGGACAAAGCCCCCGACCTGAGCGGAGTGGGAAGGCGTCTGCATAAGCCGGAGATCGCGAAGCAGATTCACGATGGCGGGAAACAGATGCCTGCCTTCGGCGATGCGTTGACCAACGACGAAGTCCAGCAACTGGTCGAGTATCTTGCGGCGAAGAAGAAGAAAGTCAGGAAGCCTGCTGCTTCGGTTACTGCCAGTTCGAAAAGCTAGAAGTTTCTGGAGGCTGTGCATGCATCGCTCGCTTGGCAAAATCGTTTTCCGCACGTTATTTCTTGCGCTTCCGGCTATGTGCAGCGCTGCTGCGGCGCAGACGCCGCATGTGTACCACCTGCAAGGGGACTACGCGTTCACCCACGATCCCTCGATCGCAAAGGACGGCGCGACCTACTATGTGTTCGCGACCGGAAAGGCACTTGGCGGAGGACAGTTTCCGCTGCGCTGCTCCGAGGACCTGGAGCACTGGCGGATGTGTGGGCATGTGTTTGACGCCATCCCGCAGTGGGTCCAGCAGAAGAGCCCGGGCACCAAGGAGTTGTGGGCTCCGGACATTTCCTTTGAACACGGCGAATACCGCTTGTACTACGCCTATTCGCTATTCGGCGTGAACACCTCCGGCATTGGCCTTGCGACCAACAAGACCCTCGACGCGAAAAGTCCCAACTACAAATGGGTGGACCACGGCCTTGTGCTGGAATCGAAGGCCGGCGATGATTTCAACGCCATCGATCCGAACTACGTCGAAGATGCGCAGCACCATGCGTGGCTGTCGTTTGGCAGCTTCTGGGGCGGCATCAAAATGCGCGCTCTCGACGCGTCGACGGGAATGCTGTCGAGCAGCGACACGAAGCTCTACTCGCTCGCGGCCCGCGTAAAGCCGGAACATCCGGCACCGCAAAAGTTCGATACGGAGCATCCGACCCTGCCACCGGACTGGCAGGCCATCGAAGCCCCGTTCATCGTTTCGCATGGCGGGTTCTACTACCTCTTTGTTTCGTGGGACCTGTGTTGCCGCGGTACAAGAAGCACCTATCACACGATGGTCGGGCGCTCGAAATCGGTCACCGGACCATATGTGGACCAGGCAGGAAAGTCCATGATGCAGGATGGCGGCAGTCTTCTGTTAGGGCCGAACAAGCGGTGGCTTGGGCCTGGCGGCGAGTCGGTGCTGCATCAAGCCGATGGAAGCGACCTGATCGTCTTTCACGCCTACGACGCGACCACGGGCAGGCCCGCGCTCCAGATTTCCAGCGTTGTCTGGCGAGACGGATGGCCGATTGCCGCCCTCGGCGAAGAGTGATGAGGTCTCACAGAGCAACGGCTCTGGTGTCATACTTCTTCTTGCCGAAGAAGATTTGCATTGCGGGACGATAAAAGCATGAGCATCACGGCGGTCGCAGCACGAGCGCGAGTCTCCATCGCAACGGTTTCGCGGGTCATCAACGGCACCGCTACAGTGAACCCCGAAACTGCGGAGCGCGTGCGCGAGGCGATCGAGGCACTGAACTTCTATCCGGATATCAGCGCACGCACCCTCGGGTCGGGCCGAAGCGGTTTGTATGGCCTCATCATCTCTGACATCACCAACCCTTACTTTCCCGAACTGGTGAAGGCGTTCGAGGATATCGCGGTCGAACATGGCCAGGACGTTCTGATCGCGAACACCGACTACGATCCCAAGCGCATGGAGGCTTGCGTCATCCGTATGTTGCAGCGCAAGGTGGACGGTGTCGCGATCATGACGTCGGAGATGGAAGACCGGCTGATCCACACCTTCAGCCACCGCCAGATCCCGACGATCTTCATGGACACGCCCAAGGGATTGAAGGGCGTGAACACGGTGCGCGTCGATTACGCCGCCGGCGTGAACCAGGCCATGGAGCACCTGTTCGCGTTTGGTCATCAGCGCATCGCATTTATCAGCGGTCCACTGGCGCTGAGCTCGGTACGGGTCCGGGCACAGGCATTCACCAAATCGTTGCGGCAGCACGGTCTGACGGGGGAACCGCATCTGATGCAGGAAAGCGATCACCGGGTCGAAGGCGGACATGCGGCGATGCAGCGCATTTTGCGCTCGGGAACCCGTCCTACCGCGGTGCTGGCCTCGAACGATCTGACTGCGATCGGCGCGATGGGCGCTATCCATGAAGCGGGCTTGTGCATTCCGGAGGACATTTCCATCATCGGCTTCGACGACATCGAACTCAGCGCCTACATCCAGCCGGGACTGACGACGTTGCATGTGCCTCGCCGCGAGCTCGCGGCAACGGCGTTTCGCAGCCTTTATCGCGACCGCGACGAAGTGGCGAGTATCTCCCCGGTCAAGTGGGAACATGTGATCCAGCCGCGGCTCGTCGTTCGTCATTCTACGGCACAGGCGTCGGAGCCGGTGACGACCACCGCTGGTTTCGCACGAAAGAAGAAGTAGGGTGGCGTGACCGGCGGACGATACCGCACCGCATTTCGTCCTGTATATTGCATTTTGGACGGCATGAAGGAGCGCTCTTATTGAAGAATTCACCTCAGACCGCCGTAGTTTTCGTGCTGATTGCGAGCGTCCAATGATCGGCCCCCGAGCAACCTCAAGACAATTTTCGACGTTTGCCGCGCTCATGATGCTCTGTGCTTGGAATGCTTCCGCGCAGGTTGTACCAGCTCCTCAGGTCACCGCCCCGCCACCAGCGATGAAGGGGCCGATTGTCCCCGGCAGATTTACGGACATCACAGTACCCAGTGGTATCCGCTTTACGGGGGTAGCCTCGCACACCAGCCATAAATATCTGATGGAGACCATGGGATCGGGCGTCGCCGTTTTTGACTACGACAACGATGGCCTGCTGGATATTTTTTTCGTCAACGGCGCTCCGCTCGACGATCCCATGGCGAAGGACGCCATTCCTGAGAAGCGCTCCGCGAAAGACTGGAACCGGCTGTATCGCCAGCGTAAGGACGGTACGTTCGAAGACGTGACCGAGAAGGCTGGACTGAAAGGCGTTGGATACGGGATGGGGGTAGCTGTCGGCGACTACGATAACGACGGCTACGAAGATTTGTATGTGACGGGATACGGCGGCAACCATCTCTACCATAACAACGGCAACGGCACGTTTACCGACGTAACCGAGCGCTCCGGAACCGGTGGCGACAAGACGCTGGGCAACGCCTGGTCGACGAGCGCGGCGTGGGTCGATCTCGACAACGATGGCCGCCTCGATCTGGTGGTGCTGCGCTATGTCCGCTGGAACTTCAACGATGTGTGGTGCGGCGAACATCGCGAAGGCTACCGCGCGTATTGCCATCCCGACATCTTTCCCGCGATTGCGCCCCTGGTGTACCACAACAACGGAGATGGGACGTTTACAGAAGTCGCAGACAAGATAGGCATGGGCGCTCCGGGTAAGGGGTTGGGCATTGCGATCGCCGACTTCGACCGCGATGGAAAGATCGATCTTGCGATAGCCAACGACTCCATGCCTGAGTTTCTGTATCACAACAAGGGCGATGGCACGTTTGAAGAAACGGGCCTCACCGCGGAGATCGCCGTTGACGGTGACGGTCGCACGTACGCCGGCATGGGCATTGATTTCCAGGACTTCGACAACGACGGCTTGCCGGACCTCGTCATCACCAACCTCGCGAACCAGAAGTACGCGCTGTATCGCAACAACGGCGACGGCTCCTTTACGTACGACACCTACGTCTCTGGCCTTGCGCCCATGACGCTGCTGCATTCCGGATGGGGCATTCACTTTCTCGATTTCGACAATGACGGCCTCAAAGACCTGCTGATCGCGCAGGGCCATGACCTGGATACGGTCGAACTGAACTATCCGCAACTCCACTACAAAGAACCGCTGCTGTTGGCGCGCAATATGGGCAACGGCACCTTTGCGGATGTGTCCGCGCAATCCGGCGACGTATTCCAACAGCGCTGGGTGGGGCGTGGCATGGCTGTGGGCGATCTGGATAACGATGGCCGCCTCGACGCGGTCGTCACGACGAACGGCGGCCCGGCCTACGTCCTTCGCAACGAGACAGTCACGCAGAACCACTGGCTGACGCTTCTGCTGGTCGGCCACAAGAGCAACCGTGACGCAATCGGAGCCGAGGTCAAAGTGGTCACGTCTCATGGGACGCAATATTGGACGGTCTCGACCGCCGGAAGCTATCTGTCCTCCAACGATAAGCGCGCTCACTTCGGGCTGGGTGCGGATGCGAGCGCCCGCTCCATCGAGATCCGGTGGCCAAGCGGTATTCGTCAGACTCTCACGGATGTCGCAGGCGATCGTATCGTCAAGATCGACGAGCCTTCCGACGCGCAGAGTCCCGGGACGAAGCCAGGTGTACATTGAGCGCGGACCGTGCGGGGGGACTCGAACCCATGGGCCTCAGCATGAAGCCGCTGGTCGCGATGCTCCTGCTGGCTGGTTCACTTGCCGCAGTGGCGCAACAGTCCCGGCTTCCTGAACTCGGTGGGCTGCAGCCGGCGAACTCACCTGCACCTCTGGCTGCTGCGAACCGGCTGATGGCGGCAGGCGATTTCAAGAGCGCCGAAAGCGCGTTGCGTGACTATATCGCGACGGACCCGCGCTCCGGCGTGGCTCGCTACATGCTGGCGTACGCTCTGCTGCGGCAGAATAAGCCGAAGGATTCGCTCGAAGAGTACACCCGTGCGGCAGCGCTGCAGACGCCTTCCGCCGAGCAACTGAGAAACGTTGGGCAGGACTATGTGCTGCTCGACGATCTCCCCGATGCCGGCAAGTGGATCACGCGTTCGATCGAGATGGATCGCGCCGACCCGGAAGGCTGGTACAGCCTCGGTCGCCTGCGCTACACGGAGCAGCGATTCGTCGATGCCGCCGACTGCTTCCAGCACGCCCTCGCTCTGGCTCCTGGAAACGCGAAGGTGGAGAACAATCTTGGACTGGCCTATGAAGGTCTCAACCGCACAGACGATGCGGTGATTGCGTATCGGCAGGCGATCGCCTGGCAGGATGCCGGCAAGAGGGAAGGCGTCAGTGAGCAACCATTCCTGAACCTGGCGATTGTGTTGATGCATCGAGCGCAGCTCGCAGAAGCTCTGCCGCTGTTGCAACGCGCGGTGGCGATCGCGCCGGGTGATCCCCGGATTCACGAGCAGTTGGGCCAGCTCTACATGCAACAGGGCAATTTTTCAGAGGCGCAGAAGTCCCTGGCGATTGCGACGCGACTTGATCCCGGAAAATCTAACCTTCACTTCCTTCTCGGCCAGGCTTACCGTCACCTCGGCCGGCAACAGGAGGCGAAGGCAGAGTTCGATGCGGCGGCGCGTCTGGCAACTCCGCCGGCCTCCCCATGAAGGGGGGCTGCAGTGTCGGCCAGTGTACAGCGTTGAACCTGGTTGGCGAATGGGGTTGACATTTCTTCACAGGCTCCGATAACGTTTTCTCGAATGTAAATTGTCGGTTACTTCTGAGCGCATGTAAACGTTTTCACACACAAGCCCTATAAAGGGATAGTTCGAAACGGCATCAATGCAGTCCTTTTTCAGGAGCGCTTCTATGTTTAAGTCCATAGGGTTTGTGCGGTCGGCCGTGTTCGCATTCTTGGTGGGGTCATTCACGAGCGTGGCGATCGCTCAGTCCGCACGCGGCGAGCTGGCTGGCAATGTCACCGATTCGACGGGTGCTGCCATTTCCGGCGCCACCATCTCCGCCACCAATCAATCTACGGGTGGCAAGAACGAGACCAGGTCGACCTCTGCCGGCGCGTACCGGTTTGCAGGCCTGCCGATTGGTCCCTACACGGTGACTGTGACAGCGCCGGGCTTCGCGACGGCCACAAATACGGGCGTTCAGGTACAGATCAACACCACCGAAGCGCTGAACATTGCATTGAAGGCGGGTGCAGTGACGGATGTCGTCAACGTGGACGCCAGTGGCGCGCACATCGAGACAGAATCATCGGACATCGGCGGAACGATCTCGAACAAACAGATTGAAGACCTGCCGTTGTCACTTGCATCGGGTGTGGGCGGCATGCGTTCGCCGGAGACCTTTGTCTTCCTGCTTCCAGGTACGACCGGGCCTGGCAGCGGCACAGCCGGCAATACCGGTAACGGCGTGTTCTTTTCGAGATTGAGTGGCGGCCAGGCGTATGGCGCCGAGGTGCTGCTGGACGGCGCCAGTATCCAGCGCAGCGAAAATGGTTCGTCATTCGACGAGACCTCGCCTTCGATTGAAGCGTTGCAGGAGTTCCACGTCACGACCTCGACTCCCTCCGCGGAGTTCGGGCGTACGACTTCAGGTATCGAAAGCTTTTCGGTCAAGTCGGGTGCGAATGTTTTCCACGGCACCGGATACGCGATTGTCAAAAACAGGGTTTTCGACGCAAACAACTGGTTCAATAACGGATACAAAGCGCTCAAGTGCAATGGAGTTTCTGAGGTCAACTGCACCTACAGCAAGCCCCAGGACAGTAAATACGATTACGGCGGAACGTTCAGTGGTCCCGTCCGTATTCCAAAGCTTTATAACGGAAAGGACCGCACCTTTTTCCTTTTTGCGTATGAAAAGTATCAGCTGCATCTTGGCGCTGTCATTCAATCCACTGTGCCGACTGCTGCGGAGCGTACGGGGAACTTCAGTGACGTTCTTGGAGGCCCCATTCCGGGAAATACGCTGGTCAACGGACAGTTGGTCCTTGTGAACCCGTGTACCAACACGCCAATCCTGTTCAACCAGATTTTCGATCCGACGACGAGCGTTCAGATCACTCCCGGTATTTTCTGCCGCAGGCCCTTCGCGAACAATACGATTCCAGGCGGAAGATTCAGTGCGGCTGCACAGAAGCTCTTCAACGGACTTCCTCTTCCCAACCAGACGCCGACTTCCACGGATGTGTTTGGCTACACCAACAATTTTTCGTATGCAGCCAGCGCGCCGAACGTCAACACGACGTATACGATCCGCATCGATCAGAACCTGTCTCAAAACAGCAAGATATTTGCGACCTACAGCACGCGCGAAAACTTTAAGGAAACCGCCAGCAATAACTTTCCGGAGCCGTTCAACAACAGCGGGTTCAACCAGGATTTTACGACCCACTACGCGCGCGCTGGTTGGGACTACACCTTTACTCCGACCCTCTTGAACCACCTTAACCTTGGGTATAACCGGACCAATAGCATCAACCTTTCTCCCACCCTCGGGTCCAGCCTTACGGCTTCGTCTGCGGGCGTGGCGAACGACTTTTCCACCTTCTATCCCGTCCTCGTTTTCCCCAGTCCTGACGCACCTTCGACGCTAGGGCAGCAACAGAATGGACAAAACGTCGATAACGGCATCCGCGTCAATGACAGTGTGAGCTGGCAGAAGGGCAGGCATAGCTTTAAGTTCGGTATTGACTTCCGATTCCAACAGTACTCCACCATCCAATACAACCAGGACACGTTCAACTTCTATCGCGATCAGACGGCCGGCGTCAGCAACGCGTGTTGTGGGTCGGGCAATCCCTTTGCCAGCTTTCTATTGGGCGACGTAGGTAACGGCAGCCAGGCAGTCTTCAACGACCATCCGCGTTGGAATTCGCACTACATTGCCGGCTTCATGGAAGATGACATTAAGTTGACGAGCAATCTTACGGTCAACCTTGGTCTGCGCTATGACGTGGATTCGCCTCGCCACGAGGCCCTGAACCGGACGTCGAATCTGAGTCTTACCGCGCCCGATGCGGCTGCTGGCGGTCATCCCGGCGCCCTGGTCTTCGGAACCAACTGCAACTGCAATACCGCCTGGGCCGACACCTGGTACAAGGACATCGCGCCTCGAGTCGGCTTTGCCTATGTGCTTCCCGGCACCAACGGGAAAGCCGTGCTCCGCGGAGGAGGAGCCATTCTTTACGGTCCACTCCAATACAACGACTTTGGCTCCGCGATGAACGCCGGTTTCAATCAGAATCGCGACTTCTTCCAGGGCCAGGGTCCCACGACGGGCGGAGCCTTTACTCCGGCGTTCCGGCTGGACAGCACTTCCGCCGCCGACCCAACGAACACGACCGTTGGCTATCCGAGCGTCAGCTATGCTCCAAGTCTCGATCCGACCCAACTGACCGCGCCCAATGGGCCTGGCAGCTTCGACGCAGTCGGTGGCGAGGTGATCCAGCCCAAAAACGGCCGCCCTTCCATGACGGGCAACTGGAGTCTCCAGTTGCAGGATGAAATTGCGCAGGACCTCATCTTCACCATCGGGTATATCGGCCAATCGGCGCAGAACCTGCGGTCCGGCAATCTTTCGAATATCAATAACATTTCACCCTCGTATTTCTCGCT
>Ga0207125_10258_pt1 | contig 10384 bp, 4 predicted proteins | sample Alteio_BWMinHeat_19_FD_153556 | JGI IMG/M metagenome (GOLD analysis project Ga0207125, IMG submission 153556) | Enriched cells from forest soil in Barre Woods Harvard Forest LTER site, Petersham, Massachusetts, United States -... | ecosystem: Environmental > Terrestrial > Soil > Temperate forest >...
AATTGTTTCTGAGCCGCGGCGGAGAAATCGCGCACCGAGCCGAGCGAGCCGGATTCGTTTTCGACCTGCATCATGATGACGGTGTGTTGCGCGTTGTCGACTTTGCGCAGGTGGGCCATCAGGTGCGTGAAGGCGGATGCATCGGCGGCGAGGTTGGCCGGAGCGTTGGGCGAGAGGACGTCGATCGGCTTTCCATCCTGCGTCATCATGCGCGGGAAGCGCGTGGGATTGCTCTTGACCCACTCTGGTGCGTAATGCATCTTGCCGTTCTTCCATGTGCCAAACCAGAGCAGGATGAGGCGCGTGTGGTGTGCGCGAGCCTGTTGCAGCACGGCGTCAACGACCGTGTCGTCGAACTGGCCTTCGCGTGGCTCAAGCTGCTCCCAGTACACGGGAACTTCGAGGGTGTTGACGTGCATGGCGGCGGCAAGCGTCCACAGAGCATCGAGCTTTGCGGGCCAGCCGCTGGAGTTCCCAACCTGCGCGCCGAGTTCGAAGTAGGGCTTGCCGTCGACCATGAGAGCGTAACGGCCGTCCTGTTGCGCAAGGCGCGGCATGTCTTGCGCGCGAAGCATCGTGGCGGGCAATACGGCGAGCAAAAGCAGTGGTGCAAATCGCATGATTGGATCCTTCCTCAACGCAGGGTTACGTCCCACACCTTCGACAGGCGCGACTTGCCCGCGGGGCCTTCGATATACAGCGCGACGACATACTGGCCGGCCTGAGCGTAGGTGTGGATGGGGTGTTGCTCGGTGGAACTTGTGCCGTCGCCGAAATCCCAGCGCCAGCTTGTGATCTTTCCGATGGATTCATCCTGGAACGCGACGAGGCGGCGGGACATGTCGAGAACCTTGAAGCTCCACTTCGCTTCCATCGCCTTTTGCAACGCAGGCTCAAGCGGCATCAGGCGGAACTCGCGCAGGAACGAGGCGTTGCCGTACATCGTGTGTTCGTCGGAGAGGTTCCAGAAGCCGTTGTTCTTTGCGTTGCCGTCGTAGTCGATGACAGCCCAGGAAAGGCCGATGATTTTGTTTTCGGAGAGTACGGACTCCACCGCGCGCTGCGGGCCTTCACAACCGGCGTAGTCGAATGGCGTGATGTAAAACTCGAGCACATACTTGCCAGCCTCGCCGGGGCGGAAGCTGTAATGCTGTGCGTGGTTGGCGTAGGGAAGCTCTTTGATCCACGGCTGGCAGCCCCACGCGAGCGCCCAGTCCTTGCCTTCCGATGGCGTAAAGATGTGGTAGTTCTGCGCCTGCACGCCGTGCATGGAGAAGTGCGCGTCCCATGTGTCCTGGTCGGCGTTGTTGCGGAACTGCGGGATCAGCGGCCCGCCGGAGCGGTCGCCATCGACCACGATTTCGAAGGTGTCGTTGTGCAGGCCCGGGTCGGCGAAGTCCCAGTAATTGTCGTAGGCCGCGTAGAGAAAGTAGATCCGGTTGAGGCCTTTGACCCAGCCGACTTTTACGTGGATGTCGAGGTCTTTTGCGTCGGGGTGGGCGTGCTTGTGCTCGTCGTCGTGCATCTGGTCAAGCCCGATGGAGTAGCTCTCGGGAACGATCTTCCAGTCGCCGGGGTCGCCGTCGATGCGGGGGATCTTGTCGGCAGGGAACTGGAAGATGTTGAATATTTGCGCGGAAGGCGGCGCAGTGCCGGTCAACTCTGTGCGGCGGACTGGTGGGGGTTGAGCGGGAGTTTGCTGGGCATGAAGGTTCGCGGCGCTGAGAACGACTGCCACGCAGAGTAAGGTCTTCGTCATGCGGCTTTCGCTCCTTGAGGATGCGCGGCCTCGCCGAAGTACTCTGGCCGCGTCGAACACGCGCATGCGAGGCTCGTTTGCCATAAGCGACGGACGATGTCGCCGCCGATGCAGGTAGCGGCGACGTTCAGGATTTCGCGCCTCGATGGGGGCGTCCCGGTCACGTGTATTCCTCAATAGAAATAAATTCTCAAACGAAAGAACGGAGATTACTGTAGCACGCCGGACGAACGCCGGGCAGAGGTGGGGAGGTCAGCGGGGCTGGGCGGAGAGGGGTTCTGCGAGGTGGATAGTGGAGGGACCGGTGGAGGGAATGCTGATGGGGACCGCGTGTATGAGGTAAGGCGTGAGGGCCGTGGGGTCGTTCCAGCGCAGAGACCAGCTGTCGTCGATGGCCACGACGAGATAGTTGCCGGGGGCGACATTGCTGAACGTAAAGCCTCCGTCGAGGTTGCTCTGGTCGCGGCGGAAGAGGCCTTCGCTGGTATCGCCCCCGGCGGGGACGAGGACGACCATTGAGCCGTCTGCTGGTTTACCGTTGCGTCGCGCTATGCCATCGATGGTGGACGTGCTCGAAGAGATGGTCAGGTCTATTGGAACATTCCCGCCCGCGGCGATGCGGAGGAGTTTGTCCGGCACTGGCTTGCCCTTGACGGACAACGTCATGACGTTCCAGGGATGTGCGCCGCCGTTGAGATTCAGGCGGTAGCTGCCCGCCGGAACGTTGTGGACCTCCAAAGTGTCCTTGTCGCTTGTAAGGGCCTGCGCAAAAGAATTCGAGTCCGGGTTGCGGAAGATGATCTGCATGTGAGCCGGAAGAGATTCGCCGTTGGCCCCATGAATGGTAATGGAAAGATTGGCCAGATCGGCATTGCCTCCGAGCTCCATCGCGACGGAGCCGGTGGTGAGATCGGCGGTGTCGGAACCGGTTTGAAAGCGGCCGTCCTGCGTGAACTCCGTAACTTTGTATCGTCCGGGCGCGAAACCTGGTATTCGCGTTGTGCCGTTGATGTTCTCTGTCGTTTGGATCGGCACCTGCTCGTCTGAACCGAAGACGGAACGAGTGACTATGGGGAGACGCTGGCTGGCCGGGCTGCCGGGTGGAGTGCGCAGGGAGAGCGACATTGCCGGTGTTGGCGATAGCTGCATATCCGCGGTGATTTGGTTTCCGCCTTTGAGCACGATGGGTGCAGCGCCGTCGGAGTCGAGCGCGCGGGGATAGAAGGTGAGTGGGTACGCGACGTCGAGGGAAGGATCGACTGCGACACGGTACTGCGGGACTTCGTTCAGCTGGTCGATGCGGGGATGGACGGCGTACCAGGGCGTCGCGGTGACAGCGAGAAAGTAGCTGCCAGGGGCGAGTCTGTCGAAGTTGTATTCGCCAGCGGTGTCGGCGGCGCCGCTCCGAATGCGAGTGATGCGCCCGGAGATCTCGCGGTACAGGTTGAGTTGCGCGCGCTGCACCGGGTCGCCGGCTTCGTCGACAATGTGGCCGGAGATGGTGGAGGCTGGGTCGATCTGGAGGACGAGGGCGTCGGTGGGGAGGCCAGCGCCGGTCACGATGGCGGTGAAGAGACCTTCGTGGCTCTGGTAGGGCTGTGTAAGGTATCCCGTGGCGGCCCCCATGAGGCGGTATTTGCCGCGAGGGACGGCGAGGAAGTTGAAATCGCCGTCGTCGGTGGAGATTGTCATGAGGGGTTTACCGCCGGGACTGAGGTCCAACAGAGAGACGGTCGCGTGCGCAATGGGGCGCTGGTCGAGAGAACTGACGACGCGGCCCGCGACGCGGTCGTTTGCCGGCTGGGCGTGCAGGCGAAGCAGGGAAGCGAAGAGGAGAACGGCGACGCTCAGAGATTTCATCGTCACTGCTCCTCGGCTTCGTCGAGCAGGGGAACGTCGATTTGTGACGACTCACCGGCAGCGACGGTGACGGTTGGTCCGTTGCCGTCGTAGCGGCGCATGGCTTCGGCCTCGCGGTAAGGGAGTTGGAGAGCTTGTCCGCGAAAGGCGAGCACGAGGTAGGTGCCTGGGGCAACGTTTTCGGTGGTGAATTTTCCGTCGGGCCCCGCGAAGGCCTGGCTGAAGTGGCCGGAGGAAACGGTTGGAAGCAGGGCGATGAAGCTGTTCTGCGGCAGAGGGCCGTCGCCAGGCTTGACAGAGCCGTTGAGGGTGGCGGTGTCGTCGCGGAGCGTGACGTCGATAGGATCGGGTGCGCCTGAGGGGTTGACGATCAGCGGATATTCAAGGAGATCGACGCCACTGGAGGTCATGGAAGCGACGTAGCCGCGAAAAGGCTGGTCATGCACGAAGTAGTGGCCGGGCTGGACGTTTTCGATGACGAGATCGCCGCCTGGGGAGGGATGGCTGACGGCAACGTATCCACCGCTGCCGTCCTCGGAACGCAGCAGAAGCTGGACAAGCTGCGGCTGGGGTCTGCCTGAACCGGAAGCTCGGAGCGCACCGGATATTTGGGTATTGAGGGTCGACGAGTCGTCCTGTTTGGTGAATTCCGTGTGCACACGGACCTGGATCGTGGCTGGCGGCGTGAGTGCGATGTCTCCCGTGCGGACGGGCGACGATTCGACGTGAAGGGGGAGCGTCGCGTAACTCTGTTGAGGGCCTGCACCCGCAGTGGAGATCAGGAGGGTGTAGTCGCCGCTGGGGAGTGAGCCTTCGACGATGTTTTCGTCGCGATTGTAGTGGAGCGGAGAGCTGCCCGTGTATCCCATGCCGGTGAGGCGCGCGTTGATACCCGGAGTGTTGGGTAGGGATACGATGGGGACCGTTATGGGGTAGTACGTCGCGAGGTGGAGATGGATTTCAGTTGGAGTGACGTCTCCGTAGTGGACGCGAAGTTTGGTCGAGCCAGCGAGGGTGCGGACGTCGCCATAGAAAGTGGGGGGATATTGCTGGGTGATCGCTCCGCGTTGCGCGGCCTGTGGCTGGTCGCCGGCCCATTGTGCTGTGAATAGCGCGTATTCGCCAGGACGGAGGTCGGGGAAACGGAAATCGCCGCGCGCGTTGGTGATGACGGTGCTGACCGGGACCCAGAGGAAATGGCCTTCCATAATCTGGTGAAGCAACAGATTGACGCGGAGGCCGGCGGAGGAGTCGCTTGCGGCAGAAGAGACGCGTCCGGTGATGACGGCCGCGGGCATCAGCTTGAAGTCGACACTGGTGGCGGAAAGGGTGTCGCTGACGGCAATTGCGGTCTGGCGCCCCTGGGGGAGCAGATACCCGGGCTTTTGCGCCGTGAGGCCGAGCATTACGACACCGAAGCTATTGCGGGAAGGGTTTCCAGCGGCGTTGGGCCGTTCGGGGACTCTGATATCGATGGCGAACTTCCCGTCGGTGCCGGTCATGGTGGCCAGACGCTGGTCGCCGGACTTTACAAGTGCGCGGGAGAGCGGTTTACCGCTGACGCCGTCGATGACAGTCCCATGGAGATGGTAGACGGTGTCGCCCGCAGGGGCCTGCGCAGAGCAGGCGGTCGCGCCAGCGAGGCAGAGCAGAAGAAGAGCGGTTTGCCGGGCGGAGGAAGATCGCTGCCGAATCATGGTCTCCTTCTGTTGTACCTGCCGCGCTACACGGTAGACGAAAGATGATGGCAAAAGTGTGGCGGACCGGTTGGCGGGAGGATGGCGCGGCCCGTTGTTAAGCAGGGGGACGGCTGTGGGTCACCAGGTTGGAGTGACCTTCGTGGGATGGCTTAAGCGGTAGGCATTTCCTGTCGCAACACGATCGGGAAGGTAACGTTACCGAAGAAGTCTCATGTGTGATAAAACCCTTTATCCATAAGGTAATTATGCTGCCTTCGCGTTGGGATGACGTGTGCTGGAAAAGGGGTAAATGGAGAATCAGTAAGGGCGAACATGTTTGTGGTTGACACTGGTGATATTAGCTGTCAGGATTGTCCGCAATAACCAAGAAGTGGTACCACCAGTACTTTTGTACTCCCCGGAGACAGCGTGACCTACAGATACCGAACGATCAGCCTGCCTGTTGTTCTTTTTGTGTTCGCACTTTTTGCGTCCCTTGCCACTGCGCAGCTTCAACCGCAGTTGTCGGCACATCGCTCGGCCCGCATCACGGCAAAAGTCGACCGTAGGGTCCTGGCGACTCTGCATGGAACCCATCCCGACGTCCTGGCCCGCGCCACCGTCGGTCAGCGTCTGAATGCGAACACCCAGTTGCAGCACATGGTGCTGGTGCTTAAGCCTTCTGATGAGCAGGAAAATGCCCTTGCGTCGCTCCTCGACGCTCAGCAGGACAAGAATTCCGGTAGCTTCCACAAATGGTTGACTCCCGATACCTTCGCGACGAGCTTTGGCGTTGCGCCGTCGGACATCGCCCAGGTCTCGGCATGGCTTGCGGATAGCGGCTTGCCGGTAGAGAGCGTGTCGCGCAGCGGCCGTTTCATTACCTTTTCGGGTTCGGTGCATGCGGTGGAGACAGCGTTCAACACCGAAATGCACCATGTGACCGTTGATGGCGAAGTGCACATCTCAAACACCACGGACGTCGCGATCCCTGCAGCTCTGGCGCCGGTTGTGAAGGGCCTGGCCCGTCTGAACAATTTCTTCCCCAAGTCCGGTGTGTCCAGCTGGAAGAAAGTCTCCATGGCGGCCAGCGCCAACGGCGTAAGCCCTGACTACGGTGTCAACCCCGCCGGCACCCACTACATCGGCGCTGCCGATCTGGCCACCATCTACAACGCGAAGCCTCTGACCACCGCCGGCATCGACGGCAAAGGTATCACCATCTCCGTCATCGCGCGCAGCAACATCAAGATTGCCGACGTGCAGACCTATCGCTCGTTCTTTGGCTTGCCGCAGAACGACCCGGAGATCATCGTCGTCGGCCAGGATCCCGGCCAGAACAGCGACGATATCGAAGCGTATCTCGACGCGGAAATGGCTGGCTCACTGGCCTCGGGTGCGAACGTCAAGTTCATCGTCAGCAGTGCATCGCTGGTGGGTGAGGGCATCGACACGGCCAGCCTTTACGCCGTGGACAACAATATCGGCGACATCATCACGATGAGCTACGGCGGTTGCGAAGGCGGCAACGGCGCCAGCGGCACAGCGTTCTGGAATATCCTCTGGGAACAGGCAGCAGCGCAGGGGCAAACGGTATTCGTCTCGTCCGGCGATAGCGGCGCGGCAGGTTGCGCCAGCTCCAGCGCAACCAGCGCAGGTTCGACGGGCTACGGAGTCAATGCGCTCGGTTCTTCCAACTTCAACGTCGCCGTCGGCGGCAGCATGTTTGTGGACTACGGACCGACTGCTTACTGGCAGAACGGCGGCACCAACGTGGTCCCGAATGGAACGGCACTCGGTTACATTCCTGAAGCGGCCCTGAACCAGGGCCGGCTTACCGCCACCCTTTTGAACAGCTCTGCTACAGGCACGACGGCCGGTTCGGGCATCTTCGCCGGCGGCGGCGGTATCAGCATCTTCACCGCTCGTCCTTCATGGCAGACCGGTTCGGGAATCTCCGCTACCGCTGACCCCACGGCTTCAAGTGGAACCGGTATCGCAGCCGGCTCACCGATCCCCGGGCCCCACCGTCTCGTTCCGGACGTTTCCTTCATCTCGGCTAACGGCCACGATGGCACACTGTTCTGCGCTGAAGGTATTTGCAGCCAGAACGCCGCGGGTCAACTGACGGACGCCGGCATCGTTGGCGGCACTTCCGTCGCTGCCCCTGCCATGGCCAGCGCCCAGGCGCTGATCGACGCCGCGAACGGCGGCCGTCAGGGCAACGCGAACTACTACTATTACGCGCTTGCCAGCCAGCAGTACACGGCGTCCACCACGGCCTGCACGGCCCCGAATGGAACCGCAGCAAGCCCGACGGTGACACTGCCGGCATCCACCTGCAACTTCCACGACATCGTGGCGGGCTCGATCATCGTGCCCACCGCGACCACCGGCACCGCCGGCATCGGTTTCAACGCGGGTAACGGTTACGACGCGGCGACCGGCCTCGGCTCGATGAATATCGCCAACGTTGCGGCCAACTGGAGCTCGGTCAACTTCCACTCCACGACGACCACATTGTCCTTGACCCCAACAACCGGCACTCACGGCGACACGCTGATCGGCGCGATCCAGGTCACTTCCGCCAGCGGTACCCCGACCGGTGACGTCGGTATCGTCGCTTCACTGGAGACGGCCACTGGCACGCCTCAGACCTACACGCTCACGGGCGGCGCGGTCAACGCGATCATCAACAGTCTGCCGGCGGGTACCTATACCGTCTATGCTCATTACGATGGCGACGGTGTTTTCGCTGCCAGCAACTCGGCTCCTGTCTCCGTTACCATCGGCAAGGAAGCCAGTACCGTTCTGTCCTTACAGGCGTACAAGCTCACCTCGGCAGGTTCGCTCAGCGCACTCGGCAGCATGGTCTATGGCTCAGGCGAGTCTTACGTTGACGCGGAATTCGGGGCTGCTTCAGGCAACGGCACACCCAGCGGCACGGTGACCTTTACTGTCCTGCGCAACGGTACGCCTATGCCTTCCCTCACCACCAAGCTAGACACCCTCGGAACGGGTTATATTCTCGCCGGTCCGCCGTTCGCAAGCTTCCTGCTGGTTCCGAACTACGCGACACTGCCGGGCGGCACCTATTCCGTTACGGCCAACTACTCGGGCGACAGCAACTTCACCTCCAACTCTGCGACCACCAGCTTTACCATCACGCCGTTGACTCCAACGGTCAGCTTCCTGGCGACGGCCGATATCTCGTCCGGCGACCCGGTTGTCCTGAACTTCAGCGTGACGAATACTCCCACGGCAGCACAGGGGGCCACCGGCACGGTGACCTTCACCGATACCACCACCAGCACCACGCTGGGCACGGTGACGATGGTTAACGGCAAGGCGACCCTCACCACAAATGCTCTCACCACCGCCGGTACCCACAGCATCAGCGCGGTTTACAGCGGAGACTCGAACTACAGCGGAGCAACACCTGCTGCAGCGACGGTCACCGTTACGTCTACCGCCTCAACGACCACCGTCCTGACAACCACCACAGCAACCCCGACCGTCGGAGCTGCCGTTGTCCTCTCGGCGGCGGTTACGCCGATCAACCTCGGCACCGCCTCCACCGTGTTCTTCTACGACGCGGGTGTGCTTCTGGGTTCCGGTGCGGCCTCTACCACCACGGGTAAGGCGACCCTCTCAGTGAGCAACTTCACTGGCGGAGTGCACAACCTGACTGCTGTCTACGGTGGCAACGCCACGCACCTTACCAGCACAGGGTCCCTGGCCCTGACCGTTGCACGCAACGGAACGACCATGGCCATCGGCGGAGCGCAGACTGCGGTTTACGGTCAGACCGTCTCCTACAACGGCACACTCACTCGCGCCATCGGAACGTCGACGGCCGCACCGGCTGTAGCGATTACAGGCGTTGTGAACTTCTACGAAGGAAGCACCAGCGGCACCCTCCTGGGTTCTGCGGCGCCGCTCTTCGGTTCGACATCGGGATATGCCAACTTTGCGGCAGCGGTTGACATTCCGAACCTGAGCGCCGGGACACATCAAATCGTCGCTTCTTATCCGGGTGACGCGAGCTACGGTCCTTCCACCTCGGGCATTGCAACCCTGGTCATCAGCAAGGCCAACCAGACGATTACCTTCAACGGCTTGCCGGCAACGGTGGCTGCCGGATCGCCTGTCTCGTTTACGCTGAATGCAACGGCAAGCTCCGGGCTCCCAGTCAGCTACACCGTTACAGGGCCGGCGACGCTGTCTGGCACAACACTGACGATTAATGCTACCGGCCCTGCCACCATTACGGTGACGGCTTCGCAAGCAGGAAACGCCAACTACAACGCGGCGCCTTCTGTCACACAGACCATCGTCGTCGGCACGGTGCAGCTTACCGTCTCCGCAGTGCTGAGCAACACCGGAAGTGGTTATCAGGCAGTCGTAACCGTCGTCAACAGTGGCACGGTTGCGGCGCAGAACGTTCAACTCACGGTAGCGTCCCTGGGCGCAGCCAACGCAACAGTGCTTCCCGCAGTGCTGGGCACCATTCCAGGCGGCGGATCGGCAACGATCACTCTCACCTTCCCATCTTCCGCGGGAGCACCCGGAGCAGCAGTCGTCGAGAAATTGACGGGCACCTACACCGGCGGAACCTTTGGCGGCTCGTTCCGCGCCTCATTGCCTAAGTCGCAGCAACCCAGCTAACCAGTTTGTACGGAGATAAAACCATGAAAAATAAATTGACCCTTGCTGTAATGACCGCGGTGCTGACGTTAGGTCTATCCGCGGCTGTAGCCCACGCCGACACCCTTACCTTCACGCTGACCAACCCTACCCAGAGCATATCCGGGCAGGCGGGCGGTACCCTGACCTACGAGGTTACGGCGTCTGCCCCCCTGAGCAATGGAGCGGCCGTGTTCCTGAACGGCGATTCCTTCAACGTGGGCGGTACGCTGACCGTGGACGACACGGACTTCTTTTTCGGTCCGATCTCCCTCGACCCCGGTGATAGCGACACTTTCAACCTGTTCGCGGTCAACGTGCCGGCCGATACCCTACCGGGCGACTACTCCGGCTTCTTCACCGTCCTGGGCGGTGCCGATGGCGGCGCCGGCGACACGCT
>Ga0207125_10247_pt2 | contig 10348 bp, 5 predicted proteins | sample Alteio_BWMinHeat_19_FD_153556 | JGI IMG/M metagenome (GOLD analysis project Ga0207125, IMG submission 153556) | Enriched cells from forest soil in Barre Woods Harvard Forest LTER site, Petersham, Massachusetts, United States -... | ecosystem: Environmental > Terrestrial > Soil > Temperate forest >...
GACAACACCAGCGTTGAGTATTACGACACCGTCTTCGCTCTTGCCGAATCGCCGGAGGATTGCTGCTTGGTTTTGTCGTTGCGCGTCAGGTCTCTGCTAATCGGAGTCCACGTCATACCGCCGTCGGTGGTCGTAAAAACGGCTTCGCCGCCGTGATAGACGACTTTGGGATCGTTGGGAGAGATCATGATCGGTGCGGTCCATTGGAAACGGTGCTTCAATTCCGCAGCGCCAGAGCCCATCGGATTCAGCGGCCAGGAAGTGATGTCCTGTACTTGGTGGGTCTTTTTGTCGAAGCGCGTGATGAGGCCGTCGTACGAGCCTGCGTAGACCACGTCGGCATCGGTGGGGTCAGGAACGACGTAGCCTGCTTCGCCGCCGCCGACGTCATACCAATCCGGGCGGTCGATCACACCTTCATCGCTGCGGCTGGCGATGGCTACCGTGGAATTGTCCTGCTGGGCACCGTAGATGCGATAGGGGAAAGCGTTGTCTGTGGCCACGTGGTAGAACTGCGCGGTCGGTTGGTTCCCCTGAGTGGTCCAGGTCTTCCCATTGTCATGAGAAATGGTTGCGCCGCCGTCGTTGGAATTGATCATCCATTCCGGATGGGTGGGATCGATCCAGAGACCGTGATTGTCTCCATGAGGCGAGCGGACGAAGTTGAAAGTGTGGCCTCCATCGGTGGAGCGGTAGACGGCAGTGTTCAGTACGTAGACGGTGTCGACGTTTTTAGGGTCGGCGAAAATGTGATGGAAATACCATGCTCGCTGCGTGAAGCGGTGATCGGGATTTAGGAGCTGCCAGGTTTCGCCGGCGTCCTCGCTGCGGAAAATCCCGCCTTTTTCGGCTTCGATGATGGCGTAGATACGATTGCCGTCGGCACCGGAAACGGAGACGCCGATGCGGCCGAGCACGCCAGAGGGAAGGCCGTGGCCTTCAAGACGCTTCCAAGTCGCGCCATCATCACTGGATTTGTAGAGACCGCTGCCGGGCCCTCCGCTTACGGCGGTCCAAGGATAGCGTTGCGCTTCGTAAAGTGCGGCGAACAAGATGTGGGGATTTGAAGGATCGTAAGTGAGGTCGATGGCTCCAGTCTTGTTGTCTTTGAAAAGAACTTTTTGCCAGGTCTTGCCGCCATCGACAGAACGGAAGACACCGCGCGTTTCATTGGGACCGTAGGCATGGCCCATTGCGGCGACGAAGAGCACGTCGGGATTTGCGGGATGGACGATGACCCTGGAAATGTGGCGCGTGTCCTCAAGGCCGATGTGCGTCCAAGTCTTGCCTCCGTCGACGGACTTATACATGCCGTCGCCATAGGAGATATTTCCGCGCCAGCAGGACTCGCCCGTGCCGACATAAACGACATTCGGGTCGGAGGGAGCTACGGCAATCGCGCCGACCGACATGATACCGGTCTTGTCGGTCATCGGTGTCCACGTGTTGCCGGCGTTGGTTGTTTTCCAAACACCGCCGGCAACCGAACCGAAGTAGTAGGTCAACGGGTCACCCGCAACTCCTGTTACAGCGAGCGCACGTCCGCCGCGGAACGGCCCGACCTGGCGCCACTTCATTCCTTTCAAGGCGTTTTCATCAAGAGTTTGCGCACGAAGAGGCGCGTCATGTAGCCCGAGTAGAAGCATCATGAGAAAAACAGAAGAAAGAACCGTCAAGCGTTTCAGACCACTCATCATTTTCGCTCCCAGAGAAACATTTGTTGCACCCGTACTACGGCCGATGGTAATGCGCGGAGCGGAATAGTACACCGTGTGCCGCGATCGCGCCAGAAACAGTGATGGATGTTCGTTTCTTAGTTCCTGACGCACGACAAAGCTGTTTTGGGTACAATCCCGGCGTGACAAACCCACCTCTTCCGCGCCAGGCGGTGGCTTCTGCTGCTGCGCCTGCCATGCCTAGCAAAACTCACCGAGTGATTCACTTCGATTGGCTTCGTCAGGCCACTCTGCCGGAGCGAAGTTCGCTGATCGCCGGCGGACTCGGCTGGATGCTCGATGCGATGGACGTGATGTTGTACTCGATCGTGCTGACCTACTTGATTCGCGAAATCAGGATGGACACGCGGATGGCGGGGCTGCTCAATTCGCTGACGCTCGTGGCGTCGGGCATCGGCGGTCTTCTTTTTGGGGTTATCGCCGATCGCATCGGACGGACGCGGGCGCTCATGGCGTCCATTCTTGTATACGCGCTAGCAAGTGCTGCCTGCGGCTTCACGCATACGATTCCGCAATTGGCGACATGCCGGTTTGTGCTGGGGCTGGGTATGGGCGGGGAATGGACCGCGGCTGCCGCGCTGATTGCGGAGACGTGGCGCGCGGAGCATCGCGGGAAAGCGCTGGGATTGATGCAATCGGCGTACGCGATCGGAGAAGCGATTGCCGCGATCGTTGTGCTTCTCGTTTATCCGCACTTCGGGTGGCGGCCGGTATTTTTCTTCGGCGTGGCACCAGCGTTGCTAGTGTTCTGGATCCAGCGCAAAGTGCCGGAACCGGATTTGTGGAAGGAGCGCACGGCACGTACAGACAAGGCGTCCTTGCGCAAGCTTCTGGCAAAAGGCGTTTTGCGTAACGGCATATTGGCTACAACCATGAATGCCTGCAGCATGTTTGGGTACTGGGGACTGTTCACCTGGATTCCCCTGTATTTGTCCGGCCCGCCCGAGACAGGTGGACGAGGACTCAGCCTCGCAACGAGCACCACGTTTTTCCTCGTTCTGTGCGCGGGCAAATGGTTCGGCTATGCGCTGTTTGGATTTTTTTCGGATGCGTTTGGGCGGCGCAAGCCTTACTTCATTTATTTGCTCATCGCTGCCGCGCTCGTACCTCTTTACGGCATGTCGCGAAGCGCCTTCTGGCTGCTGGTGCTTGGGCCATTTGTTGCATTTTTCGGGACGGGCTATTTCTCTGGGTACGCGGCAATCGCGAGCGAGCTCTTCCCTGGCGAGATTCGCGCCGCTGCCATGGGATTGAGTTATAACATTGGCCGGGGGCTCGCCGCAGTGGCACCGTTTGCGGTCGGAGCGCTGGCGCTGCGGTACGGGATCGGACCGGCGTTTTTCTTGCAAGCGGGAGCTTTCTTGATGGCGGCGCTGCTTGCGCTGGCTTTGCCTGAGACGCGGGGACAGGCATTGGATTAACTCGGGAGACGGGTTAGAGGGATTAACGAGACTGATCGATTAGGCAACCGCAGACCTGGACTGAATGCGTGCGCCATCCGCACTTAGAGTGAAGTTCATCGCGAAATAAGGAGCCTGCGCAAGGATCTTATGGAATTCATTTTCGTCCGCATAGGCACGCTTGGGAACGCGCCGCGCAAGAATGCTGATCTCCAAAGGATCCTTCATGAACGGATACGGCTCTAACGTGACGGCATTGTTCCCCGCAGGCTGCAGGTCCCAATCTGCTTCACTGCCGTTGCCATTCACGGGGACAGCATCAATCGTGGAACCATCCAAGGGCGCGAGACAGAAATAGAGAGAAAGACGATCGAGCGCTTCAAGGCGCTGCAGATTCGCTTGCAGGGAATGATCGTCCGCGTAAGCTTTCATGATGGGGTCGGCGCGAAGATCAACTTTGAGGCGCAATTGCTGGAGCCTAAGCCGCTGGAGAAAGTCCGCGACGAGGGGCGTCTCGTTGGATTTAACGTACTTCGCGGAGAAGCCGGGCATCGTCGCGCGTGTCCGGTCATAGAGACCGGCGCAGTGCATGCTGACGAGAAGCCCGGCGTAACGATCTGCTCTGACCACACGTTCGATGCCGCGCTGGTAGAGAGCGATGTGCTCCTCGGTGGGAATGGTCATGAAGTTATAGGGCGCGAAGGTCCTGGGATCGATCTGGGGCAGAAGCTCCCATTCGTTCCAGCCGTTGTCATGCTCTGCGGCGGCCAAACAAAAGGATTCAAAGGGCTCGGGGCGGCTGAAGACTTTGTTTCCCAGCGCGCGCGCAAAAAAACCCGACAACAGTGCATGGTCCGTCTGCCGGATCAGGATGAGCTGATCGCTCTGCTCTTGAATGATCATGGCTCTGCCCTCTTTCGCAGCGGGGCCTCGCGATAACGCCTGCTGGGGCGAAGGCGTCTGTTTCGGCCGCAGGGTGGCCAAATGAAACACTGAATACTAGCCCTATTATGCTCCTGAGGCGGAGGCACAATCCAGTCCCACCGTGGTTGTGGCGGCCCGGGGCGGAGCATGCACCCTCACAACGGGATTCAGGGGCATAAACACGAAGGAGACCGGGGAAAAAAGGAGACGTGGCAATCCAAGACCTCGGCGCAATCTGCCCCTGCGATAAGTTTTCACCAAAGGCGAAGTGACCTGCCTCGCCGCCCGACTGATCTATTTGCTGCCGGTGAATTGCCAAGACCAAGTTTGGGCCGTATCCGAATAGCTCCCCTGCAGGGCCAGCCCATCAGGACTCGGGTAATAGGCGAAGTGGGTGTAGAGCCATAGTTCAAGACCGCTCCAGTCATATGTGGCGGGGGGCGGCCCCGAACAGTTTTCCTGTATGGTGGGAGACGGTATGTAGGTGTCTGCTGTAAGGTAGTATTGAATCGGATTCTGAGTGAAGTCTACCCAAAGATAGGAGCCAGCGGAACCGGTATTGGAGTTTCCCTGGTTGAGCGAAAATGTGCTATTGGTAAGAGAGCAACCCGGATTTGTGTCCGTCAGCGTTAGCGTGCCGCCTGCCAGCGCGAAATAGACGTAGTTGGGACCAGGAGACCCGGAAGGAGGGGGCTGCTGCAAATTCCACGTTACCTGCACAGAGGCAGGGATACCGGGTCTCGTTAGCCCCAGGATACTTGGTTCTACCGTGACTGTGCCTGTGTAGGTACAGACTGGAGCGGGGGGGCCGCCGCTCGGGCTGCAGCTGCCCTTGGACGTGCCCTGCGGCATATCGGTCGAAATCCCCCACTGGGTCACTTCGTAGTTCGTGGGTGACGCCGACGGGATGACATACCAAGTTCCGTTGGAAGGCCGCCACACAGCAATGTCTGTCTTTTTGTCACCATCGTAATCGCCCGGCGCCGGAACATCTCCTGCTGTTCCCCATTGTTGAGCGATCGGAGCGCTCAGATTGCTGCTGGGAATGACGAACCAAGTTCCGTTGGAAGGCCGCCACACAGCAATGTCTATCTTCTTGTCACCATCGTAATCGCCCGGCACCGGAACATCTCCTGCTGTCCCCCATTGCTGAAAGATCGGAGCGCTCGGATTGCTGCTGGGGATGATAAACCACGTGCCACTCGAGGGCCGAAAGACAGCGAAATCCGTCTTCCCGTCGCCGTCGTAATCCCCCGGCACGGGGATGTCTCCCTGCGTCCCCCACTGCCGAATGATCGGAGCGCTCGGGCTGCTGCTGGGGATGATCAACCAGGTGCCATTTGAGGGCCGAAACACCGCGAAATCGGTTTTCCCGTCGCCATCGTAGTCCCCCGGCACGGGAATGTCCCCCGCTGTTCCCCACTGCCGAACGATGAAACTGCTAGGATTGCTGCTCGGAATGATGTACCACATTCCGGTCGAAGGACGGTAAACGGCAATGTCCGTCTTTCCATCCCCATCGTAGTCCCCTGGCACGGGAATGTCCCCCGCTGTTCCCCACTGCCGAACGATGAAATTAGTGGGACTGCCGCTCGGAATGATGTACCACGTCCCGCTCAAGGGACGAAAAATGGCGGTATCCGTCTTTCCGTCTCCATCGTAGTCGCCGACTGTACCCTTTGCGGTGGCACGAAGCGGCAGCGCGAGCATAGCCGCACCAAGCAAAAACATTACCGCCATAATCTTTAAAGTCTTTGATCCGGTCGACATGGCTTCCTCCATGCAGACACCGAACGAGGAATTTGCCGGAACCAACCTTGGAAAGAAATAGCGCTGCACAGGTTTATTCGCATCCCTCTGTCTTCCTAATTCGTAAAAGTTGAGAAGATTGGCTCACGAAGGAGTGAGACGCGGATATCCTGACTCTGCGGTGGGCAAAAGGGGCACTGTGAAAGCAGTGCCGCTCAACGCGATAGTTACGTTAGAGAAATTTGGTACCCGCGCTCGTGGCACGCATGCCCGGACAAACGGAGAGCAAAAGCCGCCGGGTAAGTCGCGATGAGGCTTGGAACACACGCAAATACTCGAAGGTCAAACTCTTCTGGAGCCTTTTCATCTCCATGCCAGGCCCTACCTTGACAGGCCAGCGTCGCGGTGGTATCGATAAGGGCAAAGTCGTAGGTCTCCGAACGACAACCCCGCAGTTCAGGTCATACAAGACAGCGTTAGAGAGGAGGGCGATCATGCGACTTCTTTTCCCCGGTCGGATTTCGCGTGTTTTTAGGTGGATGGCGATAGTCGCCATCTTGATTATTCCACAGGTGATGCAGGCAACGAAGTGGCACGTCACAGTGGGAGCGCAAAGCAGGGACAAGGGACACCAGGCGCTGGCCTTTCTGCCGAATGAAATCTGGATTCACGCCGGAGACAGCATCACCTGGACTTTCCCCGTACCTGAACCGCACAGTGTAACTTTTCTTACGCCAGGGCAGGTGCGTCCGAGTGTCGTGATTGGTTGCCCGGGTGCTACGCCGGATGATTATCCCTTCGATGGTTCCACGTGCGTGAACAGCGGTCGCATTGCGGTCGTCGGAGTGGTCTACACGGTGACATTTCCTAAGGCGGGTAACTATAGGCTAGTCTGCCTGGTCCACATTAACATGACCGGAATCGTTCACGTTCTGGACTCTTCAATGCCTCTTCCCCACGACCAGGATTTCTACAACGCCCAGGCTGCCGATCAACAGCGTGACCTGCTTTCCGACCATGACCGTGGATTGGCTAGAGAGTTTAAAGAAGATGCCGACGATTCTGGCGAAGTAAATGCCAATGCGCACAACCACATCGTTGTTACCGGCACCGGGGAACTCGTTTCTACTCCAGGCGGCATCCAGTCCGTCTCACTAATGCGCTTCATGCAACCGAGTATCACGATCCACGCTGGACAAACCGTGGAGTGGCAAAGCTCGGATGTTACCGGCCACACCATCACCTTCGGTCAGGAGCCGCCAAACGTCACGCCGCATACACCGCCGTCGGCCAATGTATTCGCCGATCCAGATGGCGCACGCCACGCCATAGTCAGCTCAACCGCTGACAATGTACACTCTGGGTTCATTGCGTCAGCGGCGCACGAGCGCAATGGAGTGCCACAGGCACCCGCGCCAGTAGCGCAGGTGCAGCCACCGGTGGGAGTAACCCGGTTTCGGGTGACATTCATGACTCCCGGAACATACCCCTACATATGTGCCTTTCACGACGAATTAGGCATGAAGGGCGAAGTGATCGTTCTTCCCTAGAACTTCACCGTTGCGGCGTCGGCGATTCATTGATTCCAAGTGGACGATTAGTCGCGTAGCTGGACAAATGCATAGGGAAGCTCGACCGTCGCTCGTCCGGCCAAAATTAGGAACGAATCAGGAACGTTGCCTATTTCTGCCGATTCGTAGAAACTTGTAAGTGCCATCTAATCACCACTGCGGGAGTGGCGGAACTGGCAGACGCGCAAGACTTAGGATCTTGTGGCCGAAAGGCCGTGGGGGTTCAAATCCCTCCTTCCGCACCAACACATTTACGTCGAACGGAAACATTGGATCGCCGGCGTTGGATGATGTTTTGCTCAATTTCCCAGAATGGCGGGGGATGTCCTGGAACAAGATTGTCTACAACGTAGCGAGCGGTCCGTTGCCATTCTTTTTCACGATTCGCGCGTCTTTATTACCATGGTGTTTCTCTTTGTAGTTTTTCTACTGATGGTTCCCACTGGAAATCCGTCTCCGGCGCCTTCCTGGAGCGGCGTTTTGCGCGACAAAAGTGGAAAGCCAGTCGCAGATGCGGTTGTAAACCTGCGTGGGAAATTGGATGACCGGCGCTTTGCTGCGAAAACCTCGGCAGGTGGTGAGTTTTCGTTCGAGGCAATTGCGCCGGGCGGTTACCAAGTCACGGTAACTCTGGGAGGCAAGACCTACAGCGCACCTAATCCTGTAACCATTGAAGCCGGCAAAACCCTCACCGCAACGCTTGAACTGTCTCCGCAAGATGGGACGGTCCTCGTTTCAGTGGCGCAACCGCCAACTCCCGTTCAGGCAAGTGGCGGAGAGCACCTATCCGGCGGAGAAGTGTCCAGCCTCCCATTGAACGAGCGCGACTTCAGCAAGCTGTTGCTGTTGGCTGCAGGGACCATGACGGATACAAACGGCGCTGCCAATTTCACGCAGCAGTTTGCTGTGAATGGCCAGCGCGGCTCGGCTTCGGTCTTTGCCATGGATGGCGCCGATACAACAGACCCGGAACTTGGCGGGGCTACGTTTTCCAATTTTAATGTGGATGCCATTCAAGAAGTGCAATCGAATTCTGGAGTCATGCCTGCAGAAATCGGACACGGAGCTGCGGGGTTCAACAATGTGATTACAAAATCCGGCACGAATGACGTGCACGGCAGCGCTTTTGAATTTATTCGCAATGCCGCATTCGACGCGCGAAACTTCTTCGATCACCAGAGCGCGGTGAATCCGCGGCGAATTCCGCCCTTCGCTCGCAACGAATTTGGAGTCACCAACGGCGGACCCCTGATACTCCCAAAAATCTATGACGGCCGTGGCAAAACGTTCTATTTCGCCGAATATCAAGGCTTCCGGCAGGTGCTTGGAACAACGCAAGTATTCCCCGTACCCACCGCAGCGGAGAGGCAAGGAATAGATACCACGACTTTCCCGGGCGATACCTTGACCGTCCCGGTTAACCCGGCTGTCGCGGGCATCCTCTCGCGCTTTCCCTTGCCTAATGAGCCCCAAGGGGCTTACGGCGCTCGCACGTATGCAGCATCTTCAAAGGTTGCGACAGACACCGACCAGTTTTCGGTGCGCATCGATCATCGCATCTCAGACAAAGCTGCCCTCTTTGGCCGCTTTAGCTTGAACCAAGTGAGAGGCCCGACGACGAATCCCGATCAGACAGCCATCGACGCCAGCTTCGGCGTCAACTTTTTTGATCACCAACGAAGTGCTGCGCTCAGGTATACACGAACAATATCTCCGCACCTCGCCTTCGTTACGTCGGTTGGTTATATTCGGAGCACTCCTTTTTTCCCTTCCATCAATCATACGCAGCCTGCCGTCACCTTCGGAGACGGCCTCTTCCAAAACTTCAACTCAGCGGACGGCTCGATTTTTGGCTCCTATGGAAACGTGTATCAGTTAAAACACGATATGACGTACACGCGTGGAGCCCACAGCTTCAAATGGGGAGCGGAACTGCGCTTTAACAGGGACGCCACGATTTTTGGCACCAATCCCAACGGCATCTATACTTTTGGAGGAGGGCCAGCTTATTCGCCCGTGCTGATTCCTTCCTCGAGCCGCCAGCACGACATTCATCCCGGGGATCTGTTACCCGATTCGTTAACGGGATTATTGACGGCGACGCCTTTCTCTTACGGCATCACCGCCGCCGCAAGCACGACGCCCATCGGAAACAAGTTTGACGAAGCCGGTGTTAGACGCGAGGCGTACAATTTCTATTTTCAGGACGCATGGAAAGTGAACTCTCGGTTGAGCGTGAGTTATGGCTTGCGATATGACTTGAACAGCCGCATCAAGGAGGCCAAACACCGGACGTCGGTTGTCGACGGTGTCGATGCCGCCGGCAAACTGACTTCCTTTTACGCTCCCGGTGCCAAAGCAATTTTCTTGTATAATCCGCAGCCCATTTATCCGCTGGATCTAAACGGCTGGGGACCGCGCCTCTCTCTGGATTTCGCAGCAGGCAAACACACAACTCTTCACGCCGGGGCGGCGATCACTACGATTCTTCCAAATCTGTGGCTGCAAAATTATGTTACCGGAAACTTTCCTCTGGTTTTCCAGCCGCTCATCACTGCGTTGCCGGGTGTCCCCGTGCCGTTTCAAAATGCGTTCGTGCCCGAGACTCTTCCAACCGTCTACAGCACGCAGGGGCAGCCTCTTTTTGCTTCGGGAAGTGCGAACGTCCCCGCGAACACACAAATCGATCTGCTGAGATTTCAGAATGACCTTGCGGCAATTACGCCTGGCCATGAAGTGCAGTTGCCTACCGTCGGTGTGATTAGCAGAAATCTTCGCAACGGGTACATCGGGACCTTCACGGCAGGAATCGATCACGACTTCGGAAGCGTGAAGTTCAGCGCAGCATATGTAGGTACGGCGGGAGTGCGTCTCGCTAGAGTAGATTCGCCCAATGGCTATGGTGGCGCTGACGCAGCGTTCGCGTCATTCACGCAGTTCAACGCAATGGGACACGCGATTGGCGGAT
>Ga0207125_10260_pt1 | contig 10341 bp, 10 predicted proteins | sample Alteio_BWMinHeat_19_FD_153556 | JGI IMG/M metagenome (GOLD analysis project Ga0207125, IMG submission 153556) | Enriched cells from forest soil in Barre Woods Harvard Forest LTER site, Petersham, Massachusetts, United States -... | ecosystem: Environmental > Terrestrial > Soil > Temperate forest >...
CCCAGTTGGCGACGTTGACGACGGCTTCAACGGGGGTTTCAGGGACGATGCCGTGGCCGAGGTTGAAGATGTGGCCGGGGCGGGCGTTGGCCTGGCGGAGGATTTCCTTGACGCGGGCTTCGAGGACGTTTTCCGGGGCGAAGAGGGAGATGGGATCCAGATTGCCTTGTACCGCCGTGCCGTGGCCGACCGCGCGCCAGCCTTCGTCGAGCGGGACGCGCCAGTCTAATCCAATAACATCCGCGCCGGTTTCGCGGAAGGTGGGCAGCAGGGAAGCGGTGTCCACTCCGAAGTAGATGACTGGGACGCCCATGGCGCGGATGCGGCGAATGAGTTCGGTGGTAGGGGCGAGGCAGTATTGGCGGTAGTCCTGCACACTGAGCGCGCCGGCCCAGGAGTCGAAGACCTGGATGACGTCCGCGCCGGCTTCGACTTGTTGCTGGGCGAAGGCGGTGAGGAGCGTGACGAGCTTTTCCATGAGGAGCGGCCAGGCGGCGGAGGTGGCGCTCGTGACGGCGGTTGCGTCGTGGATGAACGGTTCGAGCGGTTCCGGTGATGCGGACGGTGCGGCAGGTCCTTCGGCTGCGTCCCGCGATGAAGCTACGGGACTTCGCTCAGGATGACGAATTTGTGGGGATGTTAGAAAAGGCGAGGGCGCGCCGCTGGCGTACATCATGCTCTTGGCGTGGATGTAGTTGCGGGAGCTGCCGCCTTCGATCATGTAGCTGGCGAGGGTGAAGGGTGCACCGCAGAAGCCGATGATGCCGAGCTGGTCTCCGTCTGCGCGGGGCGGGGCGAAGTGGGCGGCGACTTTTTCGATGGCGCGGGCGACGTATTGGAGGTCATCGGCGCGGTCGGTGCGGAGGGCTTGCACCTGCTCCAGGGTGCGGAGAGGAGTTTTGACGACAGGGCCCTCGCCGGCAATGAAGTCGAAGTCGAGACCCATTGGGGTTAAGGGAAGCAGGAGGTCGGCGAAGATGATCGCCGCGTCGACGCCGAGACGCTCAGCGGCGGTGATGGTGACTTCGGCGGCGATGTCGGGGGTGCGGCAGATGTCGAGCAGGGAGTGGTGGCGGCGGACGGCCATGTACTCCGGCATGTAGCGGCCGGCTTGGCGGAGGAACCAGACGGGAGTGCGATCGACGGGCTGGCGGAGGCAGGCCCGGACGAAGCGGCTGGTCGAGATGTTATCGGTCGGGGTTGAAGCGTGGTTCAAGCGATTGTGCTCCCGGGGTTAAGGGTAGCATCGCGGGTTGTGGGGCTTTTGGATGGAACGACCGATGAGCTACGACGCAGAGCTCGGCGTAAAGGGGGCGGTGGCTGGGGCCTGTGTTGAGTCGTGAGTTGTGAGTGAAGAGTTTTGAGTGGAAGAGTGAGCTATTTGTAGCCCTGGCGGGCCTTGAAGGGGACGCGATAGACGACTCCTACGGTGAATCCGCGGGGGGTGAGAGTGAAGTCCGGATTGACTGCGTTGGCGCCGAAGTCTTCGAACTGCTGCTGGTAATCGAACTTGGCCCGGAAGTTGCGGGTGACGTTGAAGTCGACGCCCCCGCCAAGAGAGACTGCGGAGGTCTGGTCGTAGGTGTAGTTCGGGGTGGGAGGGAACTTGAAGAAAACTTTTGTGCCGCCGTAGAGGACTGTCACGTAGGGGTGAAAACGCTGCCGGAACGGAGCTTCAAGACGGAGACCGAAGAGGATCGACTCCTCGGTAATGGCGATGCCTGAGGTGTGATTGACGCGTACTTCAAAGGAAGGTGCGACGGGAAAGTGGAGAAAGCGTGTGTAGTCTGCGCCGAGGGTGAAGCCATTATTGCGGCCGATGCCGTTATCGGGGTCGATGTTGGTGAAGCCGGCGAAGGTGGAGATTTCCGCGGACTTCGTTACCGTACCCTCTTTCTGGGCACGCGCCAGAGGGTTGGCGCTGAAAGCTGCCAGGAGAAAGAGACTCAGCGTGAGCAGGACCTGGCGGGGCTTTCTGAATGTTGAAGCTTGCATTCTCTCTCTCCAAGTAAGGCAACTGAAACATTGAAGGTGGATTCTTCGGTATGGTGCGAGCAATCCTGCTGGTCTCTATATGATGCGTGCCGCAGCGCGTGCGGGGCATCACACCTTTGTGTGGTAAGGGGTTGCTCAATCCGGTGATTGTAGACTGTTGAAGGGGCAGTTTCTTCGATCATCCACGACGCCGAAACGAAAGGATTACCCCAGGATGTTGAAGCTGCCGGTGACCAAGAGATTGCAATTCCTTTGCTTTTTAATGACGAAACGAGATGCTGAACCCTATGCCGAACTACCTTGAACTGCCTGTTGGAAAGGACGCCCCCAACCTGGTGAACTGCGTTGTCGAGATTCCGCTCGATGGCATCACGAAGTATGAGTACGACAAACAACTGCATGTGTTTCGGCTGGATAGGAATTTGTATTCGCCGGTGCATTATCCGGGAGACTATGGGTTCATTCCCAGCACGCTGGGGGATGATGGCGATCCGCTGGATGTGCTGGTGCTGGTGGATACGCCGAGCTTTCCGGGATGCGTGCAGAGCGTGCGACCGGTCGGGGCGCTGGACATGATCGACCAGGGCGAGGGGGACGAGAAGATCCTTTGCGTTGGCGATGGCAATCCCCGCTATGACAATGTGTTGGAGTATTCGGATATTTATCCGCATATTTTGAAGGAGATTACTCACTTCTTTTCGATCTATAAGGACCTCGAAGGCAAGCGCGTAGAAGTGCGCGGCTGGCGGAATGCCCAGTTCGCGCGGGATACGATCGTGCGGGCGCAGCAGGCGTTTATCGATAAAAAAAACAAGCAGATCGAAAACAACGCCAGGCAGTAAGAGGAGTTCGCGATGGGGAGTCCGGGCTCGAAAACTCTGGCTGTGCAACGTCTGGAATCTGCGCATGACCCCAGGTTTCAGGCGTTGGTGGCTATCTATCGAGCGGCTCTTCCAGGAAGCGAACGCAAGCCCGACGCACAGCTCGCCGAGATGATCGCGAGGCCGGAATATCTCTTTCTGGTGGTTACTCTTGACGGCGCTGTTGCAGGGTTGTCGATCTCTTTGTATTTGACACAGTCGGATGCGTGCCTGCTGGAGTACATGGCAATCGATGAGGACCAGCGCGGGCATGGACTTGGGCAGTTCCTGTTCCGGCATCTGGTGGAGATGCCACCACAAGCGGGGCGCTATCTGCTGGCGGAGGTCGATTCCGAAAAGCTTCCTTCTGCCGATCGGGACGTCCGCGTACGGAGGAAAAAGTTCTATCGGACTCTCGGCTGCCGGGAGGTGGAGGGGTTCGACTACATCATGCCGCCGCTTTCCAGGAACACACCGCCGGCGATGGACCTGATGGTGTATCGGCGTGATCTTCCAGATGCCATTGCAAAGGCGTTGCTGCGGGAATGGGTGGAAGACATCTATAGGCACGTCTATTCGCGGCAGCCCACGGACCCCAGGATTGCTAAGATGATGGAGAACCTCCCGGAACGTCCCAGGTTGATTTAAGCGTTGAAGGTGTCGTGATGCACCCCGTCCATTTCCTGTCGCACTGGAACGCTGAGATTCTCGCTCTCGCGAATCTTTTTATCGCGCTGGGCACCGTGGTGCTCGCGGCGGGTATTCCGTGGTCGATTGCTGTGTCGCGGCGCGATCAGCGGGACACGTTCTATGCGACTCTCGATCAAACGTATTTTGAAATTCAAAAGCTGATTATCGAGAACCCGCACCTGGGCAAAGTGGGCCATGAAGGCAAGACACCGGAGCAGATTGCGCAATACGATGCGTTCGCGTTTATGACCTGGAACTTCGTCGAATCCATTTACGACTATGCGATTCTGGGCAACGACGATGTGCTTCGCAACACGTGGGAGTGCATTCTTCGCTACGAAGCGCGGCGGCATGCGGCATGGTTCCAGGAGCCGAGGAACCACGACAAGTTTGAAGAAGGATTTCGAGAGTGGATCGTGCGCGAGGAATGCCTGACGGCGCCGCGCCGTCCCGTGAGACAGGCGAACGGCAGGGGCGCCGGTAAGCAACGGCCACGCAAAGAAAACCTACGGCGGCGATAGCTGGTGATGGGTGCGGCGGAAAATTTCTGCCGCGGCGTAGAACAGCGCACCGCAGACTGCGATCGATCCAGCAAATAGCAGCGCGTTGAAGCCGAGAACAGTTTCAGACCGTGCCGTCCACATAGCAAAGGCGATGAGGATGGTGGGCCCGATGCCAACCGCGATGGCTCCAGCGAGACCGCCGGGAACGCGGAAGGGACGTTCAAGTTGCGGCTCGCGGATACGCAGGACGACCAGGGCGATGAACTCCAGGATCAATGCACCGCCGTAGAGGACGAGGTCGATGGAGATCAGGCGTTCGAAGGTGAGGCCGAGCGCCAGGGCCCAGGCTGTGGCACAGGTGATGACGCTGACCCAGGGAACGCCGCGGCTGTTGAGCGGGGTGAGAAACTTCGGCAGATACCCATCGATGGCGAGGACGTAAGGCAGACGTGTCAGTGTGAGGGTGAGAGCGGTGAATGAGCCCAGGCCGTCGATGGCGTTGGTAAGTACGATAGCGAGCGCGAGCCAGCCTCCGGCGAGCACCTTTGCCGCGTCGACCCAGGCGCCCGTGGTGAAGCGGTCGGCGGGGATTCCAGCGGCCCAGACCGCGGCGAGCGGAAGCATGTACACGAGCGTAACGGTGAGCGTCGAGGTGAACATGGCGCGCGGATAGTTTCGCTGCGGGTTCTCCACTTCCTGCGCGATGGTGCTGGCGTTGTCCCAGCCCATGTAGTTCCACATGGCCACGCTGATGGCTCCGCCGATGTCGCGAGGGCCCATCGATGCGGCGGCTGCGTGCAGGCCGACGCCGCCGTGCATCGCGCGCCATAGTGCAAAGCCAATCAGGACGACGAACGGAGAAAGCGATAGAAACATCATGCCAGCGGAGCCATCGCCAACGGCCTTTGCTCCGCGCAGGTTCCACAGTGTGGCGACGAGAACGATGGTGACCTTGAGCACGAGGCCGCGATGGCCTTGGGTGAGGCCCGGCAACAGGTGCGAGAGGTAGAGGACGAACGTCGTGGGATAGATGGCCATGTCGAAGACGCTGGCGGCGAGGGAGAGCCAGGCTTCCTGGAATCCCCAGAAGCCTCCCATAGCGCGGCGGACCCAGACGTAGAAACCGCCTTCTTCGGGAATGGCGCTGGCGAGTTCGCCCACCATGAGGGCGGTGGGGAAACTCCAAAGAAAGGGGACGAGAGCGAGGAGGAGGAGTGCGCGGCCGTATCCGGCCATGCCGATGATGTCTTCGAGGCCGTAGGGGCCGCCGGAAACGATGAAGTAGGTCGCGGCGACGAGAGGCAAGAGCCGCATCTTGCTGGTGTGGGTATGGGTTGCGTGAGTGCGATTGTTTATTGGCGGAGGTCCCTCCTGGGGCCAATGCGATAAGCCCAGAATGAATGTATCGCAGATGCGGCGCACACGGGGGCCCGTGCAGGCTATAATCTAATTTCTACCCCGCAGGAGAGTTGGCCGAGTGGCTGAAGGCGGCGGTTTGCTAAACCGTTATAGGACCAAAAGTTCTATCGGGGGTTCGAATCCCCCACTCTCCGCCACATCCTGAATGCAATCGCCCGTAAAGACGGGCAGATTGCAGAAACCCCGCTCATGGAGCGGGGTTCGTCGTTTGCTTAGGGGGCGTAGATGCTCGCGCACGGAACACCGAACTTGGTACGGAAGGCGGCTCGGGTTGGCGGCGAGTTCTGTTGGTGTGCGGCATCAGGCGGCCACTTTTCCGTTCGACTCGTGAACAGATTGGCATTACAATTAGACGCATGCGAGTCACTTGCGACTCAAGCAAAGATGCCGAGAATATTCGCAAGCACGGTATCTCTCTGGCGCGCGCAGAGGACTTCGATATGGGTGCCTCGGCGAACATCCGCGAGGACGATTCGAAGGACTACGGCGAGGTTCGTTACCGCGCGATCGGATGGTTGGACGCAAAGCTCTACACCTTGATTTTTACTTTTCGCGGCGACGATGTTCGTGTCATCAGCCTTCGCAAAGCCAGCCCACAGGAGCGCAAACTTTATGCCGAAGAAAACTAGAGAGTACGGGGTTCCCGACGCGGAGAACCCGGAGTGGACGCGCGAGGACTTCAAGCGCTCCAAGCGCATCCACGAGATGCCGGAAGATTTCCAGCGCAAGGTACGGGCTGCGTTCCGCGGGCCGCAGAAGACGCCGACGAAGGTGCAGGTGACAATGCGCTTGTCGCCCGACGTGATGGAGGCCGTCCGTGAAACCGGGCCGGGCTGGCAGGTGCGCGTGAACGACGCACTCCGGAAAGCGTTCGTGAAGTAATGGCGCGCGAATGGCAGGAATTGAAGGACGAGCTGTACCGCAAGTTGACTCCCGAAGAGCGTGAAGCCCACCGCAGAAAATCCGCCGAGCTGATCGAAGAGGTTCGTCTCGACATGATGCGGCGGGAGCTCAGTCTCACGCAAGCGGCTCTTGCGAGCCGGCTCGGTGTCGACCAGGGGTCGATAAGCCGGATGGAGAATCAAGCCGACATGCATCTGAGCACGCTGCGCGATTATGTGCAGGCCGCCGGCGGCTCTTTGGAGTTGCGGGCCGTGTTCCCTACCCAGACCTTCACGCTCTCGCTGTCCAAATAGCGGGCCGGTCATGAACCCGGGACACAAGGAACGTACCGAGATGATTTGGTAAGTACTTCGGCGCGTAAAGTGGCTGTGAGCACATGGAGGATGATCGGAGAACGTTCCGTCTGTCGCCATGTTTGCGGGAAAGCCCTATCGGGGAAGTCGAATCCACTTCTTTCCCGCTGCGCTCATCAGACACATGCATCACCCAGACGCGAGGCTCCATGGAGAGTGAGAACGCGAACCGCCGAGACTTTTTGAAAGCCGCAGCGGCTGCGACTGTTTCGGCCATACCAGTGGCTCGCGCTGAAAGCCAGACCGCTGGCGCGCATGGTGCCGGTGCGGACCGCGTGGCGTTGGATATTTTGCGACGGCCCGACCATGTCAGCGCGCGTTTCGGGCTCAAGGATGTGCGCGGAATGCAGTATGCCAGTCTGGCGTGGACTTGTCCTGGAGTGCGGGTTTCGGCAGAACCGGTACAGGTAGGCTCGCAGACCGAAGTCCCAATCCGTCTTACCAGCGACGGAAATGATCTCACCTACATTCATGTTCGTTGGGAAGGAAGAGAGAGCCCAGGGTCGCTTTCCCTCGGTGATCACTGGGAGAGGAGTTACGGAGATCTCGAATGGCGGGGGACAGTTCCGGATAGGGTGATGCCCTGGTACTTCCAGACCTTCGATGGAGATCGCGTCATTGGATACGGGGTCAAGACTCAACCCTCGGCTTTTTGCTTCTGGCAACGCGACAGCGAAGGGATCACGCTGTCCATCGATGTCCGTAATGGCGGGGAAGGCACGCACTTCGGCAATCGGGAGTTACATGCCTGCACCGTCGTCATGCGCTCGGGGCAGCCGGGAGAGGCCATTGCCGAAGCCGGGCGGAAATTCTGTCGTGTCATGTGTCCTCATCCTCGCTTACCGGCGGGTCCTCTGTTCGGGGCGAACGACTGGAACTATGCCTACGGCAAGAACACTGCAGCGGGGATACTGCAGGATGCAGACCTTATTGCTTCGCTGGCGCCCGCGGGTGCAACGCTCCCTCACATTGTGATCGATGACGGTTGGCAGGATCCGAAGCGTTTTCCAAGCATGTCCGACCTGGCTTCGGAGATTCGCCGCCGGCAGTTGCAACCGGGCCTCTGGATTCGGCCGCTGCAGGCGCAGGCTTCTGCACCACCGGCATGGTTGCTGCCGGATGTAAGGTTTGGAAAGAACTCTGCTCACGACAACCTGGCGTTCGACCCCACACATCCCGAAGCTCTCGACGAAGCGATGAAGACTGTGCGTACGGCTGTTCAGTGGGGCTATGGCTTCATCAAGCATGACTATACGACCTATGAGTTGTTTGGCCGATGGGGCTTCGATATGAAGACGGGTGTGGCGCGTCCGGGATGGCGGTTTTATGACAAGTCCCGTACAAACGCGGAGATTGTGCGTGACCTGTACAACGCAATCCGCCTGGCAGCCGGGGAGAAAACGGAGATTCTTGGCTGCAATGCGGTCGGCCATCTCGCGGCGGGAATTTTTGAGTCGCAACGCATCGCCGACGATACAAGCGGACACGATTGGGAACGGACGCGACGCTACGGAGTGAATGGTCTGTCGCACCGCATCGCGCAGCATCGCACCTTCGCGCACATCGATCCGGATTGCGTTGCGATCACCGCAGCAGTGGGCTGGAGAGAGACGAGTCAATGGATGGATGTTGTGGCGAGAAGCGGAACTTCGCTGTTCTTTTCACCAGACCCTACAGCCGTCACGCCGGAAATAAAGTCGGCGATGAAAGATGCGATGTTGATCGCGTCACAAGAGGGCAGTGGGTTTCCATTGCATCCGACAGAAGGAACTACGCCGTCGAAATGGCGGTTTTCACAGCCACGGTCTGTCGATAAGAGCTACAAATGGTGCGGCGGCCATGGAGCTTCGCCCTTTGATGTCTGAGTGGCCTCGCTTGCTTAGGGAAAGTCCGCACAAGTCTTATTGGTGTCGTGTTCTCCTGTTTTGTCGATGTCATCTCGACCGGAGCATCGCGGCGTTTTGCGATGCGTAGTGGAGAGATCCCCGCATTCCGTGGCTGCGGCTACACATTCTCGACTGGCCAGAAAGGCAATGCTGCGATCTCTCCACTGCGCTGCGCTCCGGTCGAGATGACAACGTAGCGGCAAAGGGAGGCTTGTGCAGAGCTTGCTTATTGTTTGCGCGAGGAAGTGGTGTGCAGTAATGCCGCCCCTACGATCGCGTCGAGTGCGGAAGTTTGGCTCGCGGCATTCGCAGCGACGAACGGACCTGACCATATCTCATCGAATTGAACCTCTGGCCCTTGCGCTCGATTCCAAATGGACTCAGCGTTTGTGTCGATAAAGGATCCGTACGCCTGCTGAGGGCTTATTTTCTGAAGCAGGGCGAGGTTCCGAACAAAGATGCCTTTGAACTGAACGCCATCAGGACCGCATTTCGGTTCACAGGGATCGTGCAGGACGCCCTGCTTGTCGACAAGCAAAGTGGTCGCCGCTGTCGCAATCTGCTGAGCGGTTTGGAGCAGAAGCGGGTCATGGTCGATTCGGGACAACTCTGCCAGGCCGCCGAGAACGACTCCCTGGTTGTAGCTCCACATAATTTTGCCATTGTTCCGGCAGCCCTTGCCTTGTTCAGGCTTACTGTCCAGACCATCGTTGATCAGGTTCTTCGCGTTGATCATGCCGGAGCCGCGAAACCATTTCCACTCTCTCGTTCCCCATTTGAGATACATCGTCCGGGTGGTACCAGAAGTACGGGTTGCCAGGTGAGCGGCTACAGATAAGAACAACTCGTTCGCAATGGCATTTTTGTATTTGCGATCTTTGTTCCACCAGATGCCTCCGCCGCAGGTGTCATCCCAACCCTCGGCCATGTCGGCAAAGATGGATTCAGCCATCGCCAGGTACTGCGCATGATGGGTCACATCGTATGCGTCGATCCACGCCAGGGCCCACCAGCCTTCATCGTCGTAGAACTTGTTGATGAAGCCGGGGCTGGTTTTCTGAGCATTTGCAAACGTGTTTGCAAACGTCGGGTTGTACTCTGTCGATGCGCTGACACGGGCATAGTCGGCGAGCACGGTGATGGCATTCGCCGAGTTCCACCAGCCAGTTGTTTCGTAGAGCCCCGACGACTGCGTATACCACTGCTGCAGTCGCTGGACCCCATCTCTCGATCGCTGCAGGTACGGAGAAGGAGGTGCGGTAGAAAGAGATGTGATTTGACGATGATTCAAGTTGCAACCACCGCAACCGGCAAGCGCAACCAGTGCGAGAAGAAACAGGATGCGATGGCCGACAATCTTCAACATACTCTGGATGTCCTTTCGGTCCGCTGAGTCATCGCTGATGGTACAAGTCGCGAGCATCACCTTCGTGGTTTTCGCCTTGCCTAGCCGAGAAGGGAAGGGTTGTTCTGCGCGACTTTACCGATGAGTTCTCCAAATAGCGTATTCGCCCAGGCAAACCAGGCCCTGGTGAAAACGGCCGTGTCGTCCCGGTTGTAAGACTCATGGATGAATCCGGTGGCGGCAGCCGAGGCTTTCAACATCTGGATGCACGCTTTGATCTCGGTATTCGAATGACTGGTGAGTGCGTACATGATCTGCGACATCGGCCAGATACTGTCGCGGCCGATGTGGGGGCCGCCGATACCTTCGCCCGCTTTTCCACGAAAG
>Ga0207125_10262_pt1 | contig 10252 bp, 7 predicted proteins | sample Alteio_BWMinHeat_19_FD_153556 | JGI IMG/M metagenome (GOLD analysis project Ga0207125, IMG submission 153556) | Enriched cells from forest soil in Barre Woods Harvard Forest LTER site, Petersham, Massachusetts, United States -... | ecosystem: Environmental > Terrestrial > Soil > Temperate forest >...
CCAGCATTTAACAGGTACAGCGCTGGCGGGTCAGGTGTTGGAAGAGAAGTTGGTTGCAAAGTCATTGCCTGAAGCGGCAGATGTGAACGAGATCATTGAGTTAGTCGAAGAAGGCATTACGATAGCGCGCGATCTAGCGCGGGGAATTTACCCGGTGGACATGAAGGCAGAAGCACTCATGGCTGCCTTTCAGGAACTCGCGATGAACACCGCCAAACGGTCGAATATAGTCTGTACACTCGAGTGTGGCTCACCTGTACTGGTAGACGATGCGACCATGGCAACACACCTTTATCGGATCGCACAAGAGGCTGTAAGCAACGCCATCCGACACGGCAAACCAAAACACATTGTCATCAACTTGTCCGACACCCACGATCGCGTGACGTTGATAGTGGAAGATGATGGTATCGGATTACCCGAGGATTGGCAAAAGGGTCAGGGTTTGGGCACTCGCATTATGGCGCACCGCGCAACTAGGATTGGCGCTACTTTTGACCTCGAGCCGAATCCCACAGGGGGAACATTCGTGAGATGCTCAGTTGCCAAATCGGACATTCACAAAGAACAATGACGATATAACCATGGTTTCTCCCACAGACAGGCAAAAGAAAAAAGTTTTCATCGTGGATGATCATCCGTTAGTACGCGAATGGTTGGCCAATTTAATCAATCAGCAATCAGACCTGCTGATTTGTGGAGAGGCCGAGAGCGCGCCACAAGCTTTGGATGCGATAGCCGCTTCCAAGGCCGATGTTGCAATCATAGATGTCTCGCTGAAGGGTTCCTCCGGCATCGAACTTATCAAGGACCTGAAAGAGTCCCATCCAAATGTTGCAGTGCTGGTGCTCTCGATGCATGACGAATCGCATTACGCGGAACGCACGTTGCGAGCCGGAGCCAGGGGTTACATCATGAAAAAGGAAACTACGAAGAAGGTGATTGATGCCATTCGCCGGATTTTAGAAGGCAAAATATACGTCAGCCAGTCTGTAGTGGAGGCTATGACCGCTCAACTCGTCGAGGGCAAAGCATTCATGAACCACTCCCCGATCGAACAATTCAGTGACCGTGAGCTGGAGGTGTTTGAATTGCTTGGCCAGGGGATTGGCACGCGTCAAATTGCGGAAACGCTTCATGTCAGTGTGAAAACGATCCAGACTTACTGCGTGCGGATGAAGGAGAAACTAAATCTCGGCAGCGCAACCGAACTCCTCCGTGAAGCCATTTGCTGGAACGAAACCAAACACCCGTGATAACTGTGAACCCCTAAGCCGACCCCGACTTCATAGACTATCGATATTCGTGCTGCTATTTACATTATCCTGAACGGCCCACGTTTTTCGAGCCAGTTGGAAAGTTAGTCTGAACTGAATTACTTCATCTTGTAATCGCCAGAGGGCTTTTCTGGACCAAATGTAAGCAGAAATGCAATGTAAGCCTGAAACTCGTTTGGTCCCTGAATGCTATGACCGGCAGAAACTAACAAATGATAGGTTTTACTGAAATCAACAATGGCGCCAACGTTGAATTTTGTGTTCGATTCGCCTCCCTGCACCTTGGATGTCTGGTGAAATATCTCTGCACCCAAAGTGAACTGCGAGGTTATCTGGTGTTGTACGAGCCAACCTAAAAACCATGAATTCTGATTTCCCTCACCTGGATTGATCGAATAACCACCACCACCGTAGGTGGTCCAAGGACCCAGACTCTTTTGAAACCATAACGGAAGAAAGTACTGTGGGCTGCCAGTTCCTAGACCGCGTTCCTGATCGCCAGTCGGCACATCGATGTGCGGAAATGCTGCAATCTTCGGAAGGCTATCTGTTTCTTCGACAAACTGGTATTTTGCCCCGAACTCCGTATCTCCGTAACCAACCTGTGTAGGGCCATCGGACGGTGCCACAAACGACACGGCTGGAACAGTCATGCCAAGTTGCAGATGTTGGATCGGTCCATAATTGAGCTCGAACTGGGGCGATGTCCCTGACCATCCATCCGTGTTATGAGTGAGTTGAGAGGCGGTATAAAATTCCCAGTGCTGATAATCGACGGGCTCCGGATCATCTGTGGTAAAAGGTGGCCCTGCCACTGCAATGTGTGTTGTTATAAGAATCCCGAGGAGGGTGATTGTTAGCCTGATGAGCATAAACATCGTTTTTACCCTGTCTTAGCCGAAGCGCCAAGTGATGTCACCCGGCATTCAAGGCCTGCCTTCCGTTAATTTACTTGTAAAGAAATACCAAATCGGTGACCAGCAAAGCTGGCATTGACTTGCCCCATCACGCGAAATGTAAAGATTCGTTCGTAGTTTCTCGGATGGACAGAATTAATTTTGTCTAAATCGCGTTAGCTAGCGCAATTCCAACATCCATCTGTGCAGAAGGAAAAAGAATGACCCCCGGAAAGCGAGAGGTTCTTAGCAAGGTGCCAGAAGTAACGCTGATGTTCTGGATCATAAAAATTCTTGCTACAACTCTCGGAGAAACCGGTGGAGACGCCGTGTCCATGTCAATGAAGCTCGGCTATCTCGTTGGCACCGGGATATTTGCGGCCATATTCATAGTCGCGGTAATCGTACAAGTTTCCGCGAAAAAATTCCATCCAGTCGTTTACTGGACAACCATTGTTGCGACAACGACGGTTGGAACAACGCTGGCAGACTACGCAGACCGTTCGCTTGGTATCGGTTATACAGGCGGAACAACATTACTGTTCATGTTGTTGATGACGTCGCTGCTCGTTTGGTATCGCACGCTGGGTTCGGTGGCTGTGGATACCGTGAGTTCACCGAAATCAGAGATGTTCTACTGGATAACAATCATGTTTTCCCAAACCTTGGGCACCGCCCTCGGTGATTGGATGGCCGATAATGCCGGCCTTGGTTACGGTGGTAGCGCAATCGTGTTTGGCGCAATGTTGGCGATTATTGGGGTGGCGTATTACTGGACAAAAATCTCCCACACTGCGCTCTTTTGGGCTGCATTCATACTTACGCGGCCTCTCGGTGCAGTCGTCGGCGATTTTCTGGACAAGCCGGTCAGCAAGGGTGGCCTGGAGTTAAGCCGCTATTCGGCATCGGCTGCCCTATTTGTGTTGATCGCGGCGGGTATCTTCATCTCGCATAGACCGGCAAAACTAACACGTTGAGCGCGAAGTGCGATCAACAGCGGTGGCTAACAATTTGCTGCAGGCGACGACTCTGCCATTCAACTCGTTAGGTAGACTCTGACTCACTGGCTCGTTGTTCCATAGACCAGGATTTTAAGGCTGCCTGGAATAACCTTCGGGCGTTGCCGGGGGGCACCGGGTGCTGGTTCTGGAAGCGGCTCGAATTTGGCTGACGCCAGGTAAATTTTGTGAGTCTTTGGATCGAGCGCCATTGTTTTCGCTCTAGGTTCGGTCGCCAGCGTTTGCACCACCGTAAGTTTTTCCGGTGAATCTTCATGTGCAATGGTAACCGTTCCCTCGCCATTGGAGCTGAAGGCCAGCTGGGTGCCAGGGTCAAATGCATTGCCATCAACCTTCAGGTCGATAGGCACTGTTGCGAGAACTTTACCGTTGGTGCTATCCACCATGACCATCAACTTGTTGCTGCAGCCCAGGAAGAGCCGATGATGTGTCAAATCAATCGCCATGCCTGAAGCTGCCTCACCCGGCGTTATCGGCCAGGTATCGACAACCTGGTGCGTTTTGGAATCGATGGCGACGACTTCGTTCTTATCCTCGATGTTGCAATAGACGCGCTCAGCCTTTGAGTCGGCGGTTGCAACTTCCGGCTTCCCTGGCAGGGCAATGGTGGCGGCAACCGTGCCTGACTTCGCGTTAACCACTGTCACCGATTGTCCGTGCCCATTAAATGCATACACCTCTTGTTGTTCCGGTTCATAGAGAATTGCATCCGGGTTTTTGCCAGTATCCACCTTTGAAAGTGTCTTCAAAGTTTTAAGATCAACAATGCTTACTTTGGATTCCTGACCATTGCTTGAAAATCCGCGTTGAAGCTCAGGTGCGAGCGCAAAACCGTGGACACCCGGAGTATCGGCGATCTCACCAACGATCTCGTCCTTGTTAAGGTCAATGACCACGATCTTGCTGGCATGGGTGACATACAAGCGGCGAGCGGCTTCGTCGATGGCTAAGAAATCCCATCCTCCTTCGCCACCGACAGGGATTTCCTTCAGAAAGTGATAAGGACCGTCTGCCCTGCAAGCCGTAACATTCGCAAGGCTAAGGATGCTTAATGCGATCATACCGATGACCTGGGGATGTTGTATTTTCATGGGGGGAGCCCTAGGGTGTTACCTTTGAAGCCAGGATAAGTAGCAGCTTAATTTCCGTCATCCTGTTGTGCCAGCATTCTTTTTTCCCACTTAAGAACGTCAATGGGGCGGTGGGTTCTCAGAATAATGAAGTCTGCAGACGACTAAGACCTTATCCGTGGGATTGAAGCTGGGGATCCTCAATTCCCGGAAGTGGAACGCTACGGTCGGGAAGGTCGGGGTCGAGAAACGCCAGGGCGTGGGGTGGCTTGACGACTCGGACGCCGCCCCGGAGCTGCTGTTCTTTGATCTGTTCGTGAAACGCGTGCATCTTCGTCCAGTGGATCTGGGGCTTATAATGATGCTCCGCGTGGTAGCCGTTGTTGAACCACATCCAGTTATAAAACTTGTTATAAGTACTCACACCCCAGGCAATTGGCTTATCCGGATTCGCACCGTAGTGCATGTAATAGCCGTTGAGATACGAGAGGCAGTGACCGAAATAATAGAACGGCAGGAAAAAGAGCATGAACTTCCAGTTCAGGAAAAACCCGAGCACGAACCAGGAAAGAAACGCGATAATCTCCGCTGTTCCCCAGTAGGCTTCAACCTTCCGCCGCTTGTAGAGCTCGCCGATGATGAGCTTCGGATCGTCACGGATGTAACTTAAAAAAGTGTACTTCCATGCGCTCTCCGCTTCACCGTCATGTCCGTGCCGGTAAATGGACGCCCAGTCGACTGTTTCGCCGTGTTCGTCCTGCTTGTCACTGTTTCCCTGATGGTGGCGCGAATGCACGCAGTCGTAGCAGGTTTGGGAAAAACCCAGCGCGATCGACTGCATGAAGCTGAAAAGCCGGTTCAGGACGTCGGATATGAAAAACGGATTGTGAACGAAGTTGTGGCAGATGGAGTTGATGTTCCATGAGATGCAAATCGAATAGATCAGCCCCATCGGGACCAGCACCCACCAGGGTGCCGTAGGAAAGATGGCGAACATTAGGATGACCCAGGCAAAAATTGCGACACCGCACAGGGCCGGGAGGGCGTCCCACGTCGAATGCTTGAATAGGATTCCTTGGTGCTTGCTCATCGTTTGCGGCTTAATCCTAAAGCCCTAAGCCGTTCCCTGTAAAGGATTTTACCGTCTTGCCCTGCCTGCAAGGGTTTTCGTTGCATTGTGGTTGTGCTTCAAATCGATTTGTGGAAAGCCTACAACCGCTTCCCATGCGACCTGCACATCATCATATCCGCCAGCCGTTTCTGCAGACCGACTGCGCCGTGGTTGGCGGGGGGTTGGCGGGCTGCACAGCAGCGCTGGAGCTAGCCGATGCCGGTCAGCAGGTTGATCTGTTCGTCAAGGGACGGATTGAGCGTGACAGCAACAGTCTGCTGGTGGCCGGTGGATTGGCTGCGGTCCCGATGTCGGACGGCAAACCGATCTTGGGCGATTCGTTCAAGTTGCACATCAAAGACACGCTTGCGGCGGGCAACGGGTTGAATGACGATGGCGTTGTCGCCTCGTGTGTCAGGCATTTTTTTCCGGACGTCATCGAATGGCTTGAGGGCAGGGGGATGCGGTTCGACCGCAACGGCAAAGGTCGCGTCTATGACCTTCACCGCGAGGGCGGGCATTCGACGAACCGGATCTTCCACGTCGGCGATTGGACAGGCGCTGCGATCATGGGCGCGCTAGCCAAACGCGTTCTCCGCCATCCGCGCATCCGCGTTCACGAGGAACACGTCGCGATCGATCTGATCACGCGACACAAGTTGCGACGCTCGTCGGGTCCGGATGCCTGCCATGGCATTTATGTTTACGACTGTGAAACAGACCGGGTTGTGACGGTGTCATGCAAGGCGGTGTTCCTTGCAACCGGCGGATTGGGGAAGGTGTTTCTCTACACGACGAACGCGGACATTGCGACGGGCGATGGATTCGCGATTTGTTACCGGGCAGGACTGCCGCTTGCAAATATGGAGTTTGTCCAATTTCATCCGAGTGTGTTCTACGACGTGGCCGCCGTGCAGGAGGACGAGCGGAGATTTTTGCTGACCGAGGCGTTGCGCGGGGCAGGGGCGATTTTGAAACTTCACCGCGATGACACAAAGGACTTCATGCTGAAGCACCATCCTTCCGGATCAAATGCCACGCGCGACGTGGTGACACGCGCGCAGGACATCGAGATGCGCCGGCATGGATTGAAGCACCTTTGGCTCGACTGCACGTCTATTCCGCGCGCGAAGTTCTTGAGTGATTTTAAAAGTTCATTTGATTACTGCAAACGCCAGGGCGTTGACATGTCGCGCGAGCCGGTTCCAATCATCTATGCGGCGCACTACTCGAATGGCGGGGTGCTCACGGGACCCAACGGCGAAACGGCGATGCTGGGATGCTATGTTCTTGGGGAGACGGCTTATACTGGACTTCATGGCGCGACGCGACTGGCGAGCAATTCGGCTCCCGAGTGCGTACTTTTTGGACGTCTGACCGCAAGGCACTTTCTGGAAGAATTCGAAAACGGAAAACCGGCGGCGCGCGTTCCGCTGTGGCGCGTCGGACGCGCAAAGCCGCTTCGTGACATGACGACGGTGTCATACTATTGGAACATCATCCGGCGGACAATGTCGGGCATGTGCGGCATTGCAAGGAACGAGGAGCGGTTGCAGGCGGCGAAGGAGGTTCTCTCCTCGATCAGGAAAAACATTCATGAGTTCTACTGGCATTATCGGGTCACAAGGGATTTTTTGGAGGTCCGCAACATCGCCGACGTCGCCATGATTATCACCGAAAGCGCGCTGGCGCGCCGCGAAAGCCGTGCCTGTCACTGGCGTGAGGATTTTGCGCACCGTGATGACAGGCGTTACCGCAAGCTGACGGTGGTCCGCAGAAATCGTCCTGTCTCTTTGAAGAGAATCGGAGGATGACAGATGAAATTGTTTCGAATCCTGCTCATTCCAAAGAAGAGCAAGTTACAATGGGACCTGGATCGTTTTCATCTCACGCCGCGTGTTTTGCTTGCGAGGTACCGCAGGGAAGGGGTAAATGCGGCCCGCATTATGGCGAGTCATGAGAGGCAGATGCGGGCGCTCCAAAAGGTTCGCGAAATGTTTCCTGAAGCGGAAGTGATTGCACAGGAGAAGATTTCGACGAAGGCATTGGCTGGCGCGTTCCTGATCATCGCGTTGGGCGGAGACAATCATTTTCAGCACGTCTCGCATTTTGCAGGTGATTCGGTCGTCGCCGGTGTGAATTCCGATCCGATTCTGAGTGAAGGATCGCTGACAAATTTTACCCCGGAGCAACTTGAAAAAGTCGCGGACCGGTTTCACAAAGGCCGTTTCGGCGTCGATTACTGGACCCGGCTCCAGGTGACGTTGAATGGGAAAAAACTCCATGAGCTTGCCCTCTCCGAGGTTTTTCTCGGCGAAGCGTCGCGGTGCCAGATGTCCCGCTACCGAGTTTCGGTCGGTGGAAGGAGCGAGCTGCAAAAATGTTCCGGACTTGTGGTCGCGACGGGCGCCGGCTCCAGCGGCTGGTACGATGCCGCAGGACGTTATTTGTTTCCGAGGGGCAATCGCTTTTCCAAAACAAAAGCGTGTTTCCGCTTTCTTGCCACCGAGCCGTTTCATGGAAGGCTTTCGAAATTGTTTCTATTGCACGGGACCGTGAACCGGAAAGAAACACTCAAAGTCCGGTCAATGAATGATTTGTGTGGAGTGATTACGCTCGACTCTCAACTGGAAGTTCCATTCCCGGAGGGGAGCGAAGCGGTCATCTCGCTTGGGACGCCTCTCCGAGTACTTTCGGCCTGAAACCCGCCGCTGCCTTGCTGGCGACGACAGGTTCCCTCCCATTTCCACTTTATTTGGCATGAAAAAAATGTAACCGATCCTGGGTTGACTGCGTCATTCAGGGGGTGAGAGCAAACCGCGCCTTGGGCCTTCTTGCTATTCCAAGAGATGGACCGTTCTGGCTTTGGATCGTCCGGGGCCGGCTCGGTTGGCCGCTTTTTCGACGAAGAAGCTGGAAGCGTCGCCGATTCGTGCGGTGGCAACTTAGAAGTAGGGGTTAAGAACCCGCAACGACAACTTCTTCGGGTTCGTCGTATCGGAACTGAAGATCGTGATAGTGCCGGTAGAGGCCGTTGCGGGACATGAGCTCCGCGTGCGTGCCTTGTTCGGCGATCCTGCCGTCTTTCAGCACGACGATGCAATCGGCATTTTGGATCGTCGAGAGCCGATGCGCGATGGCGATGACCGTGCGGCCTTTCTGTAGATCGTCGAGCGCCTGCTGGATCAGTTTTTCGGATTCCGTATCGAGAGCAGAAGTAGCTTCGTCAAGAAGGAGGATGCGCGGATTTTTTAGAATGGCCCGCGCGATGGCGACTCGCTGTTTCTGGCCGCCGGAGAGACGGGCTCCTTTTTCCCCCACCACCGTTTCGTATTGGTCGGGCATGGCCATGATGAAATCGTGGGCGAACGCTTTTCTGGCTGCTTCGAGCATCTCCCCGCGGGTTTTGGTCTGCGAACCATACATGATGTTGTTGGCGACGGTGTCGTGGAAGAGGATTGTCTCTTGCGTGACGATGGCGATCTGGTTGCGGAGCGAGGCGATTGTGACGTCGTGGATATCATGGCCGTCAATCAACACGCGGCCGTTGGAAGGGTCATAAAAGCGCGGAATGATATTGATCAGCGTCGTCTTTCCAGATCCGGTGGCGCCGATAATCGCACAGACGCTGCCGTGTGGAATGGCAAGGTTGATGTTGTTGAGGACGGGGTTGTGGTCGTATTTGAATCCAACGTTTTCAAACCGGAGCTCCTTCCGAATTGGAGGAAGTTGGGTGGCATTCGGAAGTTCCTTTACATTGTTTTGGGTGTCCAGGATTTCAAAAACGCGGTCGGTGGCTGCGAGGCTTCTTTGGATCGTCAGGTGAATTTTGCTGAGATTCTTGACAGGACGGTAGATCGACCAGGCCATGCCAATCAGGATAATAAATGTGGCGGGGTCCATCTTAGAGCGATAGGCGTAATAGAGTGCGAGCGCCGCTCCAACGGCGCCTGCAAGCTCGATGATCGGGCCGATGATCTCATTGGAACGCACCATCCGCATCTGGTAGCTGAACTGCCGTATGCAGGCATCGGCAAAGCGCTTGATCTCAAAATTTTCCATTGAGAACGCTTTCACAATTCGAATTCCCGTGAAGCTCTCATGCATGATGGAGATGATCTCGGCGGCATTTTCCTGGGAGAGCTTGCTCGCCTTGCGAATTTTGCGTCCGTATGTCGCGATCGGGATCGCGCAGAGTGGAAGGGTCACGAGTGCGATTAGACAAAAGCGCCAGTCGACGACGAGCAGGCCGATGGCCAGTACGATGACCGTAAAAGGATCCTGGATCACTGAGGCGGCGACATTGGTAATAGCTGACTGGGCAACGTTGGTGTCGTTAATGATCCTTGAGATGAGCTGGCCGACCTGCGTTTTGTTGTAGTAGTCGAGCGGGAGTCCCTGCAGATGGTCGAAGACCTTGCGCCGTAATCCAGTGATTGCCTGAAGTCCCACCCAGTTCATCAGATAGGTGGAAAAGTACTGGGTGATCTTCATCAGAAAAAAACTCAGGGGGACGATGTCAAAGATCAGGAGGTATTTGACGACGGGAGAAACGGACATCAGCGACTCGAAGGATGCCTGCCAGTGGTGAAGCGTTGCGGCGAGTCGTTCAAAAAGAGGAAATCCATGCAGAAACTGTTCGCTGACTTTGTCCATGTGGGTGGTTTTCGGCCCCGAGGAGGCTTGGTAATCGGGCCAGATGAATTGGATCAGCTTCTTCGCTGCGTAAAAGAATGGCGCATTGAGCAGGCCGCCTAGAATTCCGCAGAGAATGGCCAACGCAAACCGGAACCGGTAAGGAGCAATAAAGGGGAAGAGTCTCCGGAAACTCCGAAGGTAGGTGGACCAATTTTGGGGGATGGCTGGCATGCGGATTTCG
>Ga0207125_10263_pt1 | contig 10240 bp, 10 predicted proteins | sample Alteio_BWMinHeat_19_FD_153556 | JGI IMG/M metagenome (GOLD analysis project Ga0207125, IMG submission 153556) | Enriched cells from forest soil in Barre Woods Harvard Forest LTER site, Petersham, Massachusetts, United States -... | ecosystem: Environmental > Terrestrial > Soil > Temperate forest >...
GGACCGTTCCACTAACAGCCCGGAACCCGCGAGAAGGGTCACCGTGGTCCAAAAAGTCAACGCCATATCCAAGGTGGCGTACTGGGTCAGCGCAAAAAAGCCCAGGCTCGTCGCGAGGATTCCCCCCGCCAGTAAACCGACTCGCTCACTTTTCCAGTTTTTCCCCCAGAGGTAAGTCGCCGCCACCGTCAATAAAGCGAACGTCGCACACCCGAACCGCACCGCAAAGGGGGTCGGCCCCAGGACATGCATCGCGGAGGCGGTCAGCCAGTATATCAGGGGCGGTTTATTGAAATGGATGACGTAATTGAGGTGAGGGACCGCCCACTCTTTCAGTTCGAGCATCTCCCGGGCGATCTCGGCGATACGGCCTTCGTCAGGATCCCACAGCGCGCGCAATCCCAGGGGCAGATAAAACAGTGACGCGCAGGCCAGGGCGAGAAGAACGAAAGGATATTTGGAAAGTTTGTCTAGGATCCGCCCCATTTTAATTTGGATTGCAGGACCTGATAGAAACTGCGATCGGGATCCATTAAGAGCGGCGCCCGTTCTGAAGCCTGGCGGATTTCGACCGTATCCCCCAGCGCCAGGCTGTGGTTGAGTTGCCCATCTATACTTAATACCGCGGACGTTTGCGGGCCTTCGATTTTAATCCCGATCACTTCCGACGTCGGGACGACCAGCGGCCGTTGGAACAAACTGTGCGGACAAATGGGAGAGATGAGCATCACGTCCACGTCCGGGTGGACGATCGGGCCTGACGCCGCGAGGTTGTAGGCGGTGGAGCCGGTGGGCGTACTCACAATCACTCCATCTCCCACGTAAGTCGCCAGATGGCGATTTTGAATGAACGCCTGGAGAATCAGGATCCGTCCGGTAGCGCCGGAACGGACCACGCACTCATTGAGCGCTAGAAAGGGCCCGTGTGTTTTACTTCCACTGGTCGCGCTAACGGTCAGCATGGAGCGGTATTCGACGCGTCCTTGACCAGCCAAGATCCGGGAGAGCGTGCGGTACGTGGCGCCGACTTCGGTTGCGGCTAAGAACCCCAACCGCCCCACATTCACCCCAAGCACCGGGACGTTCCACTTCGACGCCGCGCGAGCGACTCGCAGCACGGTGCCGTCCCCCCCCAACGCCACGACAAAATCAGCGTTCTTCATCTCGGCAGTGACGCGCGGGCCGCCGGTGACGGTGAGATGGCGCCCTTTCAACCAGCGCTGCAGCCGCAACCATTCCTCTCGGGCACGTTCTTTATCCGGGTTATAGACGACGGCGACTTTTTTATAAAAAGGACGTTTTTTGGACATGTTTACGATAGAAATTTCGTCTGACCCATAGGATACCAATTAAGAGTGCGTAATATATACCGCAGGCCCATTTACTTGGAGCGGGAAGCGGCAACGCCGCCCAGGTCCACCCGCTCATCGTTTCAATTGCACGCAATGTTCCCCGAAGAGCCATGTGCATCGCGGTCATCAACATCGAAGGGACCGTGCCTGGACTGCAGACTCCCCAGGTTCCCAGGCTGAGACCGGCGATCATCAACCCGCCGGCCCAGGGAAACAGCGTCCAGTTGGCCACAAAACCCGCCAGGGAGAGTTGATGGAAATAATAGACCAGGAGCGGCCCTACACCGATATGGACTGCTAGCGACACCGCGCCTGCTTCCGCCAGCCAGCGTGCCCAACGTAATCGGATCCCTCCCAGAACGTGAAACCAGGGGAGTAACGCCAGCAAACTGGCGGTGGCGCCGAAAGAGAGCTGGAAGCTCGCTCCGAACAAGGCTTCCGGCTCGAACCCGAGGATCCAGAGCCACGCTAGGACAAACGGGACATATCGCGGTACGTCGCGGCCTATGGCCAAAGCGGCCAACCCGACGATCGCCATCGCGGCCGCCCGCAAGACGGGCGGATCGGCGCCCACGGCCAGGGTATAGAACACGATCGGCAGGCCGCAGATCCAGAACGCTTTCCGTCGCGGGACACGCAGAAACCTCAAACAGATCACGCCCGCCGCGATGATCAGCGCCATGTTTTGACCGGAAACGACCAGGATGTGATACACGCCGGCACGGATGCATTGGTTTTTGATCTCCAATGGAAGGACACCCCGCGACCCCATCGTGATGCAGGAGATCAGGGCGGCTTCTTCATAGGGCAAGTGATCGAACCAGAATTGCGTGAAGCACCGATGGAAGGTCCAGGCGCGCTGGGTCCAACTCGCATGATCGCGTCCCTTCACTCGGGTCATGGACTCCCGCGACCAGACGCGGAGCTGAGCGTACGCACGATACCCGGCCCAATAACGTCGTTCATCAAACATCCTGCGTGCGGTCGGACCGCGGGTCGGCGAGAGCCATCCGCGCACGCAAAGGATTTCCCCCGGCGCCAGATCCTCCATCGGAAAGTTCAGGTTCACCACCACTCGACCGTGAAACGCCTCCAGAGGGTGGGCGCGCCCTTCTAGTAAAAAACGCGTCTGGCCCCAACGGGTTTGTGGAAAACTGATCACCCGTCCTTGTAACACCAGCGCGGGAGAGCCGGCCAGATGGGAAATATCGTACGGGCCCGCAACGGGAAAACACCCGAGGGCATGCAGAAGGATCAGCGTGCCGGTATAGCCTATGGCACACATGACCAACCCATAACGCTTCAGATAAGAGAGGACGGATGCCGGCATCGCAGGTTAGAGCCCTGGGATAGGCGTTTTATTCAAATTTATTTTTGCGGGACTATTTTTCGGTGTGGGGGCTCAGCAGATTACGGAGGGTATCGGGAATACGGACAGGTTTCCAGGCGCGGTTAACGACGGGATGTTTGGAAGAGCCGGTGGCGATCAACTGGCCGGTTTCCACATTCGTGATTTCGTAGCGAAAGGTGATATGCGCACCGCCGAGCTCAGAAATAAATGTTCTTACCTTAATAAGATCGTCGTAACGGCCGGGGTGAAGATAGCGCACATGGGCATCCGCGGCAGGCAGAAAAATGCCGTCGTGTTCCTCTAAATCCCGATAGCGCTTGCCTAACGACCGCAAGAATTCTGTCCGTCCCCGCTCAAAAAACACCAGATAATTGGCGTAGTAAATGACCCCCATCCGGTCGGTTTCGGAATAAGAGATGCGCACGTCAAAGTCGTAGTACGTCATATGTTTAAGTATAAACCTTGACTTTCTCCGACGCAATCCTTATAATCTTGCTCGTTATGAAGCGCCAGTACTCTACCGCAATGACGAACATGCCTCTGTGTATGCGTATGCGACATGGGCTTGGGATGCTTTGCGGCCTGGCGAACTAGACTCAGAACCAGACAAACCGAAAAGCAACCCGACCTCCAACAGAGGTTGGGTTTTTTTATAAGGAAAATGGAATGAGAAGAAAGGTACTAAAAGGTAGAAACAAAATGGACTTACTGAAGTTGATCGAATTGATGTGCGGCATGATGTGCATGGCCGACCTTCTGGAAACGGGAGATCGGGCGATGTAGTCTGCTGCACGCCCCGATTTGCATCAAAACCCCGCTTCCATAAAGAAGCGGGGTTTTTTATTGCAGAAAAACAAACACGAAAAGGAGAAAAACATGAAAATCACGAAAAGCAGTTGGAAAAGTTGGGCTGCTATCGTCGCAGGGTTCGTCGCGGTGACATTGGGCGGTTTCCGGAACACGGCCTGGAGCGAAGATCAGCCGCCCCCGCAAACCTTGGAACAACGCGTGAACAGTCTGGAGCGAAAACTGGAAGTGGCTAACGAAGAGGCGACCACCAAAGCCAAAGATACGGCCAGCCTCAAAGCATTTGCTGCCGATGGCTTCCAGATTCAGTCCGCGGACAAGAACTATGTGTTGAAGCTCCGTTTGTTGATTCAGGCGGATTCACGGCAGTTCATTGATGACACGGCGGGCAATTTAACCAATGCGTTCCTCATCCGTCGCGCCCGGCCTATCTTGGAGGGAACGGTGTACGACTACACCACCTTCCTTATTACACCGGACCTGGCCTCGAACGGCAAGACAACGCTGTATGACGCGTACTTCGATGTTGCGCCCTGGAGCTTCGCCAAAGTGCGCTTCGGAAAATTCAAGCCACCCATCGGGTTGGAACATCTGCAGTCCGATCCGTACCTGACGTTTGCCGAACGGGCATTCCCTTCTGATCTCGTGCCCAGCCGTGACACCGGCGTTCAGCTCTTCGGAGATTTCTTCAACGGAACCCTGGGTTACGCGGCCGCTTTCACCAATGGCGTGGGCGATAACAATGTCAACACCACCGCGACGGCACCGGTCACCTCGGATACCGATAACAACGATGGCAAAGAAGGAACCGGCCGGATCGTCCTGAAACCTTTCAAGAACTCCGACGTGGGCACCCTGCAGAATCTGGGTTTTGGAGTGGGCGCGAGCTACGCGAAACAATCGGGCGTCAATCCCACGTACGTGACACCTGGACAGGTCGCGATCTTTACGCCTACAGCCGCCGCCATCCCGGATGGAGCGCATATCCGTATCGCTCCGGAAGCCAACTGGTACTACCATTCGTTGGGCGTTTTAGGTGAATGGGTCCAGTCGGAACAGGTCTGGCGTGTCGGAACGGTTCGTTCCAACATCGTCAATCAAGCCTGGCAGGGAGCCGCTTCGTATGTGCTGACGGGTGAAGAGGCCTCTTACTCGGGTGTCAAACCGCGCAAACCGTTTGATCCGAAAAACGGGACCTGGGGCGCTTTTGAAGTAGCGGCACGATACCAACAACTGTATCTCGATCCCGACAACTTCACCAACGGCGTAACCACCGCAGCCACCGCGATTCAACGCGCGACGGCCTACGGCATCGGACTCAATTGGTATTTGAACACCAACGTCCGGCTGGCGACTAACTTCGACCAGACGACGTTCGACAAAGGCGCCGCGGTCGGTGATCGACCGGACGAAAAAGTAGTCATCACGCGCGCCCAGTTGCTGTTCTAACCTCACTTCGGAATATTGTTTATAATCGGGAGAATTTATGAATCATTTCAAAAAAGGAATCGTTTGTTTATCGGCGTCGTGGCTGTTCAGCACGTCGTCCCTGCACGCCGCGGACACCCTGCGTGTCGGGTATTTTCCCAATATCACCCATGCGCAGGCGCTGGTCGGCCTGGCGAATGGCACATTCCAAAAGGCCTTGGGCGACACACCGATTGACGTAAAAACGTTTACCGCTGGTCCTTCGGCGGTGGAAGCGCTTTTTGCTAACGCCATCGACCTGGCTTATATCGGCCCTGGACCGGCGATTAACGGCTTCGTCAAATCGAATGGCGACATCGTCGTCATTGCCGGCGCGTGTTCGGGCGGGGCTTCCCTAGTAGTCCGTTCGGGTTTTATTGTTGATGGTTCAAAGGGTAACTACACTTTTCATGGAAAGCGCATCGCTACGCCACAAATCGGCGGCACCCAGGACATCGCGCTGAGGCATTGGCTTCAGAAAAATGGCCTGGCCCCCGTCGAAAAGGGCGGCGACGTCCAGGTCCTTCCGATGGCCAATGCCGACCAACTGACGCTCTTCGCGCAGAATCAGCTCGATGCGGCGTGGGCGCCGGAACCGTGGGCAACCCGGCTCGTAGTTGAAGGCAAGGGCTTGATATTCATTGACGAACGGGACCTCTGGCCTAATCGACAGTTCGCCACGACCGTCATTGTGGTCCGCAAAAAATATCTACAAGAGCACCCGGACGTTGTCGAAAAGTGGTTGACTGCGCATGTCAATGTCACCAACTGGATCAAAGAACATCCTGACATGGCACGCGCGCTGGTCAATCAGGAGATCAAACGAATCACCACCAAAGCGTTACCCGACGCCGTGATCGCGCAGGCCTGGGACCGGTTGGAATTGACGGTCAACCCGCTGAAGCACTCGCTGGAGCGGAATGCCACAGACGCCTTTGACCTAGGATTCCTTGGGCGAACCCGTCCCGATCTTTCCGGGCTGGTGGACCTGACGCTGTTAAACAAAGTTCTGGCATCGAAAGGACGACCGCCCGTCGCCCCATGACGATTGAGCTTCAAATCCAGGATTTGTCGAAGACCTTCGTCACGCGCACCGGCGGCGTGGGCGCGTTGGATACTATTTCTCTGGATGTGAAAGAGGGCGAATTCCTCTGCTTGGTAGGCCCTTCCGGCTGCGGCAAATCCACCCTGCTCAATATCGTGGGCGGGCTGGAACGGGCCGACCAGGGGCGCATCATCCTGGACGGAAAGTCTATCGACGGTCCCGGCGCAGACCGGGTGGTCATCTTCCAGGATGGTGGTTTGTTCCCTTGGTTGACGGTCGTCCAAAATGTCGAATTCGGCTTGAAAGAACGCAAGGATCTCTCGAAGCAAGACCGGCGGGAGAGGGCGGAGTATTTTTTGAAGCTGGTCCACCTCGACAAATTCGAGGACGCCTACATCCATGAACTCTCCGGAGGCATGCGGCAACGTGTGGCGATCGCCCGAGGGTTGGTCCTGGAACCGCGTATCCTTTTGATGGACGAACCGTTCGCCGCGTTGGATACGCAGACGCGCGATCTCCTGGTCGAAGAACTCCGCGGGATTCATGAAAAACTACAAAACACCATCCTCTTTGTAACGCACCATGTCCGCGAGGCTGTGCATCTCGGCGATCGAATTGTTCTCTTTACCTACCGGCCAGGTCGAATCAAACAGATTTTCACGGTGGATATCCCGAAACCGCGAGACCCAGACGATCCGCGAATTGGAAAATTGATTCGCGAGATTGTCGATTCTCTGCATGGTGAAGTGGAAAAAGCCCTGGAAGCGGAGCTGACGCTTGAAAAATAAAGATGCGCGGCTGCAGCGGGGTCTGTTTTATGCCGGACTGATTCTGGTGTGGCTGGGACTCGCCAAAGCCAAACTGTGGCCCCCTTATTTGTTCCCCGCTCCGGCAGATGTTCTGGTCACGCTCCGGCAAGGGTTCAGCGACCATTCGTTTGCGATTGGCATCCTGAAAAGCCTGCGACGGATCGCGCTGGGATACGGCTTTTCAGCGATCGTTGGCATCGCGCTGGGGTTGGTCACGGCGCGTGTCCGTTGGATGGAAAACACCGTAGGCTCGCTGGTCGTAGGCCTGCAGACACTGCCGAGCATTTGCTGGCTCCCCGCGGCAATCTTGTGGTTTGGACTTTCGGAAGGTGCGATCCTCTTTGTCGTGGTGATGGGGGCTTTGATGGCGATCAGCATCGGTACGCATGACGCGGTGAAAAACCTCCCTCCTATCTATATCCGTGCCGCGCGCACGATGGGCGTCCGGGGATTTCGTCTTTATCGCGAAGTGATCTTTCCAGCGGCTTTGCCGGGGATTATCTCAGCAATGAAACAGGGCTGGTCGTTTGCGTGGCGGTCCTTGATGGCGGGGGAACTCTTATTTGTCAGCCCAGGGCTGGGCCATTTGCTGCAAATGGGTCGAGATTTAAACGACATCAGCCTTGTAGTGGCTGTGATGATCGTGATCATGGCGCTCGGATGGTCCGTTGACCGGCTGATTTTTTCCGCGCTGGAGCAACGGCTGCGACGTCAGCGCGGTATGAGCCTCTAATCTAAGGCCGCGAACTCAAATGCAGGGCCCAGATCAGCATAACAGCCATCCCTAGCACGAACAGCACCAGCCCCCCCATACTTACAACCGTCAACGTAATCGCAGGCAATGGGGACATTTTATTCTCCTTGCTTTCCCTCTTAATGTACCTTACACCTGTTACTGAATGGTTAAGCAGGGGTTACATTCCTGTTAAATTGACAAAGGAGTTGAGTCTTTGGACCTGCAAAAAGACGCATGAATTGCCCTAAATGCAGTTATCCTAATCCCCAAGGCGTGACGTACTGCCAGATGTGCTATGAGGTCTTTAACCGCAGCGCGGCGGACCGGTACCTCCATGCCCAGCGGCGCGCTCGTAGACAAAAGGAATCCGGTTCTCCGCCTCCCGCGAAAGAGACCTTTCGTGAAGCACCCTCCATCTCGTTCCCACACGTGCGTAACTTTCTTTCGCAAATCGACTGGGCGGGCATGGCAAACCGGAGTATCTGGATCCTGATTGATTTTTTCAGAACGTATTACAAAGAACTGGGGATGGGGGCGGGACTGCTTACGCTCGGCGGGCTGGCTTTCTATTTCACCTCTCCGGCGCAGCGTCTCTCTATGTTTGGTAGCCGTTTGGAGTATGTCTATTCCACTCGTAAATCCGTGACCTATCTCATCGGCACCCACACCGACCTCAAAAGCTGGTCAGAACGCGACGCCCGATTGGATACCCCTCTGGAAACCAGTCAGCGCGACGAGATGGGAAACGTCACCGTTACCGCGACGACGCTTCAGAAAAAAAGCCAGAAAATCCTTTTTCAGCCAACGGAATGGATCGTCAATCAGAGCGGACAAATCAGTCAAAGCATCCCCCTGTCCCATCCCAGCTTAAAACCGTGCGCTGTCATCCTTAAGCAGGGCAAGATTGTGAACCGAACGATGACCCCGACGACACGCCTGGGACGCGCTTTAGCCTTTTTAGCACCGCGGTGGCCCCTGGGAGCGCAACACACGGGATCCCAATGGGATGAACCGGTGGAGTGGGTGCAAACACTAGGCGATTGGAAAATCCAATGGAAAGGAAAACTCCACTGGAAAATCGATGGCGTGGAAAGCTGGGACAAAGTGAATTGCCTGCATCTGCGTTATACCGCCGAGGTTCAGCCGAGCCTCTGGGAATCTCCCGACTGGGCCCGGGGCGGCGTTCACCGGGTGACGTATCAGGGGACGGCCATCGGCGATGTCTGCTTTGATAGAAATCAACATCAGATTTTTTCCAATGATTTTCTGCAGGATGGGATGCTGACCATCCCGATCGACAATATCTATCGCATCCCCCCGGAGCTGCGCGTGGGACGCACGCCGCGGCGCCATTGGGGGCAGAACGTCTCTCCCGAACAGGGCACGATCATTCTCCAAATGAAGAACCGCCTCGGTATCCACAAATCCTGAGTCCTGTGATACAATCCATCTAGAGCCTGACGCGCCGCGCTTTCCAGTTTTCTAATATCTTTTTATGGCCACTCTTCAGTTTTATACGCGCCCGAATTGCGCGTTATGCCATTCGGCGTTAGCGGTGGTCCGGCGCGTGCAAAAACGGATCGCTTTTGAGCTGGATGTCATCGATATCGACACGGATGCCGCGCTGTGCGCACGTTATGATCACGTCATTCCCGTCGTCAGGTTCAAAAATCAGGAATTGGCGCGTTGTTTTGTCGACGAAAAAAAGCTCCGCGAAGCGCTCCGAAAAATCACCGCGGAAGGGTAAAAATGGCTTTATTCTCGATCGCTTGACAACTACAAGCCATAGTTGTATGACTAAGCCTTACTACCAGCCATAGTGTTATAATTACAGGGAGAGGAACCCGATGAACCCATCTGAACAGCCCGGTCTGTCTATAAAAAGCCGTTTCACCCACGCTGAATCTAACCCCTTTGACGCGATCGCTTGGGACCTGCGTTCATCCACCATACGCAATCCGGATGGGTCGGTGGTGTTCGAAATGAACAACGCGCGCATCCCGCAGGGTTGGTCGCAGGTGGCGACCGACATCCTCGCCCAGAAATATTTCCGCAAAGCCGGCGTACCGGCATACACCCGAAAGGTCGCGGAAGAAAACATCCCGGAATGGCTGCAGCGGTCCGTACCCGATCAGGAAGCGATCGCCGCCCTGCCGGAAGACAAACGCTGGGTCAGCGAAACCGACGCCCAGCAAGTGTTCCACCGTTTGGCGGGCTGCTGGACCTATTGGGGTTGGAAATACGGCTACTTCAAAACCGAATCGGATGCCCGTTCCTTTTATAGTGACATGGGCGTGATGCTGGCGCAGCAGATGGCCGCGCCCAACTCCCCCCAGTGGTTCAACACCGGGTTGCACTGGGCCTATGGCATCGAAGGCCCTGCCCAGGGCCATTACTATGTCGACCCGAAGACCGGGGAGATGAAACAATCGGTCAACGCCTACGAGCATCCTCAGCCGCACGCCTGCTTCATCCAATCCGTGTCCGATGACCTGGTCAATTCCGGCGGCATCATGGACCTCTGGGTCCGGGAAGCACGCATTTTCAAATACGGTTCCGGGACGGGTTCTAATTTCTCTGATCTGCGCGGTTCCAGCGAGCCGTTATCCGGCGGCGGAAAATCGTCCGGCCTGATGTCCTTCCTGAAAATCGGTGACCGTGCGGCGGGCGCGA
>Ga0207125_10259_pt1 | contig 10224 bp, 2 predicted proteins | sample Alteio_BWMinHeat_19_FD_153556 | JGI IMG/M metagenome (GOLD analysis project Ga0207125, IMG submission 153556) | Enriched cells from forest soil in Barre Woods Harvard Forest LTER site, Petersham, Massachusetts, United States -... | ecosystem: Environmental > Terrestrial > Soil > Temperate forest >...
AAGAGGCGCCCTCTGGAAACACTTACACCGAGAGCGTTGTTGATAGTAATTTGTCCCTGCCCGAAGCCATTGCCGTAGACGTAAACGGCAATGTGTATGTCGCCGACATCAACGGCTCGGGAACGAATCGTGTTGTGAAGGAAACCCTTTCTTCTGGAAGCTACAGCCGGAGCGTGATTGTAAGCGGTTCGTTCATTCCCAGTGGGATCGCCGTTGACGGCAATGGAAATGTCTATATCGCCGAAGACGATCACGGCTTAGTTCTGAAAGAAACTCCTTCTGGTGGAGGCTATACGCAGAGCACTGCCGTCAACGGCTCGCTGGTTCCATGTGGAATCGTCGTCGATGCGGATGGCAACCTCTATATCACCGATACATTTCATGGTCAGCTGCTGAAGGAGACGCTCTCCGGCGGCACATTTACGGAGAGTGTCATCGGAAGTGGCATGAACGGCCCGTTCGGAATCACACTGGATGGAAGTGGAAACATCTATGTCGCGGACAATGGAAATAGTCGTGTACTTAAGGAGACGTACTCTGGCGGAAGTTACACTCAGAGCGTCCTGTTTTCCGATGTTCTTAGTCTCCCGAACGAGATAGCAGTCGACGCAACCGGCAATCTATTTATCGCTAATCAGGGTACGGACCAGATCCTGAAAGAAGCCTTATCAGGTGCAGACTTCGGAACACTCAGCGTCGGAAGTTCTAGCGGTCCGATTTCTATGATCTTCACATTTGACTCTGGGAGTACTATCGGCGCCCCGTCCGTTGTGACGCAAGGAGCTTTGGGATTGGACTTTGTCGACGCGGGCACGGGAACCTGCACCACCAACGGAACAAGCCACACTTATATTGCTGGCGACAGTTGCACGGTGGATTCGACCTTTAGGCCAAAAGCGCCGGGAGCCCGATACGGCGCCGCCTTGTTGACCAATGGTTCAGGGAATGTAATCGCCACCGGTTACGTCCGCGGTACGGGCTCAGGTCCTTTGGTGAACTTCCCGCCCGGAGTGAAAAGCACGCTGTCATTTACAAGTGTGAACAATCCATACGCAATTGCAGCGGATGGGGCCGGTAATCTCTACCTCGCTGAGGCAGTCAGTGCTTACAATCCTAGCAACGCGGTAGTGAAAGAGACGTGGAGTGGAAGCGGTTATACCCAATCCACTGTCGCAACAGGTCTGGCTTACCCGGTCGGAGTTGCAGTCGATGGTGCTGGAAACGTATATATAGCCGACCAGGATGCCACGGCCATTCTCATGGCCACGCCATCAGCCGGAGGCTACACGCTCAGCACACTATTCCCTTCTGTAGGCAATGTCGAAGGGGTAGCAGTAGATGGATCCGGCAACATCTATTTCGCGAGCAATGCGCTTGGTGTAGTGAAGGAAACCAATCTGAATGGTCAAGGTTATTTACAGAGCACGATCGCTCGAAGCGTCTTCGCTTCCGGAATCGCAGTGGATGCGGCAGAGAACGTCTATCTCGCTGACAACTCCAACAGTCAGGCGCTGAAAGAAACATTCTTAAGTGGCGGCTACTCCCACAGCGTAGTGAGCAGCGGTCTGAACGGGCCGCATGGAATCGCAGTAGACAGCAACGCGAATGTCTATGTCGCCGACACGTCCGGTGGCGATATTCTTAAAGAGACGCCGTCGGGTAGCACCTACGTCCAGAACACCATTGCGAGCGGTCTGAATGATCCGCTAGGCATGACCTTAGACGCTAGCGGCAATGTTTACATTTCCAGTGACGCGGGCAGCGCGGTATGGAAGCTGAATGTCGTCGATCCACCAAGTCTGAGTTTTGCAACAACAACATTTGGAGCGACGAGCGGCGATAGCCCGCAGAGCTCGACCGTATTGAACGCCGGAAATGCCGCGCTGAGTTTTCCGGTGCCGACGAGCGGAATCAATCCGAGCATCTCAACGAGTTTCAGTTTGAATAGCAGTGACGCGTCGGCTTGCCCGCTAGTCGATGCTAGTTTCTCGACTGCGGCTACATTGGCTCCTGGCGCCAGCTGCGCATTGACCATAAGCTTTGAGCCTGCAGAGGTGGGATCGATCAGCGGTTCCTTGGTGTTGACAGACAATGCGCTTAACACTTCGGCTCCGAATTATGCGACCCAAAGTATCTTGCTGAGCGGAACGGCCACTCAAGCGACACCTACGATCGTGTGGTCGCCAGCGGCCATCGCTTACGGCACCAACCTGAGCGCAAGTCTGAGCGCGACTGCACAGAACGGTTCGACTGTCGTCCCCGGTAGCTTTGCCTGCGCCGCAACACTCAACGGTGGAACGGCGACGATAGTGACAGCAGCAACCGTTCTCGCAGTGGGCAACTACACGCTTACCGCGACATTTACGCCTACGGACAGCGTTAACTACACATCAGCAATTGCAAGTGTTTCGCTTGCAGTGGGCAAAGCCTCACCTGCGATTTCATTGACTGCTTCCGCCAATCCTGTCTTTGCTTCGAATCCGGTGACACTCACAGCAACCGTGTCATTTGGGGTCGGCGTTCCTGGCGGAATGGTCTCTTTCTATGATGGGACCACTCTATTGAACCAGGCAGTCGTTGCCTCAAATACCGCGGCTTACACCACATCGGGCTTGGCCATAGGCACCCGTTCGATCACCGCTGTCTATTCTGGCGACGCCAACTTTGCGACGGTAACCAGTTCTGCGTTAACCGAGAATATTCAGGACTTCACAATCTCTGTGGGAAGCGGCGGAACAAACTCCGCCACTGTTTCTCCAGGAGGACAGGCAACCTATTCGTTCGTCGTAACCCCGCCCAGTAACGCCACGTTGCCAGCAGCGATTTCGTTCACAGTCAGCGGACTTCCCTCTGGTACGTCAGCAACATTTACGCCCAATAGTGTGCCGGCAAAGTCAGAAACGACCAGCGTGAAACTCACGGTAAGCGTGCCAAGTCAGAGTTCAGCTCAGCTCCTCAACGTCCCATTCGGCCGCGGACCCATGTCAGTGGCGTTTGGCCTGCTGCTGTTGCCCCTGGCCCGGGCATGGCGACGCGCATCTCGTCGTTTGAACAGAATGATATGCTTCCTATTGTTTACTCTTGCTGTCGCGCTATCGGTTGGAGGGTTGACCGGTTGCGGTGGCGGCGGACAGCACCAGCCAAGCACCTCACCGCAGAGTTACACTCTGACCGTTACTGCGACATCCGGGGCACTCTCGCACTCCACTGCTCTTACTCTTACGGTTGAGTAACACTGTTCCTGACTGTCTATCAAGCTTCGGATGCCTACTTCCAACACGAAGATCGCCTGGAGCCACGCTATCACGACCTTTTTGATTATGGTTTCTCTTATTGTGAGCCTGGGAGCCGCACTCAAGGCAATCAAAGTCGACCCCCTGGTGGCTCTGCGCTGCGAATGAGTCCGCGCTCACGGAAGATCGTGGAAGCCTGCGTAGGTCGAGTGGAACGATGAGGTGGGGGTGAAAGCCTTCGACCAACATTCCTACCAGAAATATGCCGCTTCCACTTTTGGAGAACCAGGCTGACCGTCAATAATTTGCGTGCTCAATACGATTTCCAGGTTCGTCTTGTTGCCGGCCGCCTGGGCAGAGCGATTGAGCTGCGCGAGGTCATCGGAATCGGTTAAAAACTCACCTGCGGCAATTGTGCCCCCGCGGCCAATTCCGGCGACGATCACTGAAAGTTTTCCTGTATTGGCATCGGTGAACCTCGCCACAATCGCATAGTCTCGGTAGTTGTTGGTGGCGATCTGAACAGAACGGTCTACCATCCAGCGAGTCTGAGCCGGGGCCCTACTATCCACAATCTCGTGCTGCGACATATCGGCATTGTTCGCGAAGCGATAACGCAGGGAGTTGGTCAGCCGCAACGTCCATGCGTTATCGAAGGCCCCAATAAAGACCGTTGGACCATTTCGCAGATCCTCAAGATTGGTTGCACCCTCGCCTCTAACGGTGTACCTCTTTGCGCTCGATTGAAGGATTCCGGCAACTTTGACAGTTGCGTATACATCGTCCATCACGACGGCAGTGAGATTGTCCTTCAACAGGATCTGATGGGTTGGCTCCGCCGCGTCCCGAAGTGCGATCGCAGAATACTGGAGCTGATCGGCTATGCAGAGAAGCACGGGATCATTTGTATTCAAGACGGGCTGCCAGAAGAAATCTGGTGGGGGGCGATGCAGTCGCTGCCAAAGGAGGATCGACCCCGCCGAGACGAATCCTGCAACAACGGTGGTAAGAGCAATTACGAGCGCGAAATGGCGAAGACGGTGGGCCGGGTGAGGAACAGGAGGGATCTCAGGTACCGTGAGAGTTTCCGGTGAGGCTTGACTCAGCTCCTTTGAGGCAGCATCAATAAGATCTTTGGGCTTGTGGAATCTTGGAACATAGGAACCGGAGGGAAGGGCAATCCGAAATTCGTTCGCATGCGCAGGATCTTGATAGTACTGCGCGATTCGTTTGCGGATCTCAGCCGCAGTAACGCGAACGACCGGGTCTGCTGCGGTATCGTAATCGGCCCGCCGGCCGAATATCTCAACCCCGAGCCACCGCTCGTTGATGCTTTCTGCTTCTCCTGCGAGTGTCCGCTCGGTCACGAAGCGCAGGAACATTGGAAATCGCTTACTGTGGCTGAAGTAACTATCTGCCAAGAGCCGTTCCAACTGGTCGCGGATTTCGCTCTTTTCCACGTCGCTCAGATTCGCATGTCCGTCGTCCGGGGAATCTGCCACATCAAAACTCCGTATAGCCCGAGCGATTATACTTCGCCTCGAGGTTGGATTTCGCGCCAATTGATTCTAACCGGCAAATCCTGGTGTGGCAGTTGAACAAGATACGGTCGTCTGTCAGAACCTGACGAATTTCCTCGAAATGTTGACCCCTCGCCGCCATGGCCCGGTCTCCCGAGCGATTCGAATGGCCTACCGGCTTAAAGCGGCAGGGGGAAGGGGCCAGTCGCCCTTGCAAGCTTGACACTCTGTCTTGGCATCGACCGGATCGTCCACCACGTCAACGAATTCCCCTGGTCGCTGCCCGCGCGCACAATATTCCTCCTGTCGGACCCGCGCAAGCAAGCTTTGGCTGCGCCTGAGTGCACCCTTTGAAATCAACACGCCAATACCGTAAAAGATCGGCTCTTTATCCGTAAGGATACGGCCCCCTCAAGGGTAAAGACCCCCATTCCCATGCCGTAAGGACCTTAACAGGCCTCCCTCGCAGAGCTTAGAAAAGGTGCCGGCTCAAACCTCGATTACAGGATTTCATAAAGGTGCGTAAGAAAGCCCACTGGAATCCGCTACCAAACGGGGAACGACCTGCATGGAGGCTACAGTGAACACGACGAAGAACCGTGGACGACGGTCTTATGGATACGGGTTTGGACTCGCCATTCTTCTTGCGATCATGGCGTGCGCAACCTCTTGGGTCAACGCGCAACTGGCGACAACGACGGCCACGCTCTCCGGGGTGGTAGCAGATCCAACGGGAGCCGTCGTGTTGAATGCTCCGGTAACCCTGTCAAGCCCGGAAAAAGGAATCAACCGAAGCTTCACAACGGACGCAGGGGGACGGTACTCATTCAACCAACTGCCCCCAGCGACCTATACTCTGACCATTCGAGCAAAGGGGTTCGAGACGTATCAGCAGAACGGAATTACTCTCAATGCTGCCGAATCCGCCACGCAGAATGTGAACCTGACCGTCGGGGCTGAGACGCAGTCGGTCGTCGTCACTGCCGGAGCATCTGAGCTAAACACTGACAATTCGAACGTTGCTACAAGTCTTGATGCCAAGCAAATCGTCGAGCTGCCACTGAATGTACGCAACGTTTACGGTCTCACCACGCTCAACTCTTCCGTCAGCAACACATCAGAAAGTCAGATGCTGCTCGGTGGGGGTAGTAACACCACCGACAATGCAGATCAAGACGTCTCATTCCTGAACTTTGCCGGAGGCTTCTTTGGAACAACGGCATTCATGATCGACGGCTCGTGGGATACCGACCCTGAATGGGGCGCGGTTATCTTTGTTCCATCCGTAGATGCGGTTCAGGAATTCAAGATTCAGAACAACTCCTTCACGGCACAGTATGGGTGGAGCACCGGCAACGTAGTGAACGTAGTGACGAAGGCCGGAACACGCTCGTTCCACGGGTCGGCATACGAGTTTTACGCGGACAACAACCTGAACGCCCTAAACTACTTCTCCACATCCAAGACAACGCTGAGCCGGAATCAGACGGGTGTATCGGCAGGCGGCCCCCTGTACATCCCAGGACTGTACAGACAGAGGGACAAGACATTCATCTACGGTCTTTTTGAGCGCTTCTCGGTCACAACCCCGTCCGTGAGTCATTACGCGGTGCCAGATGCCAGATTTCGCGCTGGCGATTTCTCTGAGATTCTGGGTGGTGCGACCGGGCAGACCGACGGCCTGGGCCGGCCCATTCTATTGGGTCAAATTTACGATCCGCGGAGCGGACGCGCGATCACGGCGGGCTCGGTCGATCCCAAAACCGGGCTCACAGCCACCAAGACGGGCTACATTCGGGACCCAATTCAGGGCAACATTCTCGCCAACTTACCCGGCTATACCCCGGATCCTGTGGGCGCAAAGTTGCTGAATTACTACCCCTGCCCAACCTGCACCGGGACTGGGAACAACTACACCGTGTCCGGATCCGCGCCGGCCCATTCGAATGAATACAATATCCGGGTCGACCAGAACATCAACAGCAACGCCAGCGCCTATTTCCGCTATTCCTACAAACAGGAGGAAAAGACTGGCGCCGCAAAGGATTGGGGATCCGATCCGGCAGGACCCGGCAATCAACGGCCCAACAATCGGTGGGGCATGTGGGCGGGGCTGACGCAGGAATTCAGCCCAACCTTCACGGTGAACATCACGACGGGCGTTCAGCTCTGGCATGAAACCTCAGATAACCAGTCGTTCGGTTTCGATCCGTCAGGCCAAATCGGACTCCCGGCTTACGTGACGGCAAACAGCCCCCTGTTCCCAGTCGTGGTGGCAGGGAGCGAATCGCCACTGGGCCCGCTCAACGGAAATACGCAGGCAGTGACCAATCATGGTCCGGTCGGCTCGGTGGCTGTGGATCTGATCAAGCTGAGGGGAAGGAACACACTGAACCTTGGGTTCATGGGCGTGGAGCAGGTCGACAGCCAGCATAGCTATTTCCCGACGCAGTTGACGTTCAGCGGAGGTTTCACTTCAGGCCCGGATCCGTTGAACGGATCGGGATCTGCAAGCGGGAATGGAGTCGCGCAGATGCTGCTGGGCGTCCTGGACAACTCGCTCAACAACCTGACCAAAGTTGGAACGGTGTACAACCCACTGGTCTCGAACAAGCTTTATGGCATGTACGCGCAGGATGATTGGAAGGCAACTCACAATCTGACTTTGAATCTTGGCCTTCGTTATGAAGTGCAAACCCCGGACTCCTATCGCCACAACGTAGCCTCGATCTTCAATCCGGATGCCTTGAACCCCATCAGCTATGCAGTGGGTAAGCCGGTCCTCGGCGCCCTGGAGTTTCTTGGCCCCGGAAATCGCCACGTCTACAACACGAACTTTACCAATATCGCACCGCGTTTAGGATTCTCGTATCAGCCAATCGCAAAGGCAGTCGTCCACGGCGGATATGGTATCTTCTTCCCGCAATCGGTGACCTGCTGTTTCCCTGGGGATCCCGATGGCTTTTCCGCGACAACCATCGCAAACCCCAGCCTGAATGGGGGAATCAACCCCAACCCGAACATCGGCACCAGCAATCCCTGGGGCGGCAACTATGCGCAAATTACAGGGAACGCAAACGGGGGATACCAACAGGTGGGTAACGGAGTCGGTAGCGTCTTCAGAAGCCGACCATCCCCATACGTTGAGCAATGGCTGATGGGCGTGCAGTATGCGATAACTCCGAGCGATGAACTCGAAGTGGACTACATCGGGAATCGCGGTATCCGCATGGTGGGGAGCCACAATTACAACCAATTGGATCCGAAGAACCTGTCTCTCGGGGCCAATTACCTCGGGGCCGCGGCTGCCTCGAATCCATTCGCAGGGCCGCTACAAACGCTGGAGGCAGGTGGAAAGATTGCACCCAGCGGTTGCAATCTAGACAACGCGGGCGTGACCAACGCTCAACTGCTTGCCCCTTATCCCCAATATTGCATCGGCGGCGTAAGCCAGACCGACGCGCCCGTCGGCCAGTCCCTTTACAACTCCTTGCAGGTGACCTACAACCACCGCGTGAGCAAAGGTCTCACGGCGCTCGTTTCCTACACTTACTCTAAATTCCTTGACAACGTCGCCGGCAACAATTCGTGGTCGTACAACGGGCCGACGAACTGGGGCGTCACGCCAGCAAACAACTACAATCTGGCTGCAGAAAAAAGTGTGGACGCGGGCGATATCCCGCAATCACTAGTGGCAAGTTACAGTTATAACTTGCCGATCGGCCGCGGAAAGACCGTGGGTTCGGAAATGAACCGGGCCGCGGATGCGGTGCTCGGCGGCTGGGAAGTTTCCGGCATTGCGACCTTCAAGGCTGGAATTCCCATCGGCGTCTTCGGGAATGACTACAACTCGTTCGGAGGCAATCCGAGACCGGATGTCGTTGCCAATCCAAAACTGTCTCACCCTACACACCATGAATGGTTCAACACCGGAGCCTTCCAATTCGCGCAGTTCGGCACATTTGGCACAGCTCCTCGGTACTTCTCGAATCTTCGCGGTCCCCGTTTTCAGAATTGGGACACGGTACTCGAGAAGAACTGGACCTTTAAAGAAAGTATGAGAGCCCAGTTCCGTTTCGAGACATTCAATACCTTCAACCATCCAGACTTTTATGCACCCGGAGCGGGGTCAACAAGTTACTCCGGGTGCGATCCCAATGCAACAGGATGCGCGAGCAGTTTTGGGCAAATCACAAATGCCTTCCCAGGAAGAATTATTCAGTGGGCCGGAAAGTTCTACTGGTAATTGGCCCTTGAACAAAAGCATCACATTTCTGGTGCTGGCCCTGCTGGTCAAGTCCGCATTTGGATTTGGCCAGCAGCAACGGGCAAATGAGTTTGAATCGCTCGTGACCGCGGCCCAAAAGGCTCCGGTGTTGAACCATTCATGGTGTGTAGGGTGAGATGCCTGAACTATGGGCCAATCTCGGTCTATTGCAGCATCAGGTAGAAGACTATCCCGGAGCTATCCTGAGTTTTCAGCAGGCCAACCGTCTTAATCCGAACTTATATGTTCCCAATCTCTTCCTGGGCATTGGCTATGCGCGGATGGGCAAAGCGCCGGAGGCGATTCCGTTTCTGGTCAAAGCAGGGAAGATCAATAAGACTGACCCCCAGGCACCGCTGGCGCTGGGCCGAGCCTATTTCGCGACTGGCAATTTCTCTGCGGCGGCGCGTGAATTCGAGCATGCTGCCAGGCTTGACCCTAAGCTCGGCGCCGCCTGGTTCGACCTGGGGATCTCCCGCCTGAAACAGGTGGAGGTCGACTCGCGGAGAATGTCGTTGGAAGACAAGGATTCTCCATTTGCCGGGGCGCTCTACGCAGAATCGCTCACGAAGCAGGCAAGATTCAACGAGGCTGCTGCTCTTTACCGGAGCCTACTTACTTCCCGGTCTCAACCTCCATGCCTGCATTCCGCGTTGGGCCTTGCGCTCCTACGGCATCGCGACGTCAAGGGAGCTACCGCCGAATTCGCCACGGAGCGTGACGGGCATCCAGAGTGCAGTCTGGCGTTCTTTGGTCAGGCACGCATCGCGATCGACCGCGGAGACAATGAAGCGGCGGTCAAGCTGCTGCAGGAGTTATGGAGGCGCGATCATGGTTTTTTCGTTTCCAATGCTGCCGTCCTCGTGGATGGGACACCAGATGATGCAGCCTCAGCATTTGCCGCTTATTTGTCTCAACACACGGCAATCATCCCGGCAGACCTGCTCGAAGCTCTCCTCGCGGCCTTGAACGTCAACGGGCTGGTTCTGGACGGTCAACACGATCGAATCAACCGAAGCCAACCTGGTGCATTTGCGGCGCCGGCTTCCAAAGTCCAACATGCAGCGGAAGAGTACTACGCAGCGGGAGAGTTCGGGCAGTGCGCGCAGCGGCTCGATCCTGTTCTTATTGCGAGGAACGCCGACAAGCTCCGGCTGCTTGCCGCTTGCTCATACTTAGCCGGAGACAACGAACGCACGATCGG
>Ga0207125_10265_pt1 | contig 10212 bp, 11 predicted proteins | sample Alteio_BWMinHeat_19_FD_153556 | JGI IMG/M metagenome (GOLD analysis project Ga0207125, IMG submission 153556) | Enriched cells from forest soil in Barre Woods Harvard Forest LTER site, Petersham, Massachusetts, United States -... | ecosystem: Environmental > Terrestrial > Soil > Temperate forest >...
AATCGCGCGCCGCCTTATAGTCGTCAAACCTGCCACCGCCTGCACCCTGAATCCCGGAAAAATCGTGCCATACAGACTCCGGCAGTGGCGCGGAACCGTCGGCTTCCCAGACACGCCCGCGTCGATCGTTGCAGATACACGCCTGGGTTTCATCTTACAGATGCTATTTACCTTCGCTCGGGGTGTCTGTCGCTCCGGTCCGCGGCTTGGTACCCACTTTGGCCCCTCGTATACTTGCCCTGATGCCGGACTCCCCAACCATCTCCGACGCCGAGCGGTACTCCCGTCAGGTCCTCTTCCCCGGCATCGGCCTGGAAGGCCAGCAAAAACTCGGCGGAGGACACGCCGCTATCGTTGGAGTCGGAGCGACCGGGGCCGCCACCGCCAGCCTTCTGGCCCGCGCCGGCGTCGGCACTCTCACCCTGATCGACCGCGATTTCGTAGAGCTCTCCAACCTGCAGCGTCAAATCCTTTTCGACGAATCCGACGCCCACGCCGCCCTGCCCAAGGCCGAAGCCGCCCGCCGCCACATCGCCGCCTTCAACTCCGGCATCACGATAAACGCCCACATCGCCGACCTCGTCCCGGCCAACATCGCCGAGCTTCTCACATCGGCGGACATCATCCTCGACTGTACCGACAACTTCGAAACTCGCTATCTGATCAACGACTTCTGCGTCCAGGCCGGCAAACCCTGGATCTATGCTGCCGCCATTGGGGCGTACGCCGCCACGATGAATATCCTGCCGGTCCAGGGTTCAGGGCACAGGGCCCAGGGCCCAGAAAGCGCAACCGAAGACGCTCATAGCACTACGCTGCCTTCTGGACCCTGGACCCTGAACCCTGGACCCTGCCTTTCCTGCCTTTTCCCCACCCCGCCCTCCGGCCCGGTCGAAACCTGCGACACTGCCGGCATCCTTTCCACCGCCGTCAACTTCGCCGCTTCCATCCAGGCCACCGAGGCACTCAAGTTCCTCACCGGCAACGCTGCCCAAATGCGGCGCACGCTGCTCTCCTGCGACCTCTGGAGCAACACCCACTCCGAAATCTCCGCCGCCACACCCGACCCCGCGTGCGATGTCTGCGCCCACCGAAACTTTCGCTATCTCTCCGGCACGGGCCGCCCTCACATCACACTCTGCGGCCGCAACTCCGTCCAGATCCACGAGCACGCACGCCCTATCGATCTGTCCGCACTCGCCGCCAAACTCACCCCCCTCGGCCCGGTCCGCGCGAATGGCCTGCTGCTCCGCTTCGAACGCCCACCCCACACCATCACCGTCTTCCCCGACGGCCGAGCCCTGATTCAGGGCACCACCGACATCGCTATCGCCCGCTCCCTCTACGCTCGCTTTATCGGCTCTTAAGATAACCAGAATCTGCCGTAAGCAATTGTCGTTGTCCTTGCTTTTCTTGTTGTCATCCTCGCAGAGGACCTGCTGTTCGCTCGCGCTGCCACAAATTTGCCGTCCAGAGCCAAAGAACCGTCCAAACCACCACCCACTATCCTCTACGCTCTATTCACTATTCACTGCCTTATACAACCCTCTGGCCCCAAAAATAGTCTCAGTTCCATTGAGGCCAAACAACCCCTGTCGTGCGCGACAAAACGGAAAGTTCTGCTTTGCGATACGCTAAAAGCAGCGACTTCCGGCAGCGACAGGTGCAAGGACCGGAAATGAGCTCCATGATTCTAGAGGCCCAACCAGGAATGCAGACAAAACCCAACCCCGGCTTGTTCAAGCGGAACCCACCGATTGCCGGCGAAGCGGAAGCCATTGAGCGCGCCAAAGAAGGCGATCCGGACGCCTTTTCCAAGCTGTACGCGCTCCATAAGCGCCGCGTTTACACACTTTGCCTGCGCATGCTGGGCAACGTCTCCGAAGCCGAAGACATGACCCAGGAAGCCTTCCTGCATCTCTTCCGCAAGCTCGGCAGCTTCCGCGGCGAAAGCGCCTTCTCCACCTGGCTGCATCGCCTGACTGTGAATCTCGTCTTGATGCACCTGCGCAAAAAGGGCCTGAACCTGGTCTCCCTCGAAGAGACCATCAACCCGTCCGAGGACGACGCGCCGAAGCGCGACTTCGGCTCCCGCGACCAGCAGCTCGCCGGCTCGGTCGACCGCGTCACCCTGGAGCGCGCCGTATCCTCGCTCCCTCCGGGCTATCGGATGGTCTTCGTTCTCCACGACGTTGAAGGCTTTGAACATAACGAGATCGCCAGTATGCTCGAGTGCTCCACCGGAAACAGTAAATCTCAGCTCCACAAGGCCCGTCTCAAGCTCCGCGAACTGCTGCGCAACCCCGAACAGCTCGCCGTCCCCGCATCTGGAAAGGAGGGCGTCTAATGTCCGATCCAGCCGCCCTGAGTCAAAGCACCGAAAACTACGACAACATGACCGCAGCCGAGTTCGAAGAGCGGCTTCCCGACCTATTTCAAACCGGGGGCGGCAAGGTCACCGAAGACCCACGGTTTGCCGTCTTCCTCGAAAGAAACCCCGACTGCGCGGCCCTGGTCCGCGATCTGGAAGCCATCGCAGCGGCCGCCGTCGACCTCTTCCAACCGGCGGAAGAAGATGAAGGCCCACCCGAACCCGCCTGGGGAAGCCTCATCGCTCTGGAACCCAACGAAACCATCGAATAACCCATACCGAATCAACTAGCGGGGGCGATCTCAGGATCGCCCCCGTTGTCGTTTCCCCGCTTCTGGAATCGTGGGGCCTGCTGATGCATGTATATTTCGTCAGATCCCAATATGCCTCTGTATATTTGGTCGCATGAGCTACACCATCCAAGTGGAGCGCATTCTCAACCGTCCCCTCGCCGTCGTCCGCCGACGGGTGCGCCCCGGGGAATTGTCGAGGGTGGTTCCTGAGGCGTGTGGTTTGGTCTGGAAAACCGTCAAAGCCGCGGATGTGAAAGATGCCGGCAGGCAGGTGGCCATATACCGCGGCGCCGGAGATGGCTTGCTCGACATCGAGGTAGGAGTCGAGGTGGGCACTGCGTTTCCAGGACGCGAGGAGGTTGTCGGCTCTGTCCTTCCGGCCGGAGAGGTCGCAACGGTGGCGCACTTTGGGCCATACCAGAGACTCGGCGAAGCACACCAGGCGATTCGGCAGTGGAGCGCCGCCACGGGCCGCACCCTTGCGGGCGTCAACTGGGAACTCTACGGCCACTGGCTGGAAGAATGGAACAACGACCCCTCAAAGATCCGCACGGACGTTTTCTACTTGCTCAAGGACTAGCAGCGAGATCAAGCCCATTGACTTCCACCACCATCTTTCTTACCTTGGATTCCAGCGCGAAGGGCGCATCCAGTCCGCGGAAAGGGCCGTGCCCACCTCCAGTTAACTCAACTCACCGAATCTTCTTTCCAGCCTGATGAGTGCGGACTCCAGGCGACACACGAAAGGAGCTTCGCATGGCCGACAAGCAACTACCCGCCCGCCCAAATCTAGCCCAATACAAAAAGCAAGCCAAAGAGCTCGCCCATCACTGCGCCCTCTCGGACGCCGACGCGCTCTTCCGCGTCCGCCGCCATCATCCCCGCATCCATGCCCACCCCGAAACCGCTCCGCAGGCCTCGCTGACCGACGCGCAACTTGTCCTTGCCCGCGAGCACGGCTTCGAGAGCTGGCCACGTTTCGCCGCGCACATCGAAACACTGCGCATCATCCGCTCCGTCGAAGCCATCACCGACCCCATCGCCGCCTTCATCGAAGTCGCCTGCGTACCACGGCATTCCGGACATTTGTCCGGCGATTTAGAGCATGCCGAACTTATCCTCCAGCGCAACCCGGAAGTCGCGACCGCCAACATCTACACCGCGGCCATTCTCGGCGACGAACCAACCGTCCGACGCTTTCTCTCCAGCGACCCAAGCCTGGCCACAAGCAAGGGTGGCCCGTACGAATGGGACGCGCTCACCCACCTCTGCTTCTCGCGCTACCTCCAACACGACGCAACGCGGGCCGACGCCTTCCTGCACACCGCCGAAGCTCTCCTCCAAGCCGGAGCCAGCGCCTCCACCGGCTTCTACGAAATGATCGACCACCCCAATCCTCGTCCCATCCTCGAAAGCGCCATCTACGCCGTCTCCTGCATCGCGCGCCATCCTGAACTGACCCGGCTGCTTTTAGCGCATGGCGCCGATCCCAACGGCGACGAAGAGACCGCATACCATGTCGCGGAAGGCTACGACAACACCGTCACCAGGATCCTCCTCGAAGACGGTAGCCTCACTCCCAAAAGCCTCGCCACCATCCTCCTTGGCAAAGCCGATTGGCACGACGAAGACGGTCTCCAACTCGCCCTGGACCACGGCGCCGACCCCAACTTCATGGCCCAGTGGGGCACCACTGCTCTCTGCCACAGCCTTCGCCGCGATAACGGTCTCATCATGATCGAGATGCTGCTCGACCACGGCGCCGATCCCGCCATCATCGGCACCCGCGATGATCGTTCTGCCATCCAGATCGCGGCCCACCGCGGACGCGGCGACGTCCTTCGCGCATTCGAGCAACGTGGCTTCTCACTCGATCCCGGCGGCGTCGACGCCCTCATTGCAGCCTGCGCCAAAGGCGACCGCGAATCCATCCGCTTACTCACGACTCAGGATCCCGATCTTGTCGATGAGATCCTCGTCCGGGGCGGGACTATGCTCGCGGAATTCGCCGGAAACGCAAACCTCGAAGGCCTCCGATGTCTGGTCGACCTCGGCGTCCCTTCCGGCGCTCTCTATAAGGAAGGCGACGCTTACTTCGGCATCGCGAGAGACAGCACCGCGCTGCACGTAGCGGCCTGGCGGGCCTGGCCTGCCGCCGTCCACTTCCTCATTGCAGCCGGAACTCCCATCAACGCCCTCGACAGCGATGGCCGCACTGCGCTCCAACTCGCCGTGAAAGCGACCGTTGAGTCCTACTGGAAATACCGTCGCAGTCCCGAGTCAGTCGCAGCTTTACTCGACGCCGGAGCCACCACCACCGGCGTCGACATCCCATGCGGCTACGATGACGTGGATAAACTCCTCCGCCACGCCACGCAGACCTGAACCAACCCAGCTCGCTGAACCAAGTCCGCACTTCCTCCGCCCGCTCCGCTTGCACTTTTCTCGCCCGCGCGATAGGCTAAACCTCACGATGACGACGCACCGCATCTCCGCCCGATTTAGCAGCTACTGGTATTACCCAGCGGCTCGGCGGACGTGCGTGCTTCTCTAAACCAACCAGAGAAATCGAACGAATCCACCGAGCCGCAACCCCCACCGGGTTGCGGTTTTTCTTTTGCCCCAAACATTTTGCTCAACCGCACTCAGGAGAAGACAATGAACACACAGACCGCCACCACGACATCCGCTCTCATGCCTCCACTTCGCCGCCCATCCCGACCCGTTCGCGCCGCCAGCCGCATCGTGCTTACCGGCTTCATGGGTTCGGGCAAATCCACCGTCGGCCCGCTGCTCGCTGCCGAGCTTGGCTGGACGTTCATCGACCTCGACGCCGAGATCGAGCGCCGTACCGGGCTGAGTGTTCCGCAAATATTCTCGGAACAGGGTGAGGCCGCATTCCGCAAGGAAGAAACCGCTGCCCTCGCTGCCGTCCTCGGTCGCACACGGACCGTCATCGCCCTCGGCGGCGGCGCGCCTGAGACTCTCGGCAACCGCCTGCTGCTGGAACAGACACCGGCAACCGCCATCGTCTACCTCGCTGCTCCATTCGCAACTCTTGTCGATCGCTGCACCGCTCAGTCCACGACTATCCGTCCCAACTTCGCCGACCCCGCTGCTGCCCAGGCACGCTTTGCCGCCCGCCACCCCATCTACAATCGCCTGGCGCATGTCCGCATCGAAACCGACGGGCTGACACCCGAAGATTCCGTCGCCGCTGTTCTCGCCACGGTTGCCGTAAAGAGTTCACCAGCATAAGCAAATCTCCTGTGGGTGTATAACGAAGCCACCACCGTTATGTCCGTTTTTCCCCAGAAAAACGGTACCGCACGCCAGTTCCAACTTCTCAGGAACAGGAGATTTGCTTTAGCCTTGCGGATATTCGGGCACCGTCCTGCAGTCGCTCTGCATCGAACCCAGCAGACCTTTTGCAGACGTGCCAACCGAAAGAGGACCTGCTCTGTCCACCGCGAAGCCACACGAAAAATCTCACGGCACGGTGACGCGCATCGCCGAAACCGCAGAGGAACGCCGCGCCATTCGCCGCCACATCATGTTCACCATCGCGGTAATCTGCGCCATGGGCATTGCGTGGAAACTCCTGCACGTGATCGAAATCATCTACGTCAGCGCTCTCTTCGCGGTCGTGCTGATGCCGATCGTGCAGCGCATTTCGACTTGCCAGATTCGCGGCTGGTCTCTGCCTCGCCCCGCTGCAATCGGTCTTCTGCTTACCACGGTCGCTTTGCTGCTCACCGCTTTTTTTATCATCGGTCTGCCGCCGGTCCTTAGGGACATGCGACAGTTCAGCGACGACCTTCCGCAGAAAATCCCCATCGTCGTTGCAAAAATCAAGCACCTTCCCATGGCCGAAAAACTCGGCTCGGACTCGCTGACAGAGAAGCTCCAAAGCATTCTGGGATCGACAACCTCCTTCCTGATCGCATCGTTCCCCAAGTGGGCGGCACGCATCTTCGACATCGGGGCGGCTTTCTTCCTCTGCATTTATTTCATGCTCGAAGGCGAACACGCCTACGCTTACCTGCTTGCGTTCTTCCGCCCAAAATCGCGAGAACGCCTCGCCGCCACACTACAGATCGCCGAACAGCGCATGAGCAAGTGGCTACTCGGCCAGGGGGCGCTGATGCTCATACTCGGCGTCTGCAGCACCATCGCCTTTTACCTGCTGCACGTCCGCTACTTCTTCCTCCTCGGCATTCTGATGGGACTTTTCAATATCATCCCCGTCGCGGGCGGCATCATCACGATCCTGCTGGCCGGCGGCGTGGCGGCGCTCGATTCATGGCAGAAGATGGCAGGCGTCTTCATCTTCTACTTTTTCTACGTGCAGATTGAAAACGGCTACCTGACACCGCGCATCATGCGGACCAGCGTCGACCTGATGGGCCTCAGCGTGCTGATCGCGCTGCTGGTCGGCTCTGCGCTCGCCGGAGTCACCGGAGCGCTCGTCGCCGTTCCGACGGCCGCGCTGGTTGCGGTGCTGATGGACGAGTACATGGTGCAAAAGGACGCCGAAGCCCAGGCACTGGCCTCCGAATACAAGGCACCCGAACCCGAACCCGAAGAATCACCGATCGCAGAATACAGTCGCGATGCGTAGCATCTGTCATCTCGACCAAAGTCTTCGCGCTTTTGCGAAGACGCAGTGGAGAGATCCCTGCATTCCGTGGCTGCGGCGACACATTCTCGCTGGGGCAGAAAATGCGTGGATCTCTCCACTAGAGCAAATCTCCTGTTGCTGTGGTTCGGATGAGACCTTGCAGTACCGTTTTTCTGGGGAAAAACGGACATGAACCTCTCCGCCTCGCACTACACCCACAGGAGATTTGCTATACCCCTTCGGCGCGCTTCGCTTGCTCAGGGTCCGGTCGAGATGACATCCGTGGAAGCAAAAAGGAGACTTGCGCAAAGCCTCCTTACGGCTGTTGCCTTTGCTCCAACGTCCGCGCAATCCTCCAGGCCGGCCACAACACCATCGCGCCGAACACCCCAAAGCTGCAATCGATCAACCGCCAGTAAAACGGAATCCCCCGCAACGGTCCGGCGATCAACGCCAGCGGCAGCACACCCGCGCAGGCGATCAAACCAAACGTCAGCACCCACCGGTTACGGACCGGATCGCGCCACGCCCCGACAAACACCACCGCCAACACCAGGTGCGCAAAGGCCAGCCAATCCGTCCCATAGGCCAGGAACGGATAGCGCGCATTCTCATCCGTCAGCGCGTCACAAACCCGATGCAGCCATGCTGACAACCCCACCGGCACCCACGCAAAGTGGTCGCAGACCTTTACCGCCAGCCGCAACTCACTCTCCAGCGGAAACGCCGTCACCCCACTCAACACCAGTCCCACAATAAAAATGCCTATCCACCACCGTGCTCGCCGCAGCAACTTCTCTCGCTCAACCGATGTGATTTGCACTCGCGCCTTCTCTACCCTCTATCCCCTACACTCTATCCCCTGCTCTTACAGATTTCCCCGGCTCGCCTGCTCGCGTTCGATTGCTTCGAACAGCGCCTTGAAGTTTCCTTTGCCGAAACTGCGGCTACCCTTGCGCTGGATGATCTCGTAGAACAGCGTCGGGCGATCTTCGACCGGTCGCGTAAAGATCTGCAGCATGTAGCCTTCGTCATCGCGGTCAACCAGGATCCCGAGCTTCTCCAACTCATCGATCGGTTCGTCGATCTTTCCGATGCGCGCCTGCAACTCGGTGTAGTACGTATGCGGCACGGTCAAAAATTCGATGCCCTGCGCTTTCAGCCGCGCTACGGTATCGAGAATATCGTTGGTCGCCAGCGCGATATGCTGCACTCCCGGCCCGCCATAAAAGTCCAGATACTCCTCGATCTGCGACCTGCGTTTCCCCTCCGCCGGCTCATTGATCGGAAACTTCACATAGCCGTTCCCGTTGGCCATTACCTTCGACATCAGCGCGGAATATTCCGTCGAAATATCGTTGTCGTCGAAGTGCTGATACAGGCCGAAGCCCATCACATCCTCGTAAAACTTTACCCACTCGTTCATCGCATTCCAGCCAACGTTGCCCACGCAATGGTCGATATGCAGCAGCCCTACCGGCCGTGCAATCGGGTCTTCCGCGACGGCGCGATACCCAGGCAGAAATGGCCCGCTATAGTTTTTGCGCTCCACAAACGCATGCAGCGTATCGCCATACGCGGCAATCGCGGAGACCACCGCCGACCCATGCTCATCCGACGTTTCGGTTGGCTCGATCACGCTGCGCGCACCGCGTTTGGTCGTCTCTTCCCACGCCGAACGCGCATCGTCGACCCACAACGCAATCGCGTGAACGCCGTCGCCATGCCGCGCGATATGTTCGGCAATCTCGTTATCCGGCCGCAGCGGCGTGGTCAGCACAAACCGCACCTTGCCCTGCTGCAGCACATACGACACCCTGTCCCGCCGTCCCGTCTCCGGCCCCGCATACGCCACCAGCGACATGCCAAATGCCGCACGATAAAAGTACGCAGCCTGTCGCGCATTGCCGACAAAAAACTCAACGTGGTCGGTCCCTCGCAGCGGCAGAAAATCTACGCGAGGTTGGTTCTCGGCAGGTACAGGAAGGACGGGAGCAGCAGCGGCCATGACATTTTCTCCAGAAGTGCGCCAGGCCTCGAAGTGAGCGAGCACCGGGCCCGGCGCAACTTACGAGAATATGCCGTGACGGCGTCTTCTGGCTACTTCTTACTCGCTTCAATTGTGAATCGTTTCTGCCGATGCAGGAACTCAACGTTATATTTGTCGAAGAATCATCCTGTCCGAGCAAGCCAAATCCGACGTTCTCCATGCCAGCGGTAAATCCAACATAAGCCTTGAATTCAATGCCACTGCCAAGGTTTAGCGTGACCGTGTCGTAGTAGGTGACGTTGGCAGAACTTCCTACACCACCAGTCAACGTCTTCGGCAAACTAAGAACATCCAGCTTCAGTAGAATTGCCAGACTCAGCGGCAACAAACAGGCATCAGCGCCGGAATCCGGCATGACCAGCCACGGCAATGAATTTCCATTGGACGCTGTGATCCTGGCCCGTATCAACGGCCGGTGCATCGTAATGCCTTGCGGATAGGGTTCGCTCGCCGCTAAATCGACCGGAGTATAGTCGTACGAAATCTTGACCATTTAAAAGAACATCGATGATGCCTGTTCCGGCACCCTCACAATAAGTGGCTGATCTTCGCCCTTACTCTGGGCTTCGCTTAGGACTGTTTGCGCATCCGCGCCATAAGCGAGCACGCTATGCTGCCGTTCGGAAATCGCAACCCACGCTCCTGCGGGAATTCCTTCAAGCAGATCGAATAAATCGACAATTGCAGTAGCCATCAGGTCCTCTCGTTTTGAGCTAAGTTCGTTCGCTAAGTACAGTATGAACCCAATAATCGCCGACGGCTATCTCAATCTCCTCACTACGCTTTCGGAGTCATCGCTGGTGCGGGAGCCTTCACCTTCGGCACCTTCGGCACCTTGGGCGCTTTGGCTGCTTTCGGCTCAGCCGGCACTGAAGGA
>Ga0207125_10267_pt1 | contig 10180 bp, 10 predicted proteins | sample Alteio_BWMinHeat_19_FD_153556 | JGI IMG/M metagenome (GOLD analysis project Ga0207125, IMG submission 153556) | Enriched cells from forest soil in Barre Woods Harvard Forest LTER site, Petersham, Massachusetts, United States -... | ecosystem: Environmental > Terrestrial > Soil > Temperate forest >...
GATCGAGTTGAGAGAGTGAGAGAACTTGTCGCTCTCTTTGATCGAAGATAATTCTATCTTCGTTTCGTCCGAAGATAGCACCTCGCTATCCGTTGAGACCTCCAATTTCCCTATAGAGTAGGTACCCAATGGCAACTCTTCCTTTCCTATAGTTTCCTTTCCTTCAAAGGGAACTGAAAAGAAGGAAAGAAAAGGAAAGTATAGGAAAGGAAGAGTTCCCTTAGAGTTAACTTTGAAAATTTCTTATCAATAGATTCGATTCAAGCTGAATCTTCCGAGAAGGAGTCTCGGTGTCAGGGGAAAAGGTGAATCGGTGCTACGTTGAACCTCAATCATTAAAGCATCTGAGAGCCGATTGGTCGTCAAGTGAGGGCGAGGCTGCCTTTCAAGTATGAATTCTCATCCTGGGGCAATTGTGAAAGCCTGAGAGGCATTCCAGTTTTGTTGTTAGAGCCGAGAATGCGCCTGCTGTCGGATTGGGCCTTCGAGCTTTTCAGAAAAAATCTTTGTGCGATTTTTTATAATTCAAAATCGAAGGTCGCAGAAATGAAATTGACCCCCAGTGATTGGGTGGATCGTATTCTTACACGGTGTAGTTATACGTTGATCTTCCAGGAGCCCGAGCAGGCGGAGGCAACGAGTCCCCTTAGCTGGGTCTCTGGGGGAATTGCTGGGGAAGTTATTCGGTATTCGACCAAAAATCCACCCCGTGTTCCGGCGCTCTATAAACGAACGGTTTCCGGGCGCTGAAACGCCCTCCCGCAAGCCATTGATATTTGGCGCTCCGCCTACTCGGCTTTTGGAGGGGGTTTTAGAGCGTGCGATACGGTGCCCATGCTGACATTTAGGTGGGCTTTGATCTTGCGGTAGGACCAACCGCTCCTGCGAAGCTCTCGGATTCGTTCAGGGTCGCATTCTGGCGGTCTGCCGAGGCGCTTGCCGCTCTTCCTAGCGAACTCCAGGCCCGCACGAGTGCGCTCGATGATTAACCCACGCTCAAATTCCCCGAGGGAACCAAGAATTTGGGCCAAAAGTTTGCCACTGGGAGTCGAGTAGTCGAAATTGTCTTTTACGGAAATGAAGCAGACGCCTAGCGCCTGGAATTCATCGAGCGTGCTGACGAGATGCTTGAGGGATCGAAAGAGTCTGTCGAGCTTGACCACAACCACCGTATCTATCCTCCGGCTTCGGGCCAGTTCCATTAGCTTTTTCAAGCCAGGCCGGTTGTCAGTGCTCCCAGAATATCCGTGGTCGATAATTTCCTGCGAAACTGAGAATTCCCGTGCCTTGCAATAGCGGCGAAGCTCCGAAAGTTGCACTTCTGGATTTTGTCCTTTGTCGGCGGTGCTCACCCGAGCGTAAATCAGCGTGTTTCTCATTTGGATTCCCTCTATTAACTTACGGAATCCGAGGAAAAACGGGGTCGCTGAGGGGAGCGTGCCGCATAAATTCAACCTGGGCACGGCTTCTCAGTAGTAGGTGAGGCATGGCATAGTAGGCATCCCAATGAGTACCGACGGTCCGATACTTAAAATCAATCTGGAGTCCGATCTTCGGCAGATCGTGTTTGACCAGTTTCGCCGGGGAAAGTTTCCCTTCGAGGGCGAGTTGGAAACTGAAGACTTGCTTCGCAGGTACTTCAATACTGCCCACCGAGACCTTTCGATAAAGCCAAGAAACGTGCGTATCTCACGAGAGCTTGTTGCGAGAGTGCTTTCCCCGCATTTGAAGGCTGGCGTGGATCGGATTGTTGCTTGTGCGGCCGCTGGTCGGAACCTAAATCCGTACTACAGCACTAGTCTCATGGACCCTGAATATAATGATCTCTTGTTTAACGACTGGGGGATTCATCATTTTCACTTGGGTTCCAAGCCGCCACCGGGCGTAGGGGGGTTCGCCGTTCGAACTGATGAGCTACTTTTCTTGAGGGTCACGGAAACCGACGTTTACTGTATCGACATCGGAGACCACGACCTGATCGAGTCCTTTGCAAATCAGCAACTCATTCAAATTGTCCATGACAACTGGCCGGAAACCATAGAGCCTATGCGGCTCATTATGCCCGTGGGAGCAAGAAACAACATCACTAATGAGCAATACGCAAATCTGCGTGATAAAGGCGGGACCACAAGTGTCTCCGTTTCCGATGGGACGCACTATCTTCCTATTGGCGGAGGCTACATGTGTTCCGGCGTGAGCATCGCAGCGGTCCGAAACGCCGACAAGGTGCTATTGAAAGTTCGGGATCTCGAAGCTCGAATTAGGTCGGACGAGGAAAATTTGCGCCGACAAATTGCGGCAGCGATTGGTGGACGTTGCCCACGAACGATTCATATGAAATTGAAAAGTTGGACCGAGCAAGCCGCAATCATTTACGAAAAAAAGACCAAAACTGACCTGAGCATCAACTGGTAGAGATTTTTGCCTCGTCGGAGATCAACTCTTTGATGTTGGTTTACTTCCGGAACTGTGAATCGCAGATAGAAAGCTGTCGAAGTCCGTCATGATGATTGCACCTTGAATAAGCGCAACCCCATCTTTGAACTCTGAGGTGGCTTTGGGGTTGGTGAGAGCAAGGTTGGGATTTTCGTTACCAAAAAACTGGGTGGCCTTTCTAGCTGAATCCGCAGTCATAAAGCCTACGACTTGCTGAGTCTTCCTCGGCAAGAAGCGGTACAGTCCAATTCCATTGCTTTTTGCGTAAGCCACGGTTCCTGACTGAAAGGGGCCCATGGATACAACAATGCCCTTTCGATTGGCTGGGGCAATTTGATTCAACTTGCTCATGAACTCCTCAACGTCATTTACCGGAATTGAAGATGAGTAGCTTTTACACTCATAGACGTAAAGGAGTGAGAGGGCTCCTGCGGTATGAACCTCTACTGAAACGTCAACGATGATGTCTTCGTTTCGATCCTTGGAGTGGTATCCCTTTTTTAGAAACGCTTGCGCAAAATCGGAATTTGCGGGATGCGCTCCCCTGGCGAGTTGGCCCTTTACCCCTCCTAACCAGTTCCAGGTTCTCAAACTTCACGGTGCAGATCCGAAGAACTCGGAAGAGGGCAAACTCAAGACCCCGATCGGTGGCCTTCATATCCAGCAAGTAGGAAAGAGCATTTCCGAAAACAATCAGAGCAAATGCAATGAGCACGATGCCCAATTCAATGAAATTGCTGCTTGCTACTTTGATACGTCTCTAGCCACTTCCATCGCTCCATCGCTCTTGAAAGCGCCGTTGAGTAAGCGAAGAGCGCTACGGCCAAAGACAACTGCTGCAACCACAATCAAGAAAAGTACGACAAAAGCGATTTTAGTAGTCTTAGAAAAACTTCTCTTCATGTGCTGTTCACCGAGCCTGGAGGATTCCAAAAATTACGTCGAGGATCGCTTGGCTTGAAGGTTGGCGGGGGTTTAATTTTGTGATTTCCCGGGTCCTTCGGACAAACGTGCGGATCTTGCTGGTTTAGATCATAGTTTAACAGGTACCCACCCGTGTTGGCATTTGAATTACCTGTCGATTCCAAGATTTGGGCAACTCCCAACCAAGGATCATTTAGGTATGCGCCAATCGGTCTACGGCCATCCGGATCTGTATACAGGAGTGGGTTGCCTTGAGCATAATTGTATAGATTGACGCTACGATGCAATTCAAGTTTGAGTTCTTGGCTGGACGAGGGCTGATTATTTCCAGCGCTATTTGCGAAATTATTAGCACCGTCGTCGCCCTCCCGAATCGGAACACTAGCCTGCAACCCACTTGGATCTTGAGACAACCATCGACCAGTGACCGGATCGTATCCCCTGACGCCAATTAAGTAGGTCTGGCTTCCTAAATCCAGATCGTATCCAGCGAAGGCGAAGTTCACAGGGTTTGAACTAATGCTTAGCGTAGGCACTGTGTTCACTTCTCCAAATAGACCAAAGGAGTGGCTGGAGCCTGCCGCATCGCCGTTGACCACGGAACCAAGGTGATCCGTTATGTAGCCCTTGAAGACTCCATTCTTCACCTCAGCGAGGTGCTCACCTGCCCCTTGTCCATCCAAATAGGTTGTTACCGTACCGTCCCCAGCCTTCGCTAACAGGACACGATTTTCCAGGCCGAGATGAACAAAGCTCTGAGTAAAAGAAGAGCCGCCTTGGTTGAATGACTTTGCAACCAGTCTATCCAGAGCATCGTAATAATATGCCACTTGCGTGCTTCCGCTCTGGTACCCACTGAGCCGGTCGTCAGCCCTGAAGGCGAAGCTCTTGGTCACGGAACCGGTAGTTTCTTGAGCCAGATCTCCAAATCCATTCGGGTCCGCTAGGAAGCTAGTAGTTACACACGACGACCGATCGAATTTTTCTGCTAGTGCAAGCATCTGATTTTCCTAGAAACATATAGTATTCGATTTATAGTTTAGCCGCAGAATTTTTGGTATTTCCGGGTGATTTAGGAAGGGCTTAGACAAAAATCGGACAAATGGCGGCCCATATACACGCTCGACGATAAATGCTGCGGCCCTCAAAATGCGAAAACATCCCATTGATGGCCGTTAACGCCAGCATGCCAGTTGGCACCAACTCGAAATGATAGGCCTCCACCTCTGAATGGACGAACGATCGTCGATTATAGGCCAACCTAGAAGGCGCGTTTTTTCCGACGCGCACGCTCGGATCGTATTGATCTAGCGCAGAAAAAATGCGGCCATGCGTAGACTCAAACTAGACCATGACCACCAACTAATCATGGCACCCCTACAACCAATACGAATTGTATTGAACATCGTTGCGACCTCGCTATTTTATTGGCCATGACGAAGCCAAAATTTCGCACACCAGACGAAATGCCCATTCGCGATCCCCGCGCGCCAGTGTCGGCTCGCGTGAGGACAGCCACAAAGGACGCGCTAGAAAGAGCAGCCAAGAAAAGCGGACGCTCTATTGGGGATTTGATTGGGAACGTACTCGATGACTATGTAATTTGGCTGGAGGATCATAAGAATAAGTAAGCAGCCACCCCTGAGAGAAACCTAATCCAGAGCAGACGCAGCGAACATTCGTTCAATGACTGGATCGACTTCAGGCGCATCCCAATCGTGAGGCACGTAGAAAGCATGCGGCCCCTCTGGCATCTCCCGAGCGTCTCCCAGCATCAACAAGACCGTAAAAATTTTGTTCACGACTTCTTTATTGAACTCCTTCATCTCGTCTTGTGTAATTCGCGAGACCTCTTTCCAGGGGATTTCTCCGAATGGAGTTACTACCTTAACATCCGAGTAGTCTCCGACCTTTGTGCGAACTATTTTGCCCGCATGAATTTTCTCAATCGACGTATTTCTCACGCAACGAAGTGCAATCTTTTGGGCAATTCTTCCCGCTGATCTTTCCTTATGCTTGCGTTGCATTTGTACCGCTCCCTTGCGCTTAACCCTGAAATGGAGACCGGTTCTAATGCAGCCACAATGCATCGTCAATCACAAGTATGCGGCCTCTTGTTCTGTCACGGGGGAAAGTCCAGTTTCAATATGGGCCACGCCCCATCTATCAAGCCTCTTTCCAGCAAGAGCCTCCGCAAGATAGTGATGCCCAGCCAGCATCCGAGATTTGATCAATCTCTCGGGGACGCCAGACTCCTCTATCGCTCGAAGCAGATCAACAGGCTCACAGAAGTAGAAGGTGCTTCCCTCCCGTTTCCAAAAAGTGAAGCGAAACTTAGGCGGGATAGTTCGGGGTCTTGTTGCCATTCCTGGATCATAGCAAGTCGGGCTGAGTGCCCGGTCGGAACTCAGCGTCATCTCTATAGAAAGGCTCAAGCGGCCCCCTAATTCTCCGACTTACTCCGATCAATTATTGAGTCGAACTTTTTCCGTATGCAGCTCCACTTGACTCCGTGCCAATCGCTAGCTTTCAGTTCTGTGCAATATGCGGAAATGCTCGCATGAAGGGTAATCAAAAAGCCCGTCGCATTTATTGTTCGGGCAGAGGTATCGACAATTGGCCCTTTTCTCAAAATTTTCCAACCACCTCTAGTTTCAGCATCGTGAAGAATTCCACATCGAATATTCGCGTAAAACGCGGAGATTTCATCTCCGCTAATGCCGAACTCAGGCTGAGCCAAAAAATATTTTTTGAATGCTTTCTCATTTTTCGGTTTAGTCCATCCCGATCGAAATGATTCAAATGCTTCAATCGTAAGGCATGCGATAGCCATCATCGCAAATCCACTTTTGTGCCCAGGAGACGACCTCATTACCGGCCCGATATACCGCTCTTCGAAACGACTCTGCAACAAACGAGCAATGCTGCCCCTGTCTTCAGTTTTGGCAAACTCTAGGTAATCTTTGATAGTGACTGACTTCGAAAGTTTCACTCCGTGATGACCATTCTGAATCATTTCGATTTCTCAATGTAGGACAGGAGCGGAAACAAATGTTCCGCAGAAATTGCAGCCGCATATCCCAGTCCCTTGTTCAGATCGACGCTTGCTAGATCGCCCTCACCCGACTCTCCTAATTGCGGCAACTGTTCCTGAAGATTCTTCGAAACAATTCCTACGGCAAGGCCAAATCTATTGAGTACCGGTCCACCGCTATTTCCGGGCCTCAAAAGGGAACTCAAAATCAACACCGATGGCCTAAAGGAATTATCGGCTTCGGGATACAAGTGATCAAGCCGTCCTCTTTCCCCTTCCACGTGTCGATGCAACTTGCTTGTAACCGCCGACACCTCGCCACGATTACAAAGAAGGATTGACTCTGTCGTATGTGGAACCGGAGGAAATCCAAAAATGACTACTGGATCGATTAGAGTTGGGCTCTGGCCAATTTCTAGAACCCTTTTCCCAAGCGGCACTTCGACTTCAACAAGAGCAAGGTCGCATGCACTTTCTGGATGCATTCGCACATCGACGACCTTAAACTGGCCTCCATTTTCATCCTCGACCACTAGAGACGCTATCGATGCTCCAGAAACGACGTGGCGGCATGTGGCTATATGGCGATTGCCAACTACAAATCCCGAGCCAATACCATTCTTGTCCTTTTGAAATATTTTAAAACAAGAACTTCTCCAATAGTCTGCAATGGCTGATAACGAGGAAAGGTACTCTACGCATTTTCCTTGTTCAAAAAGTTCGGCCCCACATCCAGAAAATTGAATTTCAGTTTCGTCTTCGTTTTCGGCTGACTTTACCGGAACAATCATATGAGCCGAATACAAATCTCTAACGGCCTTGCGCATCGGCAAAAACACCGGCGACTCGCTCCATCCCATTGCCTTAAAAGCTTGAATACAACCGCTGTAGGACGGGTGCACATTTTGTCCATTTCCAAGGTCAGATAGAATTTTCGAGTATTGCGCGGTTTTTTGATAAAGAGTCTGCGTCTTTATCCAGTCTAAGCACTTGTTTTGCCTACTAACCGGGTCAGTTTCATGCGCAAAGTCCAAAAAACTTAAAAAGCATCCAATTGGATTTATCAAAATATGATTATCAAAATCTCTCATACTTCGAACACCTGTGTTTTCTACCTAGAGTCCCATTTCGGCTAGTCGCAAGCTCATTGCTTCCCATCGCTCTCCCGGCACCGCACCTTGAGGGATCTGACGGAACGCACCAGCCAAAGAAACTAAAACTGGGTTGTAGGCTCCCTGTCCCGTTCTCGAATCGCAAGACGAAGCAACGATCTCTAGAATCTCAAGAAAGTGTTCGACTCCTCGGTCAATGAGCATCTTGCCGAGTTTCCTAAAGCCAAGCCTTGGATATCCACCACTCTCACCGAGAGCACTAATTTCAGTTCTAACTGCAATCTTAAGTAGCTCGACGTGTGCGGAAAAGAAATGGTCGCTCTGCAATGACTCTTCTAGAGTCAAAGATAGAAATTTATAGACTTCTGGTTCATATGACTGAAAGAGAAGGGTCCAGTAGGGGTTGTACTTTGCCCAACGATCTTCAGAAACCTTATCGAGCCATACACGCCAGCAGTGCCAGGCAATTTTTTCTTTCACTGGACTCGATGAAGTGCAAATTCGAGTAAGTCTACTTTGAGCGGACGCACTAGAAAAAGGAACTTCCGGGAAGTGGTCAGCCCGAAAAAGTGCGAAGTAGATAAAGAGGAAGGCTGCATCTTCAACTTCGTACTTCTCGAAAAAATTCAAAACTACTTCCGACTGCTCCGTGGATAGTTCACGTATGTTGGCAAAAACATGAAGAAGCTTCGAAGAAATGTCACCTGGAACTGGAATTTCTGCTGGATATGTTGCCTCAATAAAGGCGATTGCAGAAAAGCAAAGCTCCCGCACTGGATCAATCCCGCTCTCAATCACTAGCACGGAACGATTCGAAGGATGAGATAGCGAAATAAGTGGAACCAGCGCCTGAGAGAATACGTACAAATCTGTTTCTGCATATCCCAATGAAGCTGCAAGCTCCCCATCTATGTCGAGAAGCAGTTTCGTCTTCTCAAAAGCAAATCTGACATTTGATCTAAATTTCGAGCGAGCAAGAGCCTGCAAGCTCCACGCGGCTTGGGCGCGTACTCCGTTGATCGTATTGACGCTCTCCCCGTTTTTCAATTTCAAGTGATAATTGAATGTGTCCGCCACGTCATTCGTCACGGGATCTGGGTCGGTACTGCATATCTCGATAATTTTCTTGGCTTGACCATAAAATTTGTTCGCCACCAGGGCGTCCGCGACTCGCAAGAAAAAGCCACGGAAATGTGCGCTTCGCTGAAACCTCTGGTGAAACCGCCCCTTTACAACAAAAGGAAAAAGCGCCTTCCCAATTCGTTCGGGAAACCTCGTCGGCATTTCAAATAAAGCATTTGCCAGCAGATCGAGCACATTTCCATTCTCAGTATTCGCAATGACGAAACTCTTCAGAAGGCTATCGGCTTCATCAGGAGTCCTTTCCCATAAATCCAGGAAAATGTTCTTTAAAAAGTCGGAAGAAATCCATCGCTTCCCGCCCCCAACCACTTCGGCCAGATTCAAAGAAAGGACAAATTTGGCTCGAATGTCAGGTCGCTTCTGAAGAATGTGACTTGATCCCATCAAGTTTAGGAATTGGTCAAAAACGAATAGATTTCGAAATTTATTGTCCTTTGCGAGCCGAAGCAGCATCCGCTCAGCCGGCTCAAACCCCTGCTCCACCAAACCAGTAAGTACTTCCATCGCGAAAATATTTGTAGGCAACCCCTTTTGGCGGAACTTGTGGGCATCTACCTCGATGAGCTGAAAAACAAATTCGAGGCCAAGTGCCTGGAAATCTACGGCGCGAATGAGGCTAAACAAAATTTCCGAGGTCCCCGGTATGCCCCTCTTAATACGTAAAATTCCCCGCACGCTTCTTTGCATCTTGGAAACAATTGCGGGCGGGACCTTTCCGGACTTCAACATTTCAATGAGAACAGGGAGCGCTGCACGTTTTAGGTAAATCGGATGCGGTAGACTCGCTTCGCCTATTGGAAAGACAAGTGCAGTTCGGCAGATAAGGTCCCAGCCAGCAACGAAGTCCTTTTGGATCAGCTCCGTGTAAAGCGGAGTAAAAAGATTTCGAACCAGACCAATGTCTGAGATTGAAAAGGAATGTCCAATATTCCCCGTGCCGGTTCCGGCAAATTCGTAACCTCGATAATTTTTTCCATGACTACGCACGAACTGACTGTTTAGACGGTCGATTATCAGCTTGAAATTTCGTTTCGGGTTGGAGGAAATGTAATTTTTTACCGCCAAATACATTTCTGGAGGCGTTCGGATTAACTCTGGATAGCTGTCGTCCGTGAAATCAAAGTATTCGAAGAGAAGATCGATAAAGGAATCCGACCCCATCGCTGGCTCAAGCGAAAGAAGAAGCGGTACGACACGAGAATATGCATAGACAAAGTCGGGATAGTTGCCAGCCGATGAAGCACCAGACCGGCGAAGCTCGGGTAACACGTTGTCCTTCAAGAACTGCCCAGCAGAAAGAGCCAGCGACGCCTCAACCTTTAGGGCCTCAAACAATAGTTCGAGGGCTTCGTGAATTGCAAAGTCATTCGACAAGTCGCGATAGTGAGCATTTAGAAAATCCAACAGATACTGTGGGCGCAACTTTTTCTGCTTCCACTTGATTTCCAGCAAACGGAAGCAGGTCATTAGGTATGCATTCCGCAAGAGGACCTTTTCCAGAAAGAATGCAAAGTCATCTGTGGAAAACTTC
>Ga0207125_10268_pt1 | contig 10125 bp, 7 predicted proteins | sample Alteio_BWMinHeat_19_FD_153556 | JGI IMG/M metagenome (GOLD analysis project Ga0207125, IMG submission 153556) | Enriched cells from forest soil in Barre Woods Harvard Forest LTER site, Petersham, Massachusetts, United States -... | ecosystem: Environmental > Terrestrial > Soil > Temperate forest >...
TCAGCGACTCATTACTCTGTTTCATATGCTGCCGTATTCAAGGAACAGGCTCTATCTCCGGAACCTGTTGGAGACCAACGCAACTGGTATGCACACCCTTTAGTCAGGGTTTCGGTTATTCTGATGATTGGCGCCGGCGTCGCGGCAGTTTGGGCACATGCACATAATGCTCCTAGTCATGAGGGTTCTCTGGGTGCTATGGCATTTGGACCCATAAAAAAATGGTTCACAAACCTAGGCCGCGAGTTCTGGAACCCGCCACCCCCGCCCTCTCCTCAAAAACCGGTTACCCTCCCTGAAGCGCCAGCTGTTGAGATCACAGAATCGGTAGCTGTACCCCCTACAGAATCACCCGAAACCCTAGCCCAGAAACGAAAGAAACTGAAAGACTTCACAACCCGATACCTGACAGATAACGCGGGTCTGCAAACGGCCTTGGAACGACGAAACTTTGACGCGGCACAGAGTTCATTCGATTCCTTGCGAACGCTGCAAACCGAAATCAGGACCGCTTTGGAAGAGGGCACGGTCCGTTCTGCCAAAGAATTTGCTGAATGGGATGAGCAAATCGCTCGCTTGGGACAAGAACTAACGGAGGTCCAAGCGGCCAGCCAACGTATCCGAGATGAAGCGGCAGCGAAATTGCGTGCAAAACAAGATCGAAGAGCAGCCGAGCAGGCTCGCCGGGAGGCAGCGCCGGTTGAGGAGCAACGTCCCGCGGCAAAAGTGGCGGCTCCCGCCGAGCAGGAGCATCCCCAAAAAGGGCCAGGATCTCAAACCGTAGCATCTCGGGTGAGCACCGTTGACACACCCATTCAGAGGGAAAGTAAAGCTGTCCGACCGACTGCGGAACGAACCCCTTATTTACGGCAACTGGCAGCGCTTCGCGAGGGTCAAAGAGCCGCAGATGCCGGAGATTTAGAAAAAGCAGAAATCTACCTTCCCGACGTAGGAGACGTTCCCGGCAGCACACAACTGCTTGCCGACGTAGTCGCATTGCGCCTACGCAAGGAAGGCATTCTCAAGAACGCTCGCCAAGCCTTGGAAAGCGGCGATATCGCAAAAACCGCCTCGCTGGCCGCGCAGACCCGAGGCACCGCCGGCTATGCACAATTGATCGTTGAGCTGGAAGCGAAACGCCAGCAGCAGGTCGCTATCCTCGCAGCCGGCCGGGAAGCTTTGCAGGCAGGCAATTATGAAAAAGCACGGGCACAGGCACTGGATCTAGTAGCTGTAAACAATCCAGGCGGGCCGGATCTTCTTTCCGATATTGAAGCAGCCATCGCACAGGAAAAAGAACAGGCTGAAGCCCGGGCTCGGGTAGAGAGTCTCCACGCTCTGACACGTGAAATCGAGAAAGCGTTGCCGATGCTCGGTGGGCCGTATCGCCAACAACTTGTTGCTCATTTCAGTCAGTCCGGACAGCCCCTAGACGTGCTGGTTCAAGTGGAAGTGAGCTTGCACGCTTTTGGGGACGTAACCGTTTCTGAACCGGACTCCTCTGCAATCGTGGAGGCGCTCATCCACCCTAGAACTCCCGAGGATATGCTTCCCAGTGTTTTGATTCACCACGTGATTTATGGAGCGTTGAGGACCATCCCGCCGATAAAGGATATGGAGGCGCTCGAACGGATCGCGGACCTGTTCAAAAAAGGAAAGCGTCGGCCATCTCTACTGAAGCAACTGCAGATGGTGATTCATGACCATGATTACCAAAAATACCCCTTGGAACCCGAGCAAGTTGGAAAAATTGTAACGACTTTTGTGTTGGGTTCAGTCTCTGATGACCGCGTACCCGACTCCGTCCGCCAAGAGCTTATTTACACGTCCAGGCGCCTTGAACAAGCACGATCCCGAGCCGTTCGCGAAGCGAAAGTACACGCACAAACCCGAAAGGAACTTGAAGCCCGGGAAAGCTATCTCAAAGCTCACTCCGGATATTTATTTCAGCAACTCGTCAGGGAACGTCACCGTGGAGCGCACACGAGTCTGCAACAACTTCTTGATAAAGCAGATTCTGAATTGGCCGAAATCCGAAAAAAATTGCGTGAGCTCCCGGAAGTCAGGATCGCAGATGCTATGGCGAATACACCTGAAGTTGAAGCCACTCAACCAGCCCCTGTACCGGCAACTCCGCCATTGCTAGCCGTCACTCCCCCTGCCCCCATCCCGGCCGAACCCTCACCCGAACCGCTATCTGAAATAGACCGTCGAATTGCAGCTGTGCAAAATGCTGTGGGCAGCGGCAAAATCGTGACCTTATCTCACAAAACTCTGGGCAAGATTAAAATCGTCAAACTATTAGACGGCCAAAGATTTGAAGCGGAATACGAAGATGGAAGTTTACATCCGGTAAATCTTCCCTTGGTTTTGAACTATTCGACTGACGCGAAGACAAGGGAAAAATCGGAGGCCGAAAAAGCGGCCACCACGACTAAGAAAAAACCGGGACGGAGTACGAAAAACAAGAAAGCGAAAATTGTCAGCTCTGCTGTAAACATGAGTCCTGCCGTAGAAGCACCAGGGAAAACTTCAGAACCTAAGACAGACACAGGAGTAACTCGCCTTCGAAGTACCATCGCATTTACCGAACAATCTATAAGCCGGATAGATCAATCCCTTGCCCAAACGAACCCCGTAAGCCCAGCCGTCGTTGGAGACCTTATGCAGGCTCGGAAGCAATTTATAGCTATAGCGAAGACGCCGGATACCTTGCCAGAGAAGTTGCAAGACCAAATCCCTGAGTTCCGTGCCCTCGTGATAGTCCTCGGATCTTTGGAAGTGCTTACCAAAGATCCGAAAAGAGACGTCAGCACCGAGCTCAGCAGGGCGCGATCGAGATTAAAGCGCGTGTCTGACGCATTAGATCGGGAGACATTCCTAACTTCTGAAAGCGACTCAAAATTAGACAAATCCAGTGACGAAGACCCCAACGGCATGGACCTGACTTCCCTGCCGGGTCGGCTTTATCTAGCGCTGCCGCACCCGGGTGTCTTTGATGGCACGAGACGCTTGATCAAAAACCGGATCGTGCCGACTTGGGAGACGGTCACGCTTTTTGTGGGTCCCGTCCTGAAAGCGTGGTTCGGAAGCGTAAAACGGATGGCGGTCGGTTACTGGCGAGGACTCCCCCTTGCCGTGATCGGTAGAGCGTCTCTAGCGCCTCTCAAGCTGCTTTCACTGGATGCATCGTTTATGGAAAAACATTCCATCGTGATCTTTGGCGATGAGAAAACACCGAGGACTCTGGAACCGGGAACACCGGCGTATGAACGTCTGGAAGGTCGAGCGCGGTGGTTGGCCAAGAGTTTTGAACAGGTCATCGAGAGCGCCGAGTTTGTACCCAGGAATCTGCTCACGCTACCCCTCCGATTGATCCGTCCATTCCGCATCACCGAAGCCATCCATCGCCGTTACAACACCCGCGTCGGACCCCAAGACGCCAACGCCATGGCGCCGACAAAACCGACCAAAGTAAAAAAGAAACCGAATTATCACACGACCGGCATAGATCCTGATTTATTGACCGAGGAGGGGATACCTGCCAAGCTGCCGTCAACTGATGAGTTGGAGGCTAAGGTGGGTAAGACTGTTCCCATTGGGAGGAGAGATTATCTCGTAAATAATGTTAAGAGAGACGTTATAAAACAGAAAGTCGTTGATGGACTATTGACGACGAATCGGGGTGACGAAATTGAAATTCAACCTTTCCACATTTATCTAGCAGGACCCGTGTTTATTTTTAGGAAGGTGGCCGCCATACATCAACACTATGTCAAGGATGACGCATTGGGGATTGGGGAAATCGTGCGGGTGATGCAGCCACTTGGCTCAGACGTCACGCAATCTGTTGTTAAATTCTTTAATGACGGTCAGGAGGAGATCACCGTTCCCACAGAACGGCTGCGGCTTCTTGTGACCAAGGCGGAACTCGCCGCATTACTAGGAGACATCCCTGAACGGACCATCGATCAAGCGCTCCGCTACGCACATCTAAGGCCGGATGAAACTACTTCCCGGGGTGACTTCTTTGATCTTGGAAAAATCGAATCGATACATCAGATACTACGATCCGAAAACACTCCTTCTCTTCTGAAGGAAAAATCTGCCAGATTGCCTAAGACGTCGAGACCTGACACGGGAAAAAGACGCCGTCAGAGCGGAGCGGTTTGGGGTTGGGAATCAGGGACGGATGAGGATGTGTGGGCTCATCCATCAAGCGCTCTAGTGGGAGGCCGGGTCGCGATGGCCAGGGGTTCACTGAGCATCACTGACAGGCCGCGTTACCGATATACGGATGGCTTTTCTAACGAACCTCCGATCGGTTCGGGATTGAACGACATCCTCGACGCCCTGTCTCAAGCTCTTGGATTGGCAACGGAAGATGTCAGCCGCCTATTGGACCCGCACTTTTTGATGCAGCTCTATGACTTCGGCCCTATCAACGTCGGGACCCTCCGAAACCGTGCGGATGTGGAAGCTTTGACTCAAACCATCCCTCCGTGGCTCCCCCTGAGTCAGGTCATGAAAAACCTTCTCTGGTTTACTGAGGCTCCGGGGGATTTTGAGCGGCTAGGCGGCGTCCGGCATTACTCGGATGGAAAACGCGCCAAAGTATTGGCAACAGCCTCTTAAGCGGATTGCTTGAGTGTGTCCCGGAGCAGTTTCATATCTTCCCAGGCGTCTTTTTTGAGGTTGGGGTTGCGCAGGAGGGCGGCGGGGTGGTAGGTAGGCAACACGTGAATTTTTTCTAAGGGAGCGAGTTGTTCTGCCGTAAGTCCTGAAAACACACTGTCTTTTTCTTTCGTCTCAAATAAATCTGATTCTTCTAGCTTCGTCTTGAAATATGTCATCGGCATGGGGACCAGCTTGCCCCGTATTTTAGAGATCCCTTCCGTCGTGCCAAGCATCGCCTTCGTCGATGGAGACCCGAGCGTCAGGATGATCCGGGGCTGGATGATCGCGATCTGCTGCTGGAGGATCGGTGAGCAGGTAGCGACTTCATCCGGGGTCGGAGGTCGGTCGTTGCCGTGCTCCTCGGGCGTTTTCGGGTTGATCATCGGATGGCACTTCACGATATTGGCGATGTAAATCGTTTTTCGCGAAAGCCCGATCGCTTCCATCATCTTGTCCAGAAGCTGCCCGGACCGTCCGACAAAAGGTTCTCCCCTGTGATCTTCCTGGTAGCCCGGGCCTTCACCGATCAGCAGGACCTCCGCGTCCGGGTTGCCCACGCCAAAAACAAACTTCAGCCGGCTGTTGCCCAGCGGACACCGGGTGCAGGTGTTGTATTTTTCGTAGAGGGCCTGAAGTGCGGAAGCTTTAGAAGAAACCTCACCCCTAACCCCTCTCCCGGTGGGAGAGGGGGACAAAGGAATTGTTGTTGAGGTTTTACCCTCTCCCACCGGGAGAGGGTCGCGCGTAGCGCGGGGTGAGGCGGCCGGTGGGTTCACCGCTTCTCTCGCGGAAGCAAACACTTCCCCACCCCACGCCTTTTCCTGCTCCACCCAGCGCCGGGTGTCCGCGACTACCTGCTTGAAAGAATCTTTTGCCATATTTTCCTTGCGAGCCGGTCCTTGCTCATTTTTTTCAAATCAAGCCGGTCGCCCCAACGTGAAAGCAGGGTTCCGGCCCCTTGGGATTGTCCCATATTGGATTCCCGGTTAGCCACGATCCAGTCCATTCGCTTCCGGATCAATTTTTGCTGTGCATTCTCCAGCATATGGTCGGTCTCCAGCGCGAAGCCGACCACGCACCGGGGACGGGCCTTTCGTAAGTAGCCCACCATCGCGATGATGTCCGGGTTGCCATAGAGCTTGAGTGTGACCGCTTCTTTGTGCCGCTTGATCTTTTGTCGAAGGGGAGACGCGGGGCGATAATCCACAACGGCCGCCGACCCCACAAAGACCTCGGTGCCGCTCAGATGCTTCTTGACCGCTTGATACATGTCCCAACCGGATATGACATGGACCGTTTTCAGCCCCGAGGGCCGAGAGCCACGTTTAACTTGGGGCTCGGGGCTCGGAACTGGCCCGAGCACTAACGTAACCCGGGCTCCTAACCGTAATGCCTCCTGCGCGAGGGCTATTCCCATCGCGCCGCTGGAACTGTTCGTCAGATAGCGCACCGGGTCCCAGTACTCACGTGTGGGACCGGCCGTAATCAGAACTTTTTTATTTCGAAGAGGATTTGCCAAGGGACTTTAAAACCGCTGCGGCAATCGTTTCCGGTTCGGCCATGCGGCCGTGGCCGACATCGCCGGCCCGACTGAGCGCTCCGCGTTCCGGTCCGATCAACTGATAACCGAATTTCTTCAGGATTTTGACGTTGGCCTGCGTGGCCGGATGGACCCACATCGCTTCGTGCATCGCGGGCGCGATAAAGACCGGGGCCTTCAACTGGCCTGACGGCGACCGAGGCATCGCCAAGATCGCGGCGTTCACGATATCGCCCGCTTCCCCATGGGCCATCTGGGAGAGCGTATGGGCCGTCGCCGGCGCGACGACGAAGGCCGAGGCCTTCTCCGGGAGGTCCAGGTGTCCCATTTGCCAACCCTGAGGGTCCAACGTGTTCATGATCACCGCATGCCCGGACATCGCCTGGAACGTCAGCGGCCCGACAAAGTGCGTGGCCGCTTCCGTCATCACGACATAAACGTCCTGTCCCGCCTTCAGCAGCAGGCGGAGAAGTTCCACAGCCTTATAGGCCGCGATGCTACCGGACACGGCCAGCAGGATCATTTCGCCTTTTTCTTTTTGGTCTTTTTCTTATCGTCATCACTAGCGGCCAACGCCCCTTTTGGCGCTTCTTCATCGGCCAGGGAGACGACGGCCGGGATGTCTTCCGTCACCACCGGAACATCCACGACTTTGGTGTTCATGATCTCTTCTTTGGTGATGCGCTTTTCAACGATGTCTTTGAGCGATCGCTCAATCAGCTCCTGCATCGGCTCGGGCGATCCTTTCGCTTTGAGCGCGCGGGCCCACTTCAGGGTGTTCAGGATGAGCTCGTAGCGGTCCTGGTCGTAGTTCAGCACTTTGGGGTCGAGGAACAAGTAATCAACCATGTTGTTTCTCCTAGTTCGTTATTTATGTTTATTCGTTTCGATCTTTAAAATCTTGTCCAGACGCTTTTCGGCTTTCGGAATCTCATCATTGATCACCTGATAATCATATCGGTGCGCGAATCGCAGTTCCCGCCGGGCGGTCTGGAGCCGGCGCCGGATTTCCGCTTCGGTTTCCGAGGACCGGGAACGCAAGCGCCGTTCGAGGTCCGAAAACTTCGGGGTACGGATGAAAATCAAGACCGCTTCAGGGAAATGCTTTTTAACCGCCAGGGCCCCTTGCACGTCGAGATCCAGAAGGACATCTTTTCCCTGGGCCCGCATCCGGTCCAGAAAATGTTTGGGCGTTCCATAAAAGTGGTCATGGACCTTGGCCCACTCCACCAATTCCTTGCGTCCGCGCATGGCCTGGAACGCCGCTTCGCTGACGAAAAAATAGTCCTCGCCGTCTTTCTCACCCGGGCGCGGCAGCCGCGTCGTCACAGACACGGAAAATATCAAATTCTTGCGGTGCCGCATCAACCGGCGGCAGAGTGTACTCTTTCCCGCTCCCGAAGCAGCGGACACCACGACCAACAAACCTTTTTTCTGCCGTTGACCTCCACCCCTCTCCCGCCGGGAGAGGGGCAGGGGGTGAGGCTTCTTCATTATTTCGATCCCTCGGCCGGGGCCGGTTCAGGCGCGGGAGCGGTCCCGTTCTGCCGCTTGATCGACTGGCTCTGCAGGCGATCCAACTGGTCGCGTAATTGCTCCAGCGTATCTTGCTGGCTTTTCAGGCGCCGGCTCATTTCTAAAATTTGTGTTTTGGTCTCTTCCGCACCTGCCGCGGTACCCACGGCTTTGCCATTTAACTCGGACGCGGCGTGCTCCAGGTCACGCAACCGGTCTCCGGCATTTAACTGATCCATTGCGTCTTTCACATTCGCTAAACTCTCTTTTACAGCGGCCAAATTTTCTTTGATCTCGGCAAGCTCTCTCTTTAGCTTGCGGATGTCCGAGGAGGATGACCCCTTACTCGAGCTGGTCGAATGGCTTGCCGCGGTGTGTGTCGCGGGCTTGGGTGTCGCGTCATCGTCCGCCCGTGCGGAGCGCGCGCTCCATACGCCGACGGCCGCCAGCACAACGAGGATTTTGAAAGCGGCGCGAAAACACCGCTGCGCGGCGTGGAAATCGTCCGGCCACGGAGCGTGGTAAGTGACGGACTTTCCGGTGGTGGGATGCTTCAACTCAAGGCGTTCGGCGTGAAGCAGTGGACGCTGGATTCCATAGGCCTGGTGCCAGAGCGATTTCGCGCCATAGGTCCGGTCTCCCACGATAGGATGACCGATGGCGGCCAGATGAACACGAATCTGATGCGTACGTCCGGTTTTAGGATGCACAGTCACTAGCGATACCTCCTTCATCGTCTCGTTCACCTCAAAAGCTGTTTCCGCGGTTCGTCCCAAGGTCGACACGGCCATGCGGGTCGGGGTCCGGCGGTCGCGTCCTACCGGGGCATTGATAATACCGCTTTTGGAACTGGGGATTCCCTCGACGAACGCCACATACGTTTTCTTCACTGTCCGATCATGAAATTGCCGGCTGATCGCGGTCTGCGCCAGGATGGATTTCGCGATGACCAGAACACCCGAGGTGTCCTTATCCAGCCGGTGCACCAGTCCCAGGCGCTCCGGGTTTGTAAAAACTTTAGCAATTTTGGAGCCGAGATGGCCCTTCAGCCAATCGGTCAGAGTCCCGACGCGGTGGCCGGGCGCAGGATGCACTACCAGGTTCGCCGGTTTATCAATGACCAGCAGGGCGGCGTCCTCATGTAGGATCTTGGGTACGGCCCCGACGCCGGAATCCGGCCGGGTGGACGCCTCCGTTTGCACGATGAACGCCTCGAAGTCCGCTACTTTAAACGTCTCACCCACGTGGACGCGATAGTCGGGCTCGCGAACGCTGCCGGACAGCGTTACGCCGCCTTTCTTCATAAATTTCTGGAAGAAAGACCGCGAATACTGTGGATACGTTTTCGCTAGAACGGCGTCCAGCCGCTGGCCGTTATCGTGACTTGCGATTTTCAATAGAGCTCCCATGCAGGTCCTCTGTCGATGCGATTTGTGTGATCAGGATGCTGGCGGACACCAGGATCGCCCCCAGCGCGATCAACTGAGACGGAAACAGGTCCGCCCACAACGGCCCGCGGTCATCCCCGCGCAGCAGCTCCATCCCGAAGCGTAAAATCCCATACAGCAACACATAAAGCCAGAACACTTGCCCGCGCGGCGCATCCGGGTTCTTCCGAAGCCGCCACCAGAGAAAAAAAGCGATCGCCAAATTTCCCAGGGCTTCGTAAATCTGAACCGGATGTAGATCGATATCCAGCGGGGCCAGGGACGCCGGATCTTTAAAACGCACCGCCCAGGGAAGTGTCGTGGGTTTGCCATAACAGCAGCCGGCAAAGAAACAGCCCCACCGGCCGATCGCCTGCCCCATGGCCAAGGCCGGCGCCAGACAATCCGCCAGGACCGCTACAGAAACCTTGTGACGGCGGGCAAACCAGGCACCGGCGGCAGCCGCCGTGATAAACCCTCCGTAAAAAACGAGGCCGCCTTCCCACACCTTCAGGCTATCAAGCGGATGGGTCATGTAGTAGGGCGCGTTCAGAGCTACGTAAAACACGCGCGCACCCAGCAGACCGGCAAAAACCAGGAGAATGGACAGGTCCATCAGAAACTTCTCCGGGATGCCCTTGTCCTTACCCGCCCACTTCGCCATCCGCAGCGCGGCCAGAAACGCCAGCGCGATCAGAGCGCCGTAAGTGCGCAGAGTGAGCGGACCGATAGAAAATAAGATCGGATGCATCAAACCTTCTCTTTATATGTCAGTAAACCAATCGCCGTTAAGACGGCGCCCACGGTAATCGCCGAGTCCGCCAGGTTAAACACCGGCCAAACACGAAGATCGATAAAATCAATGACATGGCCATAGAGATGTCGGTCCACGATATTACCGATCGCACCCCCCATGACAAACGACACGCCCAGGAACGCCCATCGCCCGCCGTGTTCGCACAATCC
>Ga0207125_10269_pt1 | contig 10124 bp, 5 predicted proteins | sample Alteio_BWMinHeat_19_FD_153556 | JGI IMG/M metagenome (GOLD analysis project Ga0207125, IMG submission 153556) | Enriched cells from forest soil in Barre Woods Harvard Forest LTER site, Petersham, Massachusetts, United States -... | ecosystem: Environmental > Terrestrial > Soil > Temperate forest >...
ACAAATGCCAGCATTGTTGGAAACAAAAAAATACGGAAGGTGAACAGTTTCGTCACCTTCCGTTTTACGGAGGAGTCTTAGAAGAAATACTTCACGTTCAGCTCGATGATGCGTTGATAAGGGGCGCTTGTCTTGCTGTTCATCACGCCGAAGTTGTTTGTGTCGAAGTGTGTGGTAATTGCCTTCGAGTTGTAGTTGACCAGGTAGCTCAACTTGAGATTGGTGAGGTTGGAATCGTAACCGGGGATGGGGTGGTTGAGCCAGTTGAACGCGCTGGCGCGGAACTGGACTTGTTGCCCCTCCTTGCCGGGAATGTGGAACGATCTGTAAATGGCGAGGTCGTTATTGAAGAACGCCCCGGCGCCCATGTAGGGGAACTTTTGACCGCCTTGTGTTCCGACCGCAGGCGCCGCAAAGCAGGCTCCATTGACCCGTTGATAGTGTTTGAGGTTGGAGGTTGGATCGCACGTCAGCACAGGAAGAATTGGAACGGGAGCATCCGTGCCAAAGTACGTTGGAGCGCCGATGGCGGTGCTAATCCCTTGTGCCGTGGCAGAGCCCGGCAGTGGGTTGCCGGTACCGCTGCCCTGCGGAAGGGTGGCCGGATCGTAGGAGATTCCCAGATTGAAGTTTGGCACACCGTTGCCAAGCGCAGCGGGAATATAACCGCCTGCCTGCCAGGTGGATATGCCGGATATGGTCCATCCTCCCAACAACTGGTTGGTCACCGCGTTGAAAGCGTGGATTCTACCAGTCTGGTAGTAGTAAGAAGCGTTGAAGACGAACGGCCGGTCTATCGCGGTGGGGCCGTAGTTGTAGCGGACGTTATACGGATTTGCTTGCAAGCTCGTAGCCAGGGTCTTGGACCAGGTAGCGTTGAGATTGTAGCCGAGCCTGCCGGTGTTCTTCATCAATGCAACCTGTAGACCGTTGTAATTGGTATACGCGCTGCTTTGGTTCATGAGAACCGTATTGGTGCCATAGGCATAACCGAACGGGTGGTAGTCCGCAGCCTGGTTTCCAGTCGGGGTTGTGTTTACGCCATTGGGGTTGTTTCCCAGATTCTGGGGGTTGACGGATGTCACACCCGTTTTAGGATCCGGTTTGAAGAAGGCGCCAAGGGGCGTCTTGTTCTGATCGGCGAGGGCGGAGTAGTTGCTGCCTTCCGTTCCCTGGCTGTTGTTGGAGAGTTGGTGGGTGTTGCTGCCGACATACGCGATGTCCAGCACAGCGCCCCACTTTATCCGTTGGTCGATCGTGAAGTTGTAGGCAAAGGTGAGCGGCTGGCCATAGTCTCCTGGATCGAACCCAGCCTGTCCGCTGCTCTGGCACTGCGACGTGCAGGGCTTATAAGCCAACTGGCCGAGTTGTGAAAGCAGGACGTTCTTCTGACCGGGCAGGCTGTAGCTCAAAACGTGCTGCGCGGTCACCAGCGGCGCCGAGACGTCGTTGACCTGGGTGACGAAGCGGTACGCGCCCCATCCACCACGAAGCATGGTCTTGCCGCTGTCGAACACATCGTAAGAAAAGCCTAAACGCGGATCGACATAGGCGAAGCGGTTCGGTTGGCCACTCATCGGGACCCCAGCGTCGATCGCATGCCAGTAATATCCGGGAGCATACTTGCCACTGTTGAAGTCCGACAATACGCGGTCCGGATAGAAGACCGCCATGCCAATATGATCGCGGTCGTACCAGTGGCCGATGTGCTCCACGCGAACGCCGAGATCCAAGGTGAGGTGCTTGGATGTTTTCCAGTTGTCGGACACGAAGACCGCAGTCGCCTGATACGCCGTATCGGCGATGGGAGAGGAATTGCTTTCGCCGTAGCCGCTCAAGACGCCCATGGTGAAGTTCGCCACAGGGTTGCCGGAACCAATCTGCTGGCCGGTGATGATGTTCTGTGGATTTCCCCCAAAGGAGAGTATCCCGTCCTGGTTGGTGCTGAAAGTGCTCTGGTAATTATCGGTGGTCTGAGTGAACGCACCCATCTTGACTGTGTGCTTGCCCCAAACCTTGCTCAGAGTATCGCTGAACTGCGGGGCCTCCTTGCGGACGGCATATTGGCCGACAGGGTTCTCGAAGATGGAAGCCTGCGAGAAGTCTGGAAAGCTGAAGGCGCCCGCGCTGTTGTAGGCGGGGATATTGGCTGACGAGGTCTGAAAGACCTTGCCGTAGGTATAGCCCAGCGTAGACCGGGAAGCCGCTGATGGGTCTGGCTCGACAAACGGAAAGCTGCCGAAGGCCCATGCCGCCATGAGGTCATTGGTCATGCTGGCATTGAACGTATGCACGAAGTGCCCAGCCAGCGATTTGCCATAGAATGACTGCTGCTCGCCTCCGCCAGGGTAGGGGATGGAGTTGCCCGGCGTCCAGTAGAGATGAGCGCCGTTGCCCTGTGCCAGGTCGGAATTGAAGGCTTGCTGATACGACCCGTAGACCTTGTCGTTCGGGGTAAAGTCGTAATCGATTCTGAAGCGATAGAGCCAACCGTCGTTAATGTTCGGGATGGGCTGAATGTAGTTATAGCCGCCGCTGCCCGCCAAAGCCGGATTGGCATTGGCCTTGGGCCAGATCTTGGCCAGCGCTGCGGCACCCGGATCGATAAATCTGGAGGGAATCTTGTTGCCGGTAGGAGAAGGAGTGTTTGGAATACTGGTGCCATCCGGGAAAACGGTTCCGGAAAGATCGTTGCACCATGGTCCCGTGGGGTAACTCGAGGTTGTGGCCGAGACAAACCCGTTGGGGCATAGGGCCTGGTTGTCCGCGTTATCGGTCGTGAAATTTCCTGCCATCATTTCAGGCGTGGGGATGAAGGACTTCAACACGTTGGCGTTGCCCTGGTTCTGCAACCACTTCTCATAACCACCCCAGAAGAAGAGCTTCTTATGGGTATACGGAACGGGTCCGCCGACGTTGCCACCGGGATAGTAGTAATGCTGTGATCCCTGCCCAATACCGTTGTGTTTGTCAGTCCAGTCGTTGGCATTGAGGGCGCTGTTACGGGCATCGAAGTAGGCCTCCCCGTGAAAGCGCTCACCACCCGACTTGCTGATGGTGCTGATGACAACCGGGCCGAACGGGGTGTCAGCCGCGAAGTTGGAAGACTGGACGCTGACCTCAGCCACCATTTCCGGGTTGACGATAGAGACGGACGATGCCATGTTGCCGGGATCGATAATGTTGGCGCCATCTGCGAGCAATGCCGTTCCACCGCGGTTTACCGCGCCATTGATGTTGATGCCGTTGCCCACGGCGCTATTGTTGACGGTAATGTTGACGTCGCTGAACGACGGGGAGTTGTTGCTCAGACTGGCAGACACCGTGGTCGCGCCAGGCAGCACCTTCAACAGCTCTGTCGTGTCGCGGCCAACCAGTACCAGATTCTCGATCTGCGTGGAGTCCAGCACACTGGTGCGCGACCCATTGTCGGTCTCAATCATCTCGTTGGCCGCTTCGACTGTGACCGTGGTCGTGGATTCGCCGACGGTCAGCGAAAATGCCGGAACCGAGCTTGAGTCTCCAGCGTGCAGCACGACGCCCGTGACCTGCTTGGGCTGGAAGCCCTTCGCTTCAGCCTTCACCGAGTAGCTACCTGGTACCAGGGCGGCAAACACATACACGCCCTGGCGGTTCGTGTGCAACGTTCGCATAATACCCGTGGCTTCGTCGGTGAGTGTTACCTGGGCTTCCGGAAGCACGGCACCCGACGCATCCTGCACGGCTCCCGTCAACTGAGCCGTGGTTTGCGCCTGGGCCAGCGGCAGAGACAGAAATAACAACACAAACCCGATGAGGGAAAGAATCCATCTCCCTCTTCCGCGGTGCTGTTGCCGATTTGGATTTTGGCCTGCTCCTGAAAAGACATCGGTTGTGCTGTTCATTTTTTCGCCTCCTGAAATTTATACCGCGAACGAACCTTTGTTCTTGAACCCTCGTTTGGGCTTTTGCTTGAGTCGTCGTACGTGATTTTGTTAGCGACCGAGACTATAGGAGAACATTTCGAGCACTGTCAAGGGAAAAATGCGGGCTTGCCAAAAATGCAGGGCTTCCGCACAATTTGCAATCGACCGGCGGTGTCGCCCGTTATCTGCGGTTCGCAGCAGGACCGCTCCCGCTCCCAGTCTTTCGTTCGTGATGCTCCTCGACCGACAGGATGAGACTTTTGATATCTTCGAGGCGTCAACGCAGTTGTCTCTAAAGTTCTTCCAACTGTCGAAGGTAAATAACATATCTTTTCTGACCGGGAGATCATGTCGTTTGAAGAGAAATTGAGGACGACCCAGACTTCATCGGTGTGGACGGAAAAGCTCTTCGCGGGCCGTTTCGTTATTTGCCACGAACATCTGGGTCGCTATCATGGCTTTGAAGCGGTTTGTAGTTTTCCAGCAACCGAGGTCGCACAATTTGCGGAACACGAGGCACAGCGTAAAGCGTATCGACCTGACCGAAATGCAGCTCGCATCGAGCGAGACGGCGCGACTCATCAACCGGGACATCGTCCTCGAGTTGATCCGGACCGGCCAGCCCATTTCGCGGGCTGACCTGGCGCGGCGGTCGGGCCTGGGAAGAAGCACCGTCTCGCAAATCGTGGAACAGCTTATCGGGGAGAATTGGGTACGCGAAGGCGAGATGGGTTCGCTGCCGCGCGGTCGCCGGCCAACCATGGTCGGGCTGAATGAAGATCTGCTGGCGATCGCCATCGACATTCATCCCAAAGAAGCCGGAGTCGCCCTGGTGGACCTGAACGGGCGGCTGCAGCGTTGGCCAGTAACGATTACCCCTGACCCAGAGACCTCCATCCGGCGGATCATCGATTGCATCAAGCGGATCTGTTCCGCCCAGCACAAGTCACCCCAGGGCATCGGCATCAGCCTTCCCGGAAGAATCGATCCCACCACGCAGCGTTTGCTTTTTGCTCCCAATCTCAAGTGGCCGCCATTCGACATCAAGAAAATGGTCGAGACCGAGATGGGACTGCCCGTCATGATGGAAAACGACGCGACTGCGTGCCTGATGGCGGAGCTTACCTTCGCCCGCATGGACGGCGTTCGCGATGCCGTACTGGTTGCGGTCGGTGAAGGTGTGGGAACCTGCGTCCTTGCCAATGGGCAGTTCCTCTCCGGACACAACGGCATGGCGGGCGAGTTCGGCCACATACTCGTCGATCCCAATGGCCCACCCTGCGGTTGCGGACAAAACGGATGCTGGGAGGTTTTCAGCTCCTGCCAGGCCGCACTGCGTTATTACCGGGAACTGAGCCCGGAAGAAGCGGTCATAAGCTTTCCGGAACTACTCCATCGGGCCGATCAGGGCGATTCGGCTGCAGCGGAGGCCCTCGCAACGCAAGCCATGTGGATCGGGCGGGGATTGCGCATGATTATCGCGAGCGTCTCGCCCAGCACCATTCTGATCGCAGGAGACCTCACCTCGGCGTGGCATCGATTTGGGCCGGTGATCGAGAAAGAAGTCGCCGACCTCACCTTGGCCGGCAGTCCTCCTATCATCGGCCCGAGCCACGAAGGCGAAATCGCCCGGCTTCGTGGAGCGGCCGCGCTTGTGTTTCAGAGAGACGCGCGACGCGCCACGTCAACCGCTACAAGGTCGACCGCTCTCAAGGCCTCATAAGGCGGTTGAATCAGTGTGGGGTGTAGGCAAACAGCCTGACCCTGTACACCTGAAATTTGTGCGCATCCATCAAAAGCTCGCGGCCCTGATCGCTTTGGTCCCCGTTCAGCCGGCGCTCGGTTACCCATCCGCCGCCCGCGTCTGACACCTGCTCGATACTGGCGATGCCGGCCATCTGCTGATCGATGTCGGGATCGCGCAGGAATGTCACCGTTAGGCCACTGCCCACAACCAAAAACTCATTCGGCGCACTTTCGATGACCATCATTCCGCCGTCAGGGGTCAGCAGTTGCTTCGCCGGCCACGAGCGAGACAGGGTGGCACGGAACAGGAAGCCGCCGAGCGAAACCGTCTGCGACGGTCTAGGGCTGCTCTCATGCAACACCAGGCCGCGGATTTTTCCCGCACTCTGTGCTCGCAGAATGTGCCCACTCATACTGCTCAACTTGCCGTAAAGGTCTGCGATGCCCGCTGCCTCGGACTGTCGCGTTCCCTCGCTGGAAATCGAATCGACATCGAAAGGAGAAAACCCAAACCCACGTGCCTCGCCGTAAGCGTAGAGGGCGTTCCACGGAGACCTATCGAGGCGCGCTTCCGGAACGAAAACCGGATTCCCGGCGCCCTTGTAACGGTTTACCCAATAGCCAAAGTTCGGCCAGTAGATGTCGGGAGAATAGAAGTCAATCGACGGCGCCGCAGCTCGATAGACCGCCTGAAAGGCAGGATGCGGCCCGCCACTTGGATACTCCCCACCCTGCTCGAACTCCGCAGGCAGTTGCGCATTCATATACATCGGCAGCGAGTACTCCGCTTTGCCGGCCTTCGCGACCTGATTCACGAACAACCCGTATTCCCAGGCCATAAAAATTTCATCCGCCGCTTCGCCGAACACTTCCTGCCACGTGTGTCCCGCCCCGTTGACGTGCGCGGCAAGCTCCGGCGAAATCTGTGCTGCATGGCTCTGTAGATAGTCCATCAATTCGCGCGGCACCTGCTGACGAAACAATCGGTTGGCAGCGTCGGAGCGGTCACGGCCTCCCACTCCGAGGTAACCCACCTCGTTTTCGACCTGCACCATCAGCACCGTCTGCTGCTGTGCGTCACGCTCGCGGAGATGTCGCATCAGTGCCGCAAAGGCCCGGCTGTCGGCGCGGACGGTTTCCTCACCCAGCGGGGACAAAATCTCAAGCGGCAAGCCTTCAGCAGAAACGGCACGCGGAAACCGCTTGGTGTCGGAGAGCACCCACGCCGGCGCATATTCCGAAAAAGCATTCTTCCAGCTCCCAAACCAAAGGAACACAAGATGCAGGTGTTGTTGCCGCGCCACATCGATCCAGTGATCGGGAATGGAAAAATCGAAGTGGCCCTCCGCAGGCTCGATCTGGTCCCAGGCCACTGGCATCAGCACGGTATTGAAGTGCAGGTTCGCCAGCTTCGGCAGGATAACGTCCGCCTGCGCCGCAGTCCCAGCCGAAGAGTTGCCGAGTTCGCCGCCCAGGATAAGAAACGGCTTCCCTTGCACAATCAGTTGTTGGGCGCTGCCTTCGCTACGAATCATCGGCAGTTGCTGGCCGCTCACAGTGGAGAGCGAGGCGGCAAACCCAAACAACACAGCGGACACCAACACACGCTTCATCCCAACCTCGTTCCCGGCTCGGCATGTAGGATAACAGCGCGCTCCCTCACTGCTGCACACCCTCACCAGCGCGGGTCCCGGGCCCTGGATTTAGTATGGGCCTGCAAGAATTTCGTTCGAAAGCCGCGGGTGCCCGCGAGCGGAGGTTCTATGGGTTTCGACCGGTTTCGCCTCAGTCTGTTCTGCCTCGGGTTTGCTCTCATTGGCCCGCGTGCGGCATGGACACAAAGTTCCGCGACTCCACCTCCCGTCACGTTCACGGCCGATCAGGACCATCAGAACATGATGGATCAACTTGGCATCAAGGCCCTGCGTCCCGGTCCAAGCGGCAATGAAAAGGCCCCGAACCACGCGAACTACGATGAGTCGAAGGCCAATCCCTATCCCAATCTCCCCGACCCGCTCACGCTGAACGATGGCCGCAAGGTCACCACGGCGCAAATCTGGACGGACAAACGCCGCCCCGAGATCGTCGACATGTATGAAAAGTATGTCTATGGCCGCATCCCCAAAGATGTCCCGAAAGTGACGTGGCACGTCATCGCCGTTGACCACGAGATGATCGGCTTCAATCGTGTCATCGCCAAAGATCTCATCGGAGAAGTCGACAACTCGTCCTATCCCGCTATCAGCGTAAAAATCCACATGACGGTGGTGACCCCGGCAAACGCTGCGGGGCCCGTTCCGCTTCTCATCATGTTTGGCCGCGCCGGTTTCCCTGCTCCAAACGAACCAGCGGGCGAAGATCTTGATCGCGTCAATGCAGCCTGGAAAGCGCTGCTCGTGCAGCAGGACCCTTCACTGAAAGATGTGTTGGCCAGTCACCCGGCATGGCAGCCGGTCAAAGCGACGCCCTTTCAGCTTCCGCAATTGAACGCGGACGGCGACCCACCCAACACATGGGAGTTGATCGCAGCGGGCTGGGGATTCGCGATGCTCGACCCGGCGAGCGTGCAGGCAGATGACGGCGCTGGACTCACGCGCGGCATCATCGGCCTCGTCAACAAAGGCCAGCCGCGCAAGCCCGAAGACTGGGGGGCGTTGCGTGCCTGGGGTTGGGGCGCAGGCCGCGCTCTCGACTACCTCGCGACCGATCCCTCGGTCGATGCAAAACATGTCGGTATCGAAGGCGTTTCGCGCTATGGCAAAGCGGCTTTGGTGACCATGGCATTCGATCAGCGCTTCGCGATGGTGCTGGTCGGCTCGTCAGGAAAGGGCGGCGCCACTCTGCTGCGCCGCAACTATGGTGAAGCCGTCGAAAGCCTGACTGGAGGCGAGTACCACTGGATGGCCGGAAACTTCATCCAATACGGCGCATCTGACGCCAGCTTCGGCAGCAAAACGCCCGGTGACCTTCCCGTAGATTCCAACGAATTGATCGCCCTCTGCGCGCCACGCCTGACCTTCATCAGTTACGGCATTCCGGAGAAGGGCGACGCCCACTGGCTCGATCATCAGGGCAGCTTCATGGCGACCATCGACGCGGGCCGCGTCTTTACGCTGCTCGGCGCGAAAGGCCTCGACATCGCGGGCGACTATCACACGGCAAAAATGCCTCCTGTAAACGAGGGCCACCTGGACGGCCAGCTTGCGTGGCGCCAGCACGATGGCGGACACACCGACGCACCGAACATGAAATATTTCATCCAGTGGGCCGACAAGTTCATCGGCCACGCGCCACCGCAATAGGTCAGGACATACCCATGCGCTGCTTGCCCCAACACACTCTCCGCTGCGCGCTGTGGCTTTTGCTTGTTGCGAGTGCATCCTCTGCGCAACAACAGACGCTGCCGCTATGGCCGCAGGGTAATCCTGAACCCACTACCATTGCCGGGCCGGAGATTGATCCCACGACGGATGCAAACCGCCTCGTGTCTGGCAAGGTTACCGTCCGCGTCACGAACGTCAGTAAGCCGACGCTCGCTGTCTACTCACCGGACGCGAGTCACAACACGGGCGCGGCGGCGTTGGTGTTTCCGGGTGGATCGTATATCCGGCTCGCGTACAACATCGAAGGCACGGAAGTCTGCGACTGGTTGAACTCTCTCGGCATGACCTGCCTGCTGGTGAAATATCGCGTTCCGGAGCAGGGACACTTTCCCGAAAATGTAGAAGACCTCGAAGATGCGCAACAGGCCATGCGACTCGCCCGCACCCATGCGGCTGAGTGGCACATCGATCCAAAGCGGATCGGCGCCATCGGCTTCTCCGCGGGCGCGCATCTTGCTGCGGTGCTCAGTACACACCCTGCGTTTCAGGGCACGCATGTGCCCGTCTCTACGGTTGATGCGCAACCGAACTTCCAGTTGCTGCTCTACCCCGGCTGGCTGAATACGTCCGAGGGAAAAGTGAATCCGACGGTCGCTCCCACTGCGGACACTCCGCCTACGTTTCTCGTGATGGCCGAGAATGACTACACCGCGCACGTCGAAAATGCCCTGGTGTACTTTCAGGCATTGAAAGACGCCAAAGTTCCCGCAGAGTTGCATCTGTTCACCCAGGGTGGTCATGGCTTCGGTCTGCGTCCCACGGAGCTTCCGATTTCGCGCTGGCCCGCGCTGGCGGAAGAGTGGTTGCACACGATCCATGTGCTCGGACCGCCGGCGCCCGTTGGGCGGCCGTAGCAGGTACGCGCCTATGGATGTTTCGGAAGCGCCGGTCTGGCGCGCCGCTATGAAACTTCGTGTAGCGGTTTCCTACTTCCCTAACTGGTACGGAATGCCGAAACGGCCAAGCTGAATAACGGACCTCGTTTGCGGCGTCCATATCTTGAAGGACTCGACGCCGACATTTCCCTCGATCCGTTTCGCGAAAACAGACCCGCGCTCCACTCCGGTGTTGGCGTCGTAAAAATGCACAT